>Ga0255053_10001224_pt1 | contig 14282 bp, 7 predicted proteins | sample JV7_2_22_MG_FD_188635 | JGI IMG/M metagenome (GOLD analysis project Ga0255053, IMG submission 188635) | Seawater microbial communities from Jervis Inlet, British Columbia, Canada - JV7_2_22 | ecosystem: Environmental > Aquatic > Marine > Inlet | place: Canada: British Columbia | collected...
GGTCGAGGGTCTGGTAGGCGCCGCACGACTCGCCCACGTGGCAGAGCGCGAAGTCGTTGTCGAGGTCGCTGCCCGCCAGGATCGTGTACTCCCCCGCGCGGACGGCGGGGAACTCGTACGCGTAGGCGCCGTTCAGCGGCGTCACCGTGAGCTGGGCCCGGCGGTCGCCCGTGACGGGATCGAGCAGCAGCACGAACTGGGTGCCCATGTCCGAGTCGGTCGATACGCCCACCTGCATCACGACCGCGACGTCCACGCTGCCTTCGGTCGAGACGACCTCGATGGTTGCCGTGGCGGGGCCGTCGGAAAGTCCAGTGCGGTCCACCAGGACGCGGTAGCTGCCGAGCCCATCGCCGTCCACGTTGTCCGCCACGACCGAGAGCCAGCCCCCGGAGTCCTGGTTGATGGCACTGATGCTCAGCGAGCCGCCCCCGCCATTCGAGAGCACCATCGGGATCTCCGCGAGCACCGCGCCGAAGTTGAGGGCCTGGGGACTCACCACCAGAACCGGATCGATCACCGGCGGGCTGCCGTTCTCGAGATCCTGGGCCGCCGCCACCGCCGCCGCCGCATCGACCAAGCCGTATCCGAAGAAGTCGTCGCGCCCCGCCGCTCCCAGGTCCTGAGTCATGGCCCCGGATGCCAGCAGGAGATCGAAGGCGTCCGGGGTGAGGGTGGTGGGCGCCACGGCCCTCATCAGCGCCGCCACCCCGGCCACGTGGGGCGTCGCCATGGAAGTGCCCTGGTAGAAGACGTAGTTGTAGGCGAGCGGCCCCCCGCCCTGCTCGGCGGCCAGCGTGCTGAGAACGCCGTCGGCAAAGCCGTCGCCGTTGCGATCCACGCCGGTATCACCGCCGGGCGCACTGACGTCCACCGCGGGGCCGAAGTTCGAGTACCCAGCCAGGTTGCTCTGCAGATCCACGGCGCTCACCGAGTTGACGCCGGCATACGAAGCCGGGTAGCTGGGCACACTCGACGAGGAGTTGCCGGCCGCGGCGACGACGATGACCCCTTCGCTCCGCACTGTGTCGAAGGCGTTCTGCTCGGTGAGGCTGAAGCCGGGTCCGCCCAGGCTCAGGTTGATGACGTCGGCGGCGGCCGGCGGAAGCGTGCCGGAGTCGTTGCCAAGCCGGGCGGCGAAGCGCAGCGCCTGGATGATGTCGAAGGTCGTCCCGCCGAACGGGCCCAACACCCGCAGCGGCATGACGCGCGCATCTCCGGCAACGCCAGCGACACCCAGCCCGTTGTTAGTGGCGGCGGCCACGGTCCCGGCCACGTGGGTGCCGTGGAAGGAGTCCTGGCCCCCGTCGGGGTCGTCGCCGGGATCGTCGGGGTTGGGATCGATGCCGTTGCCATCCACGGCATTGGCCGGGTTCGAGATGAAGTCGTAGCCGGCGACCAGCTGCCCGGCCAGGTCCGGGTGGCTCAGCAGCACTCCCGTGTCCACCACGGCCACGATCACACTTGCCGCGCCGCGGGTCACTTCCCACGCCTGGGGCAGGTTGATGAGCGGATAGTGCCACTGGAAGGAGTAGAACGCATCGTTGGGCGTGAACAGCGCCTGGCGCACGTGGTTCAGGTCCGCGATCGACACGTCGTCGCGCACGCGAAGCGTCTTCAGGGCCAGCAGCGTGTCGAAGCGCAGCGCATCCTCCGCGCTCAGCCCCGTCGGCCTTCGCGGGCTCGCCGCATCCGGGGCTTTGGCCGCCAACGTCTGGAAGGTCTGGGCGCGCGACGCGGCATCCGCGCCCAGCGCCAGGAGCATCTCGCGCTCGGGTGCGCCGCCCCGCGCCGCCAAGCCCAGCTCCAGCGCCTGGGCCTGACGGCTCGAAGCCCCGGCGGCCTTCGCGGCGGGCGCCTGGGGCGCCATGGTCACGACGAGCTCACCGGGCACGAACGCATCGCTGAAACGCGGCGCTCGGGGCGGTGCCTGCGCGGCGGAAACGGGCTGCCCGAGCGTCAGCACGTAGGCCGAGCCTCCCCCGAAGGCAAAGACCTCGACGAAGAAGGAGCCCGAGGACGGCGCCACCAGGGTCTCGAAGGCGGCAACGCCCGTCGAGGCGTCCACGAACGCGCCGTTCTGGTCGTAGAGGTAGAGATCCAGGTCCCCGAAGTCCGGCTCGAGCTGGAGCGTGAGCGTCTGGCCCGCCGCGAACGTGACGGCGTAGTAGTCCGACAGGTCGCCGGGAATCCGCGAGCGGCCCACGGGGCCCTGCCCGGCCAGGTTGGCATAGCCGCCCAGGCTGGAGGGAACCGGAAGCGCCTGTGCAGCCGCCCGGTCCGCCACCGAGGGCAACGCGTGGTCGATCCCATCGTCGTTGGGGACGAAGGGCGTCGTGGGGTCGTTCACGTCGCCGTCCACGAAGGATGCCTCGGCGGGGAAGATCGTCCCGCTCACGCGGAACGTCTCCAGCCCGGGCGGCACGCTGCGCGTCACCAGGTCGTCTGCCAGCGCCTCGATGGCGTCGGCGACCTCGGCGGGCGGAAGGCCCGCGTAGGCCACGCCCTTCGCCTGTCCCTTGGCCTCGGCCTTGGCCACGGCGCCCAGGAACTTCTGCCGCGCGACGCCGCGCGCCGCTCCCGTTCCGGCCGGGTCGGGCTTCTTGGCGTTGGAGCTTTCGATCTTGAGGACCTTGTCGCAGAGCTTGCTCGCCGCCTTCAAGATACCTGCGTGCAGGGTGTCGTCGTCCAGATCGAAGCCGAAGCCCCATCCGCTGAGAATGTCGCCACCGGGATCCGGCGGGTCGGTGAGCATCAGCTCGAAGGTGTCCAGGTTGATCTCGTCCCGGATCAGGAACGCGGGGTCACCGAGCCCGCATACGCCCCCCTTGCGAGCGGCCTTGCTCAAGGCCTTGTCGTAGCTGCCGGCGAAGCGGATGTCCGCCTTGGCCCAGCAAGCATCCAAACGCAACAGAAACGGATCCTTGGCCGGCTTCTTCGCAAGGCTGCCCATGCAGCCGAAGTCGGCCTTGCACAGCGCAGCCGCCGCCTTGAGCTGATCGGCCTGGCACGCCGCTCCAGGCTCCGCCGCACGCACAGACGCAGCGAAGCTGCCTACGACGGCGATCGTGAGCGCGATCACACCTGCTCGAAAGGCCAGCCAACCCACCACGGCGGTCCCTCACCTCTCCCTACAATCCTATCTGATGCCTGAGGAGGCGTCGTCGTCGCTGCCCGGCACTTCCGGGATCGCATGTTCAGGCCGCTCGTGGAGCGCGTCCTGGGCAAGGGGCGGCGCTTCACACCCCACGGCTTGCGGCACACCTTCGCGAGTCTCCACATGGCCCGGGGAACCAACCTCAAGTGGATTCAGGCGCAGGGCGGCTGGGCCAGCGCGAAGGTGCTGCTCGACACCTACGGCCACTACCTGCCGAGCGAGTCCACGGGCATGCGGACGCCCTCACCGACGCACCCGGACGGCCCTTCTGTGAAGCGGCGCCCCGGTCAGCAGAGGCTGCGTCCGCTCCGGCGCGTTCACGCCAGCCGACAGGTGAAAGCGAAGCGAGCCCACGCAGTTCCCCCGCGCCGGGCTGGTGGGCGCGCCCCGGCTCGAACGGGGGACCCCCTGCTTGTAAGGCAGGTGCTCTAACCAGCTGAGCTACGCGCCCGGAGCAGGAACCTACCGTGATCCGTGGGGTTGCGCGACGACCGCCAGCCCCGCCCTTCGCTCGATCCGAACAATCTAGCCGGATCGATTTGAAGGAGGCAGGTCGGGAAGATGAGGATGGGCGACCAAGGCTTGGTCAAGGAGGCGGCGGCTCGTCCTCGTCCGCCAGGTAGCCGAGCGCCTTCAACGTCTGCGCCGCGTCGTCCGAGAGGGGCCGGGCGACGTCGGCGGCCCGGTCTTCCGCGGTCCCCAGGCGGTCGAGGGCGGGGCGCAGCACCGCGAGGACGCGAGCCACCTCCGGCGACGCGTCGCCGATCCGGTTGTGCTGCTCTCCCGGATCGGCGTGGAGGTCGTAGAGCTCCTCGCCCCTCCTCTTGTAGCGAATCAGCTTATACCGGGTCCCGCGGACCATCGTCGTGCCGAAACGGTTGTGCCCGAGCATCGCAAGGAGGAGCCGGGGATCGGGGCGCGTCCCCGAGCGAAGGTGGGGCGAGAGGTCGATGCCCTCGAGGCCGGCGGGCACGGCGAGGCCGGCGAGGCCGTGCAGGGTGGGCACGATGTCGAGGGTCGACACGGGCTCGCGCCACACCAGACCCGGCGGCACGCCGGGGCCGACCAGCAGGAGCGGGACCCGCACCAGCGTGTCGTAGAGCTCGGCGGAGTGTCCGAAGCCGCCGTGGTCGCCGAAGCTCTCACCGTGGTCCGAGGTCACCACGACGTGGGCGTTGCGGAGCCGCCCTTCGTCGTGCAACGCCTCTAGGAACGACCCGACCAGCGCATCCAGATGGCGCAGGGAGCGGTCGTAGCGGTTGATGTAGTAGGCGGAGTTCAGGTGGTCGCCGATCCGCACCGTGTGGTGGACCTCCGGGAAGACGCGATCGCCGGCGGGCGGCAGGTCGGTGAAGAGCGTCCGGTCGAACTCCTCGGGATAGCGCTCGTACGGGGCGTGCATGGTCATGAGGATGACGTGCGCGTACCAGGGCGATTCCGCGCCGCGAATCCACGCCAGGGCACGGTCCAGCGTTCGATCGTCGTGCTTCCGGCTCGTCCCGAAGCTCGTCTGGAATCCCCGGTTGAACTCCCCGACGGCCTTCCGAAGGCCGCCGTGCGACGAGAAGATCCCGGTCGCATAGCCTGTTTCCCCGAGGCGTTCGGCCAGGGTCGCGGCAGCCGGGTCGATGGAATCGTTCCAGCCCAGGACCCCGTGACGATCCGGCGAGAGTCCGGTCATGATCGAGGGGTGCGAGGGCGCGCTCCAGCTGCTCGTGGCGATGGCCACGTCGAAGCGCACGCCGGCCGCGGCCAGGCGATCGAGATGGGGGGTCGTCTCACGCGGGTACCCGTAGGCGTGGAGGTGGTTCGCGCGCAGCGTGTCGACGACGATCACGAGCACGTCGGAATGCTCGAGAGCGCCGCAGCCGCTCCCGAGCAACCCGAGGACGAGGAGTGCGCCGGAGAACCGCACGCCCGCACTCTAGCAGCCGGACCAACGGCCTCCCTCCGGGCTCTCGGCCACGCGGACGTGTTTGCGGGGGCAGCGCCTCGGGGGCCGGATCATGGCCGCGGTGAGTGACGGTTCGCTGGCGCTGTATGGGCCGAGTTACTGACCTGCCCCCGGGTTTCGTCCGCTTCCTGTGTTACCGGGCGCGGATCTGGGCGTCACGGTCGCCCACGGCGCAGCCTCCATTCACCGCGGTGGTAGTGGAGTCCAGTCGCCTCCAGACTCGCCGCCAGAGCGCCTTGGACGGCTCCATGGGCCCTCACCTAGGGCTTGGAAATCAGGCCGTCGTCGGCGATGCGCTTGGACACCGCCTTGGTGACGGACTGGATGGTGTCGGCGGTGGAGGCCGGCTCGAAGGTCTCGGACTCAGCGGCCCAGAGCAGATCCGCGGTCTGGGCGTCGTAGAGCCGGGTCTCCAGCCGCACGATGGTCACGGTGCGCCAGTAGCCCGGCGTGTGCACCACGTCGTAGGCCGAGCCGTAGTAGCCGTAGAGCCCGCCGTGGTAGTAGGGGCCGCGCGCGTAGTCGGTGCGGGGCGGCACGTACTGCTGCTCCTCGTCGACCTTGAGCAGCCGGGTGATCGCCACCGCCTCGATGTCCCTCTGGCGGACCACCTCGCGCACCATCTCCTCGTTGAGCCGCTCGTCCGCAGGCAGGAGCAGGTAGCTCGGCGCCGCTTCGGCGCCGCGGCGGTTCAGCTCTGCGGCGAAGGTGTCCTCGAAGCTGCGCTTGCTGATCGGATTGTCGGCGATGGCGATCACAAGGATGCGCGTGACCGGAGCCCGCGCGGCGGGGGCCTTCCAGACGGTGCTCAGGCTGGTCCGCGCCCCGCATGCGATCACCAGGGTCAGGAATACGGCGGCGCTGATGCTCTTGCTCATGCTTGTACTCACGGTTGTGCTCCTGGTTCTACTCGTAGGCCAGGGAGTCCACGATGTTCATGCCGGCTGCCTTTCGTGCGGGCTGCACGCCGAAGATCAGGCCCACGGCCACGCACACGGCGAACGCCACACCCACACTCCAGGCGGAGATCGGCGCCTGCACCCCCAGCAGCGCGCCCACCAGCAGCGGCAACCCGCCGCCCAGCGCCACGCCGACGACCCCGCCCACCATGGACAAGAGCGCGGCCTCCAACAGGAACTGGATCAGGATGTCGCGCCGCCGGGCGCCGATGGCCAGGCGGATGCCGATGTCGCGAGTCCGCTCCCGCACGGTGACCAGCATGATGTTCATGATGCCGATGCCGCCCACGACCAGCGAGATCCCGGCCACCGCCAGCAGCACCAGGGTAATGGCCTTGGAGACCCGCAGCGCCAGGTCCAGGAAGGGCTTGAGGGACTCGACCTCGATGCTCTCCATGCTGCGGTGGCGCGCAGAGAGCACGCGCTCGGCGATCTGCATCACCTGGGGCACGGCGCCTGCCGTGGCCGCGCGCATGTAGACCACGTCCACCTCGCGGTTGTCGTGGAGCTGGCGCAAGGTGGCGTAGGGGACGATGACCGTGAGCCCGGCAGCCTCGCTGCGCCTCACCACGGCCGCGGTGCCCACGCTCTCGCCGAAGATGCCCACGATCTCGAAGCGCAGGTCGTAGAGGCGCACGCTGGCGTCCGGCGGAAGCACGCCGCCGTAGAGCCGCGTCGCCAGCTCTCGCGAGATCAGCGCCACCTTGGCCGCGCTGCCCTCCTCCGCCGGCCGAATGAAGCGCCCGGTGTAGACCCGCAGGTTGCGCACGTCGGCGTACTCCGGCGTGACGCCCAGCAGGTTGACCGGCCAGGGCTGGCCGCGGATGGAGAGCGTGCGCGAGGTCTCGATGACGGGAGCCAGCGTGGCCGTGCCCTGAAGCGCCCCGGCCAGGGCTTCCACGTCGTCGGTGGTCACGAACTCGGGGTTCACGCCCTCGCTGGTGCCCCGGGCCAGGACCAGATTGGCCCCCACGCCCTCGATCAGGCCCACCACGTGGGTGCGGCCGGCCAGCCCGATGGAGGCGACGGCCACCACGCTGGCCGTGCCCACGGCCATGCCCACCACGGTGAGGGCGGAGCGCCCGCGCTGCACGGCCAGGCCGCTCCAGGCGAACTCCAGCAGGGTACGAAGCCAGTCCCGGTCCACGGGAGTGGTGTAGCACCCGCTGGCGGACGGGCTAGTTGACCCCCGCCGGGCTGTGCGGGATGTCCGCCGTGGCAGCCGAGGGCGTCTCGTAGATCTCGTCCAGGAGGTAGTCGCCCTCGTGGAGGAAGCCGCCCGGATCCTCGATGGCCAGGGCGTGCTGGAGCACCTCGTCCATCTCCTCCACCAGGACCAGGGTCAGGCCGCGCTTGATCTTGGCGGGGATGTCCCTCAGGTCCTTCTCGTTGTCGCTGGGGATCAGGACGGTGTCGATGCCGCCGCGGTGGGCGGCAATCAGCTTCTCCTTGAGGCCGCCGATCGGCAGCACGCGGCCGCGCAGCGTGATCTCGCCCGTCATGGCCACGTTGGAGCGCACCGGCACACGGGTGAGCGCCGAGGCGATGCAGGTGGCGATGGTGATTCCGGCCGAGGGCCCGTCCTTGGGCGTCCCGCCCTCGGGCACGTGGATGTGGATGTCCACCTTGGAGTAGAAGTCCCGCGCCAGGCCCAGCTGCTTGGCCCGCGAGCGCACGTAGCTCATGGCCGCGTTGGCGGACTCCTGCATCACCTCGCCCAGGCGTCCGGTGACCTGGAGCTTGCCACGGCCGGTGGTCACGGAGACCTCGGTCTGCAGCAGCTCGCCGCCGACCTCGGTGTAGGCCAGGCCCGTGCACACGCCCACGAGGTCGTGCTTCTCCTTCTCCCCGAAGCGATACTTCGGCACGCCCAGCAGCTTCTTCACGACGCCCGGCGAGACGCGCACCTTCTGGAAGGCCTCGCCCTGCTTCACCACGTCGCGGGCCACCTTGCGGCAGACCGAAGCCAGCTCGCGCTCCAAGCTGCGCACGCCCGCCTCGCGGGTGTAGCGGCGGATCAGCTCGAGGATCCCGCCATCGGAGAACTCCACGTGCTCCGGCTTGAGGCCGTTGGCCTCGATCTGCTTGCGAACCAGGAACTTCTTGGCGATCTCGAGCTTCTCGCTCTCGATGTAGCCCGGAAGCTGGATGATCTCCATGCGGTCCTGCAGCGGCCGGGGAATCTGGTGCAGCACATTGGCCGTACACACGAACATCACCCGCGACAGGTCGTAGTCCAGGTCCAGGTAGTGGTCGTTGAAGGTGTGGTTCTGCTCCGGGTCCAGCACCTCCAGCAGCGCCGCCGAAGGGTCGCCGCGGAAGTCCATGGACATCTTGTCCACCTCGTCGAAGAGGAAGACCGGGTTGGAGGTGCCCGCCTTCTTGAGGCTCTGGATGACCTTGCCCGGCAGGGCCCCGATGTAGGTGCGCCGGTGGCCGCGGATCTCCGCCTCATCGCGCACGCCGCCCAGGCTGATGCGCACGAAGTCGCGGTCCGTCGCCCGCGCGATCGACTTGCCCAGGGAGGTCTTGCCCACGCCCGGGGGGCCCACCAGGCACAGGATGGGGCCCTTCATGCGCTTCACCAGGGTCTGCACCGCCAGGTACTCGAGGATGCGCTCCTTGGGCTTCTCCAGGCCGTAGTGGTCCTCTTCCAGCACCCGCTCGGCCTCGACGGCGTCCTTCTTCTCGTCCTTGTACTCGTCCCAGGGCAGCGAGAGGACCCAGTCGATGTAGTTGCGCACCACGGTCGCCTCGGCGCTCATGGGCGACATCATCTTGAGCTTGCGGATCTCCTTCTGGGCCCGCGCCCGCGAGTCGTCGGGCATCTTCTTCTGCTTGAGCTGTTGCTCGAGCTCGTCGATCTCGTTCTTGAACTCGTCGCGCTCGCCCAGCTCCTTCTGGATCGCCCGCATCTGCTCGTTGAGGTAGTACTCCTTCTGCGAGCGCTCCATCTGCTTCTTGACCCGCGAACGGATCTTGCGCTCGACCTGGAGGACCTCGAGCTCGGCCTGCATGAGGCCGAAGATCTCTTCCAGGCGCTGGTTCGCGTCCACCAGCTCCAGCAGGTGCTGGCGCTCGTCGATCTTGAGGTTGAGCTGCGCGACGATGGTGTCGGCCAGCCGCGAGGGCTCCGAGATGCCCGCCACGGTGTTCAGCATCTCCGGCGGGACCTTCTTGTTGAGCTTGACGTAGGTCTCGAAGGCCGCGTGCACGCTGCGAACCAGGGCCTCCACCTCGACGGCGGAGCCCTCGGACTCGTCCAGGATCTCGTACTCGCAGGCGAAGAAGGGATCGCTCTGGGTGAAGCCGCGGATGCGCGCCCGCCGCTTGCCCTCCACCAGGATCTTCACCGTCCCATCGGGCAGGCGCAGAAGCTGGATGATCGAGCCCAGCGTCCCGATCCGGTACACGTCCTCCTCGCCGGGCTCGTCCTTCTCGGCCTCGCGCTGAGCCGAGAGCAGTAGCTCCCGGTCGCCGGCGACCGCATGCTCCAAGGCCTTGATGGAGCGCGCGCGCCCCACGAAGAGCGGCACCACCATGTGCGGGAAGACGACGATGTCCCGAAGCGGCAGCAGCGGGGCGACATTGTCGCCACTCGCCGTGGTCGTCTCTTCGACCCCCTCTTCCGGGTCGTCACCGTCATTCTTGAAGATCGCCATCGAGTCGGATTCTCCTCGGGGGGACGAGGCTCAGGCGGATTCCGCTTCGGCCTTCAGTACGACCAGCGGTTCCGCTCCCTGTTCGATCACCTCTTCGTTGATCATCACCTCTTCCACGTCATCGCGGGAGGGGATGTCATACATGAGGTCGAGCATCACGCGCTCGAGGATGCTGCGCAGCCCCCGGGCTCCCGACTTGCGCAGGATCGCCTGGCGGGCCACCGCCCGCAGCGCTCCGTCGGAGAACCGCAGCCGCACGTCCTCGAACTCGAACAGCTTCTGGTACTGCTTGACGAGCGCATTCTTGGGGGCGGTGAGGATGTCCACCAGCGACGACTCGTCGAGCTCCTCCAGGGTGGCCACCACGGGCAGCCGCCCTACGAACTCCGGGATCAGCCCGAACTTGAGCAGGTCCTCGGTCTGGGCCTCGCGCAGCACGTCCCCCAGACGCCGTTCGCTGCGCTTCTGGATGTCCGCGCCGAAGCCCAGCCCCCTCACGCCGATGCGGCGCTCGATGATGTCCTCGAGGCCGCAGAAGGCGCCGCCGCAGATGAACAGGATGTTGGAGGTGTCGATCTGGACGAACTCCTGCTGCGGGTGCTTGCGCCCGCCCTTGGGCGGAACGCTGGCCATGGTGCCCTCGATGATCTTGAGCAGGGCCTGCTGCACGCCCTCGCCGGAGACGTCGCGGGTGATGGACGGGTTCTCGCTCTTGCGGGCGATCTTGTCGATCTCGTCGATGTAGATGATCCCGCGCTGCGCCCGCTCCAGGTCGTAGTTGGCCGCCTGGAGCAGGTTGAGGATGATGTTCTCGACGTCCTCGCCCACGTAGCCGGCCTCGGTCAGGGTGGTGGCGTCGGCGATGGTGAAGGGGACGTCCAGGATCTTGGCCAGAGTCTGGGCTAGCAGCGTCTTGCCGCTGCCGGTCGGCCCCAGCAGCATGATGTTGGCCTTCTGGAGCTCCACCTCGCCCACGAAAGCCTGGCTCTCGATGCGGCGGTAGTGGTTGTGCACCGCCACCGACAGGGTCTTCTTGGCCCGCTCCTGGCCGATCACGTAGTCGTCGAGAATCGTCTTGATCTCGATCGGCTTGGGAACCTTCGACGCCTCGGACGTGACCTCGTCGCGGCCGTACTCCTCGGCGATGATGTCGTTGCAGAGCTCGATGCACTCGTCGCAGATGTACACGGTCGGCCCAGCGATGAGCTTCTTGACTTCCTTCTGGCTCTTGCCGCAGAAGGAGCACGACAGGTTGGCGTTGTCGTCCTTGCGCTTCATCAACCGCCTCCGCGCGAACCGTTCCCACCGAGCTTCGTGGGCATCTCGTGGCGCACCACGACCCGATCGATCAGGCCGTACTGCTCCGCATCCTCACCCGACATATAGTAGTCGCGGTCGGTGTCCCTGGCGATATCCTCGACGGGGCGCTTGGCGTGGGCGGCAAGAATCTCGTTCATCCGCTCGCGAAGCTTGAGGATCTCGCGCGCCTGGATATCGATGTCCGTTGCCTGTCCCTGAAAGCCGCCCATGGGCTGGTGGATCATGATGCGGCTGTTGGGCAGGGCCATGCGCTTGCCCTCGGCTCCGCACGCCAGCAGCCACGCGGCCATCGAGGCAGCCTGCCCCAGGCAGATCGTTTGAACGTCGGGTCGGACGTACTGCATGGTGTCGTAGATCGCGAGGCCGGCCGTGACGGATCCACCGGGGGAGTTGATGTAGACGTTGATGTCCTTGTCGGGGTCGTCAGCCTCCAGGAAGAGAAGCTGGGCGATGATCAGGTTGGCGACATCGTCGTCGATGCCGCTGCCCAGGAAGATGATCCGGTCCTTGAGCAGCCGCGAATAGATATCGTAGGCCCGCTCACCGCGGTGGCTCTGCTCGACAACCATCGGGATCAGAGGCATGGGCTCCGTCCGTACATCCCGGCCTGGGGCCGGGCCTGTCTTGTTTTCGGTCGCACCTTGGGGGGAGGATAGGCGCGGATTGGCGCGGCTGCGCACCCGGGAAACGGAGGAGGCCTCCGGGTGCGCGGGTTTCCGCGCTAACTATCCGAGGTTTCTTCGATTTTAGCCTCGGCGCAGAGGAAGGCAAGCGCCTTCTCATCCTTCAGCTGGACGCGCATGGCGTCCAAGAGTTCGCCGTCCTGGTAGGCCCTGCGCAGGCGCTGGGCATCCATGCCCTGAGACTCGGCCATCTCTTCCAGGCGCGCGTCGAGCTCCTCGTCCGCAACCTCGATCTCGCGTTCCGCCGCCACTGCCTCCAGCAGCAGCGCCTCTCGGACGTCGCGCTCGGCGCGCGGCCGCCACCCCTCGCGCCAGGCGTCGAGCTGGCCGTGCAGCTGCTCGTGGGGAACGGATCCCTCCAGCTCGCGGTGGGCCCGCGACAGCTGGCTCTGGAGCCGCCGCTCGATCAGGCTGGCCGGCACGTCGAACTCGGTGCGCTCCACCAGCGCATCCAGCACCGATTGGCGCAGCGCGGCATCGGCCTTGCCCTGCTGCTGCTCGGTCAGGTCGCTGCGGACGCGCTCTCGCAGTGCCGCCAGGTCTTCGAACTCGCCCAGGTCCTTGGCGAACTCGTCGTCCAGCTCCGGCATCTCGCGCCGCTGCACGCTCACCACGTGCACGGCGAAGACGCCCTCCTTGCCGGCCAGCTCCTCGTTGGCGTAGTCGTCCGGGAAGGTCACGCTGACCTCGCGGTCCTCCCCCGTGCAGGATCCCTGGAGCTGATCTTCGAAGCCGGGGATGAAACGATCGCTGCCGATCTCCAGCTCCACATCCTGCCCGGTGCCACCCTCGAAGGGCTCGCCGTCGATGCGACCGACGAAGTCGATCTTGAGCACGCTGCCCTGGGCCGCCGTCGTGCCCTCTTCCTCTTCCACGAGCTGGGCATGGCGCTCGCGCAGGTTCTCCATCTGCTCGAGAACGTCGGTATCGGAGACCTCCACCGCGGGCTGGCTGGCCGGCAGGCCTTCCAGTGTGGGCAGCGCGATTTTGGGCTTGACCTCGATCTCCGCGGTGTAGCGGAACGGGGCATCCTCCTCGGGCGCCTGGGCATCGATGGAGGGCTCGGCCACCGGCCGCACGCCGGCCTCCTCCACGGCCTCGGGCAGACTCTCGGAGACCAGCAGCCGCTCGATCTCTTCGCGGACCTGGGGCCCGAACATCTTCTCCAGCACGCTGCGCGGAGCCTTGCCGGCGCGGAAGCCCTTGACCCGGGCACGCTTGGCCAGGTCGCGGTAGGCGCGATCGAAGGCGCGCCGCACGCGCTTGGGATCCACCTCGATCTCGAGCCGGCGCACGACCGGGCCCTCTTCGCTGGTGGTGACGCGGACCGCGCCCTCTTCGGCCATGTTCTGGAGTCTCCTGGAGTGACGAGGGGTTGGGCTGTGGTGCCGGGGACAGGACTCGAACCTGCACGCCCGAAGGCAGTGGCTCCTAAGGCCACCGCGTCTGCCAGTTCCGCCACCCCGGCTTCCGCCGCGGAGGCTAGCCGGGTGGGATTGGAGCGCAATCGCCCCGGGGGCGCGGCCGGCGAGCCGGCCCCCGTTCCGGCCAGTATCCTGGGCGGCCATGGCCGACCCCAGCTACCGCGATGCCTCCAGCCCCGTCGAGAAACGCGTCGAGGACCTGCTCGAGCGCATGACCCTGCAGGAGAAGGTCGCCCAGCTGGGCTGCGTCTGGTCGACGGCCCTGGTGGATCAGGACCAGTTCTCCCCGGAGAAGGCGGCGGGCCTGATGGCGGCGGGCACCGGGCAGGTCACTCGCATCGGCGCCGCCACCGGCTTGCGCCCGGCGGAGAACGCCGCGTTCATGAACGCCATCCAGGAATGGCTGATGACCGAGACGCGCCTGGGGATTCCCGCCCTGGTGCACGAGGAGAGCACGGCGGGCTTCTGCGCTCGCGACGCCGACCAGTTCCCGCAGGCCATCGGCCTGGCCGCCACCTGGGACCCGGGTGCGATCGGAGAGATGGCAGCGGTGATCCGCGAGCAGATGCTGGCCGTGGGCGCGCGCCAGACCCTGGCCCCGGTGCTGGACGTGGCGCGGGAGCCACGCTGGGGACGCGTGGAGGAGACCTACGGCGAGGACCCCTACCTGTGCAGCCGGCTCGGTGTGGCGTACGTGCGCGGTCTGCAGAGCGACGACCTGGCCCACGGCGTCGTCGCCACAGGCAAGCACTTCCTGGGCTACGGCCTCTCCGAGGGCGGCCACAACCACAAGCCCGCACACATCGGCCCCCGCGAGCTGCGCGAGGTCTTCGCCCGGCCCTTCCTGGCCGCGATCCAGGAGGCGGGCCTGGCCTCGGTGATGAACGCCTACAACGAGGTGGACGGGCTGCCCTGCGGCGGCTCCGCGGAGATCCTGGACGACCTGCTGCGCGGCGAGCTGGGCTTCGAGGGCGTCGTGGTGGCCGACTACTTCACTACGATGCTGCTCATCGCCAGCCATCGCGTGGCCGACTCGAAGGCCGCGGCGGCGAAGATGGCGCTCGAAGCCGGCCTGGACGTCGAGCTGCCCGCCACCGACTGCTACGCGGAGCTTGTGGCGCTG
>Ga0255053_10001225_pt1 | contig 14262 bp, 11 predicted proteins | sample JV7_2_22_MG_FD_188635 | JGI IMG/M metagenome (GOLD analysis project Ga0255053, IMG submission 188635) | Seawater microbial communities from Jervis Inlet, British Columbia, Canada - JV7_2_22 | ecosystem: Environmental > Aquatic > Marine > Inlet | place: Canada: British Columbia | collected...
TGACGGCATATTTAACCCCTTTTCAGCCTCCCGCTTTATCCGACCCGGCTAAGAGCGCCGCGCCCAGCGCGCCGACCGTTTGCGGCGATTCCGGGACGTTAAGGTTTGCTTTTAGTTTTTTCTCCAGTAATTCAACCAGGCACCGGTTATACGAACCGCCACCCGCGAAGACGGTTTCTTCCTTGATACCCACCCGTAATATCATAGTTTGAATCCGGGTAGCGATAGCCTCGTGGAGAGCGAGGGCGATGGCGCTTGGTTCCTCACCTTTAGCGATGAGGGAAATTACCTCCGATTCGGCAAATACGGTACACAGGCTATTGATATTGATAATCCGGGAAGCATTTAAGGCCAGACTACCGATATCGGTGAGGGATGTCTCCAGTGTACCGGCCATAATCTCCAGGAACCGGCCCGTCCCGGCGGCGCAGCGATCATTCATCTCGAACTTCCGTACTTCTCCCTTTTCCGACAAGAGAATGACCTTGCTGTCCTGCCCGCCGATATCAATTACCGAATGGCATTCGGGGAATAAATAGCGGGCGCCGGTGGCAAAGGCCTTAATCTCCGATATGATATCTCCCCCCAGTGCCGGAGCGACCAGATGGCGGCCGTAACCGGTCACTACCAGGCGGGTGAATTCCTTATCCGCCAGCAGCTCCCGGCAGCGCGGTAAGGGGCTGACCCCTGTTGCGATGACCTCCTCATGCCTGACAGCAGAATCGAAAGTAACCAGTTTAATCGTGCGTGAGCCAACATCGAGACCGGCATAAATCAAGGTTTTATCATCTCCAAAAAGGCTTCGACGCGGTTTTTTATCTGCCCCGTGTCTTCATCGCTGTAATCCGTTTCGATACGCAATAAGGGAATACCTTCATCTTCCAGCCGTTTCTCCACCTGGATAGCCTCGGTCGCGTAAGTGTGACAGAACTGCAGGTTGTAATGGATTACCCCGTCTGCCCGGTATTCCTTGGCCAGTCTGACGATATCATCCAGCCTCTCCTCGTTGGGGGTAAAACAGGCGCAATGGATGTTCATATAGCGGTCAGCGATATTACTCATCTGTTCTTCCAGGTCATCCCCGTTCCTTTCAACAAGATCGCTGAAGAACCGGGTACCGGTACAAGATTCTTCACACACAACCACCGCTCCAGAGGATTCGATAATATGGTGTAGTTTCCAGTTAGGAATAGCCATGGGACTGCCGGAAATGAGAATACGCTTAGCATTTGCGGGTGCAACGCCCTCTCCGGCCTTTATCCGTTCATCCAGCTCATCACATAGAGTGTTGACCATCTGTGTATTCCGTTTCACATCGTCATAAAAAGCTACCTGCGTTACCAGTAAAGCATCCTTACCGCTGATAGGCACCGGGCTTGCTTTACGCAGATTGTAAAGCCGCTGCAAAGCCAGTCGGCGGTCGTTGACCGTATCAGTAGCCTCGCTCAAGCCACTTGCGGTTATTTTTTTACCGGTCAGGTTTTCAATAACATCTTTAAACGCCCGAACCTCATACAGCCATAGTTGCCGGCTGCTTCCGTTCTTCTTATGGGGTACTTCCATCACATACACCGGCTGGTGCTGGTTGAGTATCTCGAACATCTTCTTTTTTCCGTCACAAGTGGTTTCGCCAACAATCAGATGGCTGGTCTGGACGTAAGGGCAAACACGCCCCAGCTTGAAACCAAAAGATGACTTAATAAGAGCACAGGTATTTCGCGGAAGAACAGATTCCGCTATAGGTATGGAGAATTGTGTTCCAGCGCAAAGACCCACCGGGATACCACCGGCTGCCCACACAATCTCTTCCGGGACAAACACACAGTAAGTGGCGACAACTTTTCCACCATCTTTGGCGTGTTCTCGCAACTCTTTCACCCTGATACCATGAATGTCACCGACTACCATGTCATAGAATCCCATCCCATTGGGTCGGTTTTCCTGTTCCTGGTACATTTCCTGGAACATGGGTCCCAGTGTATTCATTAGAGTGCCATGTGGTTCCAGGTCGATACCCAGTTCCTCCCACATCTTGACATTATCATCAGCCATTGATAATCCTCCTTGATGAATTGCCATTAATGCCTTAAAATAATCACGGGAGATTATAGCATAAGTTATTTCTTATTGCAAGATAAATTATTTTTATAGTTATTAGCATTATGAATCTAGACCATTTAAAAACATTTCAAGAGGTTGTCAGGCTGGGGAGTTTCTCCGAGGTAGCTAAAAAACTAGATATAACCCAGCCGGCGGTATCTTTTCAGATTCAAAAGCTGGAACATGAACTCGGAACACGCCTGATAGACCGCTCGCGTCGGGATATCGCGCTGACGGCGGCCGGCAAGCGCCTCTTAAGCTTCGCGGAATCCATCGAGGGGGAACGCGGGCAACTTCAGCGTGACCTCGAGCAACTACGCGATGAGGTATCCGGCGAACTGCTCATCGTTGCCAGCACGATTCCGGGTGAGTTTCTCATACCGCGGCTGCTGGCAAGATTCAAGAAAATGCACCCTGCGGTGAGGGTACAGGTAGATATCTCGGATTCTCTGGCTGTTATCAACGGCGTACGTGAGAACAGGTACGAATTAGGCTTCTGCGGCATACCGCCCGAAGGACAGGAACTGACGTCGTTAAAAGTAGCCGAAGACAGAATCGTTCTCACTGTCTTCCCGGAACACCCTTTCGCCCGGCGTGACCGGATATCGGCGGGAGAGCTGGCAGGAGAACCGCTTATCTTCCGCGAGAATACCTCGGGTACGCAGCGTAACTTGGAGAGCTACCTTGCCCGCGAGGGACTTAATCCTAAAAAACTGGTACCGATCCTGATACTCGGAACCAGCCAGGCCGTCGTAGCGGCAGTGGAAGACGGTGCCGGTATCGCCTTCGTTTCGAACCTGGCCATAAAGAAGAGCCTGGCTCTGGGACTTGTAAAGGAGGTACGCATTACCGGGCTGGACCTTAAACGCGACTTTTACTGCGTCTATAGAAAAGAACGGGTAGTATCGCGTCTGGTAGAAGAATTCATCAATTTTGTGCAACTAGAGAAGGCGTCAGATGTCAAGAGCAGCTAGTATAGCCAATAATATCCAGGTGGGTATTGAGAATCTACAGACGGATGTAAACGGCTGTCGGGCTCATTATCTTAAAGCGGGATCGGGACCGCCCGTAGTCCTGCTGCACGGCGGCGCCAGCGATTCGCGTGACTGGCTTCCTACGATGACCGCCCTTTCCCAACGCTATACCCTCTATGCTCCCGACTTATTGGGATTCGGGCAGAACGAGCGGAACAGCGAAGGGTATTACCTTTCAGAGTTCAGCCATTTTATCCTGGGGTTTCTGGATACGCTCGGACTGGAGAGGCCGTCCCTGGTGGGGCATTCTTTCGGAGGCCGGGTCTGCCTCGATATCGCCCTGCAACACCCGGGAAAAGTGGGCAGGCTCGTTCTAGCGGACACTGCCGGACTTGGTAAAGTCTCCAGGTTCGGAACGGTTCTAATGACGGGATTCTGGGTAGCCCGCAAGCTGTTCCGGATTCCGCAACCACATCCGAAATTCCTGGCCAGAGAAGGAGACGACCCGAACTGGGCGTGCGTGGATGAACTGCCGAATCTAAAGGTACCCACGCTGATTATCTGGAAACGCCATGATCCGTATATGTCGTTATCGTTTGCCCGACGGGCGGCTGAGCTGATACCCGGGGCACGCCTGGTAATTGTGCCGGGTTACGGACACGCGCCGCACGGTCGTACCAACGAAGAATTCAACCAACACCTGCTCGAATTCCTTGAATAAATTACACGAGAATAATTGTAGTTTTCTGTGATATCTATTACAAATAGTATAAATGGTGACGTGATTACAAGTGTGGTGCGGTATTAGGAACCGAGGAGAAATACCTGAGTACTGAGGGGGAGATTCGATTTTGACAGGGTCAGTTTGGGGCGGGGTTCTACCTGTCCTATACCCATCTCTTTGAGGAAGACATTTACAGAATCGAGTTCACGTTTAATACCGGGAGTCTTATAGTGCATCGGTATCACCGCGTTCGGTTCCAGCTGGAGGATAACCTCGGCAGCTATGGGGGCACTAATCGTCGAACCGCCGCCGACGGGAAGAAACAGGATATCAACACCACCGATTTCCTCTAACTGCTCCGTCGACAGCATATGCCCGAGGTCACCCAGATGACAGACCGAAACGCCGTCGATTTCCATAACGTATACGGTGTTCTTACCCCTGACCTGGCCGCGTTGGGTATCATGAAACGTGGCAATACCGAGAATCAGGATACCGCTAATCTCATATTCCCCGGGACCATTTATTATCCTGGGCTCTCCCTCGATACCCTTCACGTAGGAGTGCGAGGGATGCTGATGGCTCAGGGTGATGATGTTGGCGGACTGTTTGCCCAGTGTATAGCCCAGTTCCGGAGGGAAGGGGTCGGTGATAATAGTGGCCTGACTGCCTTTAATCCTGAAGCAAGAGTGACCTAACCAGGTGATATCCACGTTACCAATGTATCACAGCCGACCTAAATGGTCAAGAAAGTACCTAAAACGGTGATAAATGCTCTTGACAAACAGCCCGTTAAAGTGCTAGATTAGAATTAGCAGTCTAAGGTCGAGACTGCTAACGGAGTGTAAAATGCTGACAACAAGAACCGGAAGAATACTAAATTCGATAATCCGGGAGTACATAACCAAGGTCATGCCGGTGCCTTCGCAGGTTATCGCCAGTGATACCGAATTGGGGGTCAGTCCGGCCACCGTTCGCAATGAGATGGCTCAATTGGAACACGAAGGGTATCTCATTCGTCCTCACACGTCAGCGGGATGCATACCGTCGGACAAAGGCTACCGCTTCTACGTAGAGTCCATCGAGAACGTCACCCTGCCACGTGAGGAGCAGCGTTTAATCAGTCACACGTTCCATCAGGCCGAGAGGGAGATTGAGGTCTGGCTGAGCCTGTCGGCAACATTGCTGGCGCGTCTGGCGCAGAACATGGCAGTGGTCAGCCTGCCCAAGTCGACCGACTGCAAATTAAAGCACCTGGAACTGCTGTCATTGCAAGAGTCAATGGTACTCGCCGTTATCGTTCTTCATGGAGCTAAAGTAAAGCAGAAGCTGATAACCTTTGACCAGAGTATATCCCAGGGAACACTCACCGTTATCAGTGACAAGCTTAATTCTGCCTACGCCGACCTGACCGGCCGCGAGATTGAAGCGCATGAAATAGAGCTGACCGACCTGGAAAAGGAAATAACCGGGCACCTGGTGGAAATCATGCAGACCGAGGACCGGCAGGACTACAGCGACCCCTACCTGGACGGATGGCATTTCATGATAAACCAGCCGGAATTCGCCCACAGCGATAAGGTCAGCGCACTAATGGAATTAACCGAACAACGCGGCTTGCTCAAGGTGCTTGTCCCCTCGGAAATCAGCCGCGAGGGCGTCCATGTAATTATCGGCAAAGAGAACAAGTCGCAGGCCATGCATAACTGCAGCGTGGTAGTTTGCCGTTACGGACTACCGGGAGAAGCTACAGGAACCGTAGGAGTCGTAGGACCTACCCGCATGTCCTACTCACGAACTATTCCCACGGTTTACTACCTTTCATCGGTACTCAGCCAGCTGGTGGCTAGTCTGTACGGTAGAGATATCAACCGTCAAAGAGAAGAAAATCAAACGGAAAACGAACAATGATACCGATAGACCCTGAAGAAAATGAAAACGGCGGGTTGGAAGAGACTCCCGCTGAAATAGAAGCTACTGAAGACCTCGAGCGGGCTCTGGCCGAAGAAAGGCAGAAAGCAGGCGAATACCTGGCCAACTGGCAGAGGACTCAGGCTGACTTTATTAACTACAAACGACGTACCGAAGGGGAGCGGGCGGAGTTCAATAGCTTCGCTAATGCCAACCTAATCCTGGCGATTCTACCCGTCCTCGATGACCTCGAGAGAGCCCTGCAAGCCATGCCGGTAAGAATCTCCAAGAGCGAATGGGCGGAGGGCGTAAGGCTTGTCGAGCGCAAGTTCCAGACTATTTTACAGGGGATGGGCGTTATCCCGATGATATCTGTCGGGGAGACTTTCGACCCTAATATACACGAAGCGCTGCGGCAGGGTAGTGGGCCGGAGGGGATTATCACAGAAGAATTTCAAAAAGGCTACCTGATGGGCGAAAAAATATTACGTCCGGCCAAGGTAGTCGTCGGAAACGGAGAAGAGGAAGAAAAGGAGGAAAATACACATGGCTAAAGTAATCGGAATTGATTTAGGCACGACCAACTCGGCAGTAGCCGTCATGGAAGCCGGGGAACCGACCATTATCTCCAATGCGGAAGGTGGTCGAACCACACCTTCGGTGGTGGCGATAAACAAAGCCGGAGAGCGCCTGGTGGGACAGGTAGCCAAACGGCAGGGGGTCACCAATCCGGATAATACGATTTTCAGCATCAAGAGATTGATGGGACGTAAATACGACGAGCCCAGCGCGGAATACGACAGGAAAATGCTCCCTTATGTAATTACCAAAGCCGATAATGGCGACGCTAATGTAAAAATGGGCGATAAAGACTACAGTCCGCCGGAAATTTCGGCGATGATATTGCAGAAACTCAAGACGGACGCAGAGGCCTACCTCGGGGATACGGTCACCGAGGCCGTTATCACCGTGCCGGCTTACTTCAACGACAGCCAGCGTCAGGCAACCAAGGATGCCGGTAAGATAGCCGGATTGGAGGTATTGCGTATCGTTAATGAGCCGACCGCAGCCTCGCTGGCCTACGGACTGGATAAAAAGCATGACGAGATTATCGCCGTTTATGACCTCGGTGGAGGTACTTTCGATATATCCATCCTGGAACTCGGCGAGGGCACCTTCAAAGTGGAGTCGACCAACGGAGATACTCACCTCGGCGGTGACGACTTCGACCAGAGAGTCATGGACTGGCTCTGTGACGAGTTCAAGAAAGACCAGGGAATCGATCTGCGGCAGGACAAGATGGCTTTACAGCGTCTTAAAGAGGCTGCCGAGAAAGCCAAGACGGAGCTTTCTACCGTCCAGCAGACCGAGGTCAATCTCCCGTTTGTCACCGCTGACGCCAGCGGTCCCAAGCACCTGAATATCACACTCACCCGCGCCAAGCTGGAGCAGCTGGTAATGGACCTGGTCGAAAAGACCATCGAGCCGTGCAAGCAGGCATTGACCGACGCCGAAAAGACGGCCAGCCAGATTGACGAGGTTATCCTGGTGGGCGGTCAGACACGCATGCCGCTGGTGCAGCAGAAGGTGCAGGAATATTTCGGCAAGGAACTTCACAAGGGCGTTAATCCCGACGAGGTGGTAGCCGTCGGCGCGGCCATACAGGCCGGCGTGCTCAAGGGAGATGTCAAGGACGTATTACTACTCGATGTAACACCGCTGACACTGGGCATCGAGACGCTCGGGGCCGTGGCCACACCGCTTATCCCGCGTAACACGACTATCCCCACCGCCAAAAGCCAGATTTTCTCCACGGCGGCGGACAACCAGCCCGGTGTTGAAATACATGTGTTGCAAGGTGAGCGTCCCATGGCCGCCGACAATCGCACGCTGGGTAGGTTCATGCTCGACGGTATTCTGCCGGCGCCGCGGGGCATGCCTCAAGTCGAGGTTACTTTCGATATCGACGCCAACGGTATCCTCAACGTCAGGGCGCAGGACAAGGGCACCGGCAAGGAACAGAAGATAACGATAACCGCCTCCAGCGGCCTCTCCAAGGATGAAGTCGACAAGATGCAGAAAGAGGCGGAAATGCACGCTTCCGAGGACACCAAGCGCCGCGAGGATATCGAGGCTAAAAATATGGCCGATACCCTCGCCTACCAGGCTGAAAAGCTTCTGCGCGATAACAAAGACAAGGTACCCGCAGAGCTAAACACCGAAGCCGAGGAAAAGATAGCGGCGGTTAAATCGGCCCTTAATGGCGAAGATACCGAGGCTATCAAGAAGGCTACGGAAGAGCTTAACGAGACGATGCAGAAGATAGGCCAGGCTGTCTATCAGCAGCAACAGCCGCCGCCGGGAGGCGAAGCACCACCACCGCCACCCGAAGGTGGAGAAAGTAGCGAAGGTGGAGAAGGCGGCGACGATGAAAACACCGTAGAAGGCGAGTTTAAAGAAGTGTAATACATGCGCAGTTGCGCAATTACGTAGATATTCAGAGGGGATTCATATTGAGTCCCCTCTCCTTTCCCCAACCTTTGGTAAATATCTATTCCCACCCGCTGCCCTTTTATTTATCCTCAATTGCGCAATTACCCCTTGAATTTCTTACCCGTGACGGGATTCGGATAATGAAACGGCGCCTGGAATCCGGACGGGTAAAAAGTATCATCGGAGGGGCCGTCCGGACTTAATGTGCTGAAATCCGGCTCCATCTGAATATCAACTCGTTTGTCTGGATCCACCCAGCTCAGCGTATAAGGAGCGTGGAAGAACATGTACCAGTAGAACTTTAAAAACTTCCACACGCCGTCTTCTTTGATATATTCGTTTTCATAAACGCCGTCCATCCATCCCGGAGCGATGCCTCCCGGAGCCTCGAACGCATTAGCTCCGAATCCGTACCACCTCCCCCAGGCCCGATTACCATCGGGGGCAACATCGATGATTGGGGAAAGCTGCATGACCTGATGCAGGAATGTCGGTGGATGTTTTACCGTACCCGGATCTACGTCCCTGCCATGGAGGAAGAACCTTCTGACGCTCTCCGGTCCACGGAACTCGCCTGCATGTACTTTTACAACCACCTCAGGGTTGGTGGAAAATAGACTTAGTATATCCTCGACACACCAATGTTCCAGATAATATCCGTAGGCCCTTTGCAGTTTCTTGATCGCCTCGATATCCTCAACCTTTCCGAGCTTGTCTTCGAGATACTTTATCCTTGCTTCCATTTTTTCAACGTCCATAGTCTACTCCTTCAATAAATGTTTTTTATATCAGCAATTCCCCGCAGTTGCCAACAATTATGTTCCTTCCCGACGCAGTCTTCAATACCTCATTTGCGCATTTGCGCAAAAGTTCAATAGCCTTAACAAATGCCCTACCCTATAATCTTAATTCCAGGCGCGGCGTAAGCAAATGCTCGGATATATCAGTCTCACGCATGTACTTAACCAGCAGCTGATGCAACTCGCGCGCCTTATCCGGATTCTCCTTGATTAGGTTTTTCTCCTGTCTGGGGTCGGATTTCAGATTATAAAGCTCGGACATTCCCGGCTCGGTGTTATAAAGCAGTGCCCACTCGTCGGTGGTTACCGTAGCCTCGGAATCCTTTTCCGTCAATCTCGGGAAGTCGTCAATCGAACGCAATGAATCCCCGGCATTAATGAACGGGTGCGCGCTTATCACGTACTCCCGCCCGGCCACGTTCGGGTTTTTTATCATAGGCAGTATTGATTTACCCTCAACCCGGGAAGGTATTTCCTGTTCCATCGCCTCCAAAACTGTAGGCATTAAATCAACCGCGGATGTTAGACCGCTATAAACCGCAGGCGTAACGCCTGGCATGTATACAAGTAGAGGAGTATGCGTAACTTCCTCGTAGAACGGTGAGTGCGACCAGACTCCATTCATAGGCCGGCCGGTTTCCTTGTCCTTGGCGAAGACCATTTTACCCAGGAGGCCGCCATGCTCGCCGAAATAATAGCCGTGGTCACTGGTGAAGATGACGAGAGTATTTTCCAGCAGGCCGAGGTTCTCCACGTGCCTCATCAGGTACCCGAACCAAGTGTCGACCATAGTTACCTCGCCGCAGTAAGAAGCGTGGGCTTTCTTGACCTTCTCTTCGGTCAGGCCGGGTACATCCTGCCAGTATCCGTAGATAGGCATTGCCTGGTCGCCGTCATGCCCGGGCCAGTAGAGCTCACGGTAATACTGCGGCGGTTCCCAAGGCTCGTGAGGGTCCCAGGTATCTACGAAGAGAAAGAAGTCGTCTTTATAATGACGCTCCAGCCACTGCATGGCCGTGATAAAGGTCCGCGGGGCAAAATAATCGGCTTCGCTACGCCAGTTGTTCCTGACGTCTCCCCCGAATATACTGTGAGTGACCTGCCCTTCTGCGGTATCGGGATCGACTCTCCACCCGAGATGCATCTGACCGGTGACCTCGGTAAAAGTACGGAAGCCGCGGTCGTAATTCATGCCCCGACGGATGAAGAACGGCGTATCAACAATAGCGGCGGTATTGATACCGTTGTCCGAGAGCAACCCGGGAAGGGTTACTTCGTCCTTGAATAATGGCTCCCACTGCATGTAAGACATCGTCCAGCGACCGGTCAGGTAATCAGCGCGGGTCGGCATAGTGGGAAATCCCGCGATATAGTGACGGTCGAAGCGTACGGATTTAGCGGCAAAGGCGTCCATCGATGGTGTAATAATTTCTTTATTCCCGTAGGCGCCTACATGGTCGCACCGCAAAGAATCGGATACCACCCAGATAACATTCATTTTTCCCTCCTGATACGCGATTATTCAGGATATGCCTTAATATACAACACTAACCATACAAATAAAAGCAGGGCTTCCAGGCTAATTTAGTGCGCATATGCGCAATTACGCAATGTATACCACTTGCGCCCCAATACACCCAACGCCTATAATTGAAAGTCTGGAGGCGCAATTTGCTCGATAATGAATTACTGCACCAGGTAAACCGTCCCGCCCGCTATACCGGCGGAGAGTGGAACAGTATTATCAAGGACTGGGACATAACACCTGTCAGGATAGTCCTGGCTTATCCCGATACGTACGAAATCGGCATGTCCAACATGGCTATCCCTATCCTTTACGATATCCTCAACCGCCAGCCGGACGTTCTTGCCGAGAGGGTTTACGCCCCTTGGATAGACATGGAAGCCCAGATGCGGCAGCGTAATATACCCCTCTTCGGTCTGGAAAGCCAGCGCCCGCTCAAAGAGTTCGACGTTATAGGCTTCTCGCTGGGCTATGAACTCACCAATACCAACGTTCTCAACATGCTGGACCTAGCACAGATACCCGTCCTTGCTGCGGAAAGAAACGACTCATACCCTCTGATAATTGCCGGGGGCAGTTGCTGCCTCAATCCAGAGCCGATGTCCGACTTCATCGATGTCTTTGTCATCGGTGACGGGGAGGATGTGGTCCTTGAGTTCCTCGAGGTGTTTCGAGAGTATAAAAGCGCTGATAAAAAGAGTCTTCTCTTAAAACTAGCCTCGATTCCCGGCATCTACGTGCCGTCGCTCTACCGGATAGAGTATGATACCGAAGGACTGGTTAAAAGTATTACGCCGACCGTCGCCGAGGCTAATTCTGCGATAAAAAGCCGGCTTGTTGATATTCTTCCGCCACCACCCACCCGACCGGTAGTCCCCTATATAGAAGTAATCCACGATCGCGGTGCTATCGAGATACAGCGCGGGTGCAGTCGGGGCTGCCGCTTCTGCCAGGCAGGTATGATATACCGTCCCGTGCGTGAACACCCCCACGATGAGGTACTGCAAGCTGCCGACGAGCTTATCACCAACTGCGGGTATGACGAGGTCTCGCTGGTCTCGCTCAATACCTCCGACTACACCGGCGTCGACGGACTGGTTAGCAAACTGGTACGGGAGCATCCCAACCTCGCCCTGTCACTGCCGAGCTTACGTCTGGACAGCTCCTCGGTCGACCTTGTAGGCTCGCTGCCGACACGTCGTCGTACCGGACTCACCTTCGCCCCGGAAGCCGGGAGCGAGAGATTGAGGGGGGCTATCAATAAAGAGCTGACGGAGGAAAGCCTGCTGGAAACGGCCGCCACGGCTTTCGAAAGAGGCTGGACGAACCTCAAGCTTTACTTCATGGTGGGCCTTCCCACCGAGACCATCGAGGATGTCGAGAGTATCGTTCATCTCGTGGAGAAGGTTCGCGCTACCGGGAAGAAAACCAGCGGGAAAAAGCCGATGATACGAATAAGCGTAGCCACTTTCGTTCCCAAGCCGCATACGCCCTACCAATGGACTGCCCAACTATCGGAGCCCGACATTAACCCCAGGCACGAAATCCTTCAGCAGGGATTGCGACATAAAAGCACCCGGCTCTCCTGGGAAAATCCCAAGACCAGCCTTCTCGAAGCTGCTCTGTCACGCGGAGACAGGCGCACCGGCCGGGTGATTCATCAAGCCTGGAAACTCGGCTGCAAATTCGACGCCTGGAGCGAACATTTCCGGTACGAAAGCTGGCTCCGTGCTTTCACCGAAGCTGGCTTAGAGCCGGATTTCTATGCTCATCGCGAGCGCTCTTTGGATGAGGTACTGCCCTGGTCTCATATCGACACGGGCGTGTCCGATGAGTTTCTTAAAGCTGAGTTCCAGCGTTCTCGGGACGGTCAGACTACACCGGACTGTCGAATTGATAGCTGTAACGCCTGCGGTCTTCAAGAGCTCGAAATATGCATGAATAAGCGGTAGTACGCAATTGCGCAATTGAGGATATACGCACCAGATTAAGTGCTAACCCTGCTTTTTATTTCCCCGCCCCGGTTTTTTCCCTTTTTCCTTCACATCCGGAACCGGCACCGTGTCCTGTTCAAAGGCGGTAATCGCTACCAGGCTGTCGCTTTCGTCCAGGGTCATTACCCTAACACCCTGGGTGCTCCTGCCCTGCGTCGTAATGCCCATCCTGGGGTCTTTTTCCTTCACGGGAGTGCGGGTAACCATACCCTCGGCGGAAATAAGCATGATTTGCTCTTCGAGATACACCACCCTGGCGGCGACAACGTTCCCCGTCTTGCCGACGATTTTAAATGTTCTAACTCCGCTGCCGCCACGGTGCTGCTTGGGGTATTCGGTTATCGGCGTTATCTTACCGTAACCACCGCTGGTTACTGCCAGCATAAACGCTTCATCGGCAGCCTTGTCGATACTGACGACACTATCATCCTTGGCTAGACGCACGGCACGCACGCCTCCGCTGGTCCGCGAGGCGGTTCTCAGGCTGGAAACGGCGAATCGAATTGACTGCCCTTTCTGCGATACAAGAATGACATCATCCTTGTCCGTAGCCATACAGACAGATACCAGTTCGTCACCCGGCTCCAGGTCCATGGCAATAAGTCCACTCGACCGCACGGCGGAGAACTTATCCAGAGACGTCTTTTTGATTTCTCCCAGCTTGGTTGCCATCACCATATAGGCTTCCGGCATCAATCCGGTAGTAGCCGCCATGGACGTTACGCGTTCGCCTTCGGTGATAGACAGCAGATTGATAACCGCCAGACCTTTCGACGTTCTTGAACTGCCCGAGGGAATCTCATGGCACTTGAGGTAATATACTTTACCGCGGTCAGTGAAGAAAAACAGGTCATCGTGAGTATCGGCCACGGTGAGTATCATGACCGCGTCTTCCTCGCGGGTCACCTGCCCGATGATGCCCTTGCCGCCGCGGTGCTGCACCGTGTAATTACGTGAGAGTACTCTTTTGATAAAACCACGGCTGCTGAGCGTTACCGCTACTCTTTCGTGGGGAATCAGGTCTTCCTCGGTGAACTCCAGCTTGCCCTGCTCGAGAATGGTGGTCCGCCGTTCGTCACCGTATTTCGATTTCAGTTCGGCTATATCCTCTTTGATCAGCACCTGGATTCGGCGGGGATTCCCCAGCAGGTCTTCCAGGTAGGCGATCGTCTTTACTACTTCGGCGTATTCATCAAGTATCTTCTGTCTCTCCAGATTGGCAAGTCGGCGCAGCTGCATATCGAGAATAGCCTGGGCTTGAATCTGCGTCAGGCCGAAGTGTTCCATCAGGTTCTTCCGGGCCGCCTCGGCTGTTTCCGATTCGCGTATGGTCTTGATAACCGCATCGATATTATCGAGGGCTATCCTCAGACCTTCCAGAATGTGGGCTCTCGCCCTGGCCTGCTTCAACTCATAGCGGGAACGCCGGGTAATGACCTGCTGTCGGAAATTAACGAATTGCTGGAGGGCTTCCCGGAGGCTGATTACCCGGGGCTGGCCGTCGACCAGCGCCAGCATATTGATGAAGAACGACGACTGCATGGCGGTGTATTTGTAGAGGTTATTAAGCACCTTTTGCGCCTGGGTCTCTTTCCTCAATTCGATAACCACTCTCATACCGTCGCGGTCGGACTCGTCACGCAAATCGCTGATACCATCGATTTTCTTATTCCTGACGAGTTCGGCAATGGTCTCAACCAGTGCGGCTTTATTGGTCTGATAAGGTAATTCGCTGACGACA
>Ga0255053_10001232_pt1 | contig 14219 bp, 12 predicted proteins | sample JV7_2_22_MG_FD_188635 | JGI IMG/M metagenome (GOLD analysis project Ga0255053, IMG submission 188635) | Seawater microbial communities from Jervis Inlet, British Columbia, Canada - JV7_2_22 | ecosystem: Environmental > Aquatic > Marine > Inlet | place: Canada: British Columbia | collected...
CCGCTGATCTCGTATTCGCCCTCGATCAAGCCGCTCGAATCGCAATCGATATCACTGCTTTCATCACTCCAATCCTCCACGTAGGTGCAGTCATCTCTTAGAGTGAGAACCTTCCCTTGCACGGTGTAGGTTGGCAGCACTATGCCTCCCGTCACGGTCCGGAACTGCACTTGAGACCATTCTCCGACCCACTCGCCGGCACACGGTCCGGGAGTGGGAGTGGGAGTCTCGGTAGGGGTCGCAGATGGAGCAGGTGTTGCGGTCAAGGTGGGCGTGGGAACCGGCGTTGGGGCTGGCCCGGCGCAAGCTGCTGCAATAAACACAAGAATTAAGAGAGAGGCCGCCGCAAGTGGTTTCATGAAGAGGGCGAGAGCATAGCACAGCCCGAACGGTCTCGCTTGGGCGCGTGCGACTATGCACTTGTCATATACTTGAGCTCATTCACGGCGCCAATTCGGAAACGCGGAGCGGAACAGACCTATGGCAGAACGCGGCTATTTAGTTATTGCAGATATTACGGGCTACACGGCGTTCCTGAGCGGATCGGAACTCGAGCATGCCGAGGATAGCCTCAAGGACCTCATAGGCCTGCTTATTGAGCAAACCAAGTCGCCGCTTGTAATTTCCAGGTTGGAGGGGGACGCAGTTATCAGCTATGCCCCTGAAGCCAGTTTTCTTCAAGGCCAGACGATGGTGGAAATTATCGAGAACACCTATATCGAATTTCGAGAGGCGCGTCAGCGCATGCGGCTCAATACAACCTGCACCTGCAATGCCTGCCAGAACATTCCTAACCTGGATCTGAAATTCTTCGTCCACCACGGCACCTACGTGCTACAGAATATGGCGAACTATACGGAGCTTGTGGGTAACGACGTAAATGTGGCTCACCGGCTGTTGAAAAACAACATCAACGAGGAGACTGGGATTGCAGCCTACGCAGCCTACACTGAGGCCGCCGTGGAAGCACTGGGCATCCGCGAATTTGTGGACGAGATGCAGGAACATAGCGAAGAATTCCCCGATGTCGGAGAGGTCAAGCTCTATGTGGAGAACCTCGAACCCCTCTGGCAGCGAGAAAGCAAACGGCGACGAGTGTTTGTAGAACCCGACGAAGCCATTTTCGTGATCGAAACGGAGATCCCCGCCGAACCACCTCTCGTTTGGGACTACTTTACGAAACCAGAGTACCGCATGGTCTTGAGCGGCTCTGACAGTATGGAAGTGGAAGACATGCGGTCGGGCAGACTGGACGAAGGCGCAGTTTATGTCTGCGCCCATGGGGATGAAAAAGTCCGACAGCCAGTGCTGGATTGGAGACCATTTGATTACTACACCTATGAGATTGAAGGGTCGTTTGGATTATCAATCACCTTCTCAATCACCTTCACGACCCGGTTCATTCCCATTGAAGGCGGCACTCGAGTCCTGGGGTTTTGCAGCAGGCCCGAAGGGTCCATTATTGGGCGCAATGTGGCGAGGCTGTTGGCCAGCGGATTCCGAAGACAAAACGAGGCCGAGGTCGAGAAACTCCGAAAGATCATCATGAAGGAGCTGGAAACCGGCGTCGCTGTGAGGCCAGAAGCCTCCAGCGTCCCGGAGGACCAGGTGACGGCGGCTGCGCAGGCTTCGCTAGCGGAGGCCGGCGCCGACTAAGGAGAACTCAACCTGCCTGAACAAGATTCGGAATCTCGGATGACGAAGAGCTCGCGCGCGGCGGTGCCCCCGCCGCTTATCTTTTTGGGTACGCTCGTGATCGGAGTGATCTCGGTGTCGCGCTGCTTCTGAACAACCTCTGGATGCTCCTTGCGCTGGTGCCATTAATGCTCTACGTTGATCGAGGAATCGTCCGACGCGAGGAACGCTCTCTTGAGCGGCAGTTTGGCCAGGAATACCAGGACTACAAAGCCAGCGTTCGGCGTTGGATTTGAAACCAGCACCCACCGGTCTGATTTCCAAGGAGAGGACATCCATGCATCGAATCGTCCTAATACCGCTTGCGTTAGCAGCTTCAACCCTGGCATGCAATTTGCTGGGGTCGGATGAGCCAGACTCACTGCCGGCCTCCGAATCAGATTCAAGCCAGCCTTCCGAATCGGATTCTGGGCAACCCGCAGAAGACTCCCAATCCGGTCTCGATTCCGGGGGCGGACCTGATTTTCTCGATCTAGACGATCCGCAGACCTATCTGGAGCCACAGGAGCTGCTCAACAGCTACCGGATAGCGCTTAGTTTTTCATTCGAAGGCGCCGGTGCTGACGGCAGTCCGGTGCAAGGGGCCGTTATGGCAGATGGCGAACGCTCCCTGGATCCGCTCGCTATGACCATGACCTTTGACGGCTTCGACAACGCAAGCCTGTCGGGAGAGCTCCCCTTCAGCTTCAGCCTGATTGACAATATCTACACCTTCTCGGCCCCGCTATTTGGGTGCGCCACCATTCCGGCGGGCGAGTTTCAAGACCCCTTCGCGCTGCTGATCGATACAGGGGGCTTCTTGCTGGGAAGCGCTCCGCGCATGCGGCCAGATGATGTGATCAACGAAGTTCCTGTGTACGGCTTTTCCCTAGATGCTTCTAATGTGGAGCCGGACGAGTTGGACATCGCCCAGTTTGACAGTGGCGCAGTCTACATAGCCAAAGAGGGAGGCTACCTGGTCAGGCTCGAGATGAACGGGAGCGGCACAAGCGAGATGCTCAGTGGCTCACCTGAGCTGGAGGGTGATATCACCTACGACCTCAATTACTTCGACTTCAATCAGACGGTCGACATTAAGCCGCCCGAAGGCTGCACCCAGGACTCTTCCGAATTGCAATATCCGGTTACGCCGGATGCATATCAGCTCAGCACCGTGCTCGGCATCACCAGCTATAAGACCGATCTTTCGCTGGAAGACGTTGTCCAGTTCTACAAGGATGAAATGCCGGCCGCTGGATGGACGTTGGATGAGGAATTTGTGTCAGGACCGATTGCGCTGCTTTCGTTTAACGGCGATGCCGGCGCGGTTCAGGTTACCCTCAGCTTCGATGAGGCGACCGACACCGTCGATGTGGGAATCATAAAGCTTGGCTAGCAACTCGAAGCTGATCGTCGTGTCAAACCGACTGCCGGTCGAAGTCGAGCGAACCGAGCAGGGATTCAACTATCATCCGGCGGCGGGTGGCCTGGCTACCAGCCTTCAAGCTGTAAGGAAGCAGCGGGAGATGCTCTGGCTGGGGTGGCCGGGGTTACAGGTCTGGGACGACAAGGATCGCAAGAGCATTGAGAAACAACTGGTCAAGGACTATGACAGCGTGCCGCTCTTCTTGCCGGCCTCCGATTTCGACCTGTACTATGAAGGCTTTTCCAACGGTACCATTTGGCCCCTGTTTCACTATTTTCCTCAACATGCCCACTACGAAGCGCGCGAGTGGGCCGCTTACAAGGACATAAACGCCTTGTTTCGCGACAAGATACTTGAGATCGCGGAGCCGGGAGACCTGCTGTGGATCCATGATTACCATCTGATGATGCTTCCGGAGATGGTCCGAGAAGCGCTGCCTGAAGCAAAGATCGGTTTCTTCCTCCACATCCCGTTCCCCTCATCAGAGCTTTTCCGCATGTTGCCCTGGCGTGAAGAGATCTTGCGTGGTCTGCTCGGATCCGATCTGATCGGATTTCACAGCCACGCATATGCGCGCCACTTCCTGAGCAGCTTGCTGCGCCTTCTGGGGCTAGAACAGGAGTTTGGCCGAGTCATCGTAGGCGATCGAGCGGTCAGAGTAGATACCTTCCCGATTGGGGTCGATATGGGCGGATTTGAATCGGCCATGGAAACGGAAGAAGTCCAGGAAGAGCTGAGGGAACTAGAAGCTGAAACGGAGGACCGCAAGATCGTGCTGACCGTCGACCGCCTGGACTTCACGAAGGGTATCGTCGAGCGATTGGAATCCTTCGATCACTTTCTCACCGAATATCCAGACTGGCAGCGCCGTGTGACGTTGATCGCGCTTACGGTTCCTTCGCGAACCGGAGTCCCGGAGTATCAGGCGCTGAAGAAGGAAGTTGATGAGGCAGTGGGCCGCATCAACGGTCGCCATGGCAAGCCAGGCTGGGTGCCGATTTGGTATATGTATCGTTTTTTGCCCTTTGATCGGCTCGTTGCACTCTACGGAGCGGCAGAGGTCGCGCTAGTAACGCCGTTGCGAGACGGAATGAACCTGGTCGCCAAGGAATATCTCGCCGCCCATCCAGATGGAACGGGAGTGCTGATCTTGAGCGAAACGGCGGGGGCGGCCGAAGAACTGGGTGAAGCCCTGATCGTGAACCCGCACGATACGGAGCAAATTAGCGAAGCGCTGCTGCATGCTCTGACGATGTCAGAGCGTGAACAGATGGCAAGGAATTTACCGATGTTGGCTCGCTTGCGCAGATACAACGTCGTACGCTGGGCGGAAGATTTCCTTGGTGAGCTAGAGCCTGAAACCGTGCCCGACAAGCAGCATGTCCAGGTGCGACTCGACACGGCTGGCGCGGAACTCCTGCTGCAAGCCTACCGATCGACCAATCAACGCCTGCTGTTGTTGGACTACGACGGAACAATGGTTCCTTTTGCCGCCCGCCCCAGGGATGCCGCCCCAGACGAGGATTTGATAGTGCTCCTTAAGCAGCTGGTGCAGGATAAGAAGAATACGGTGGTCATCATCAGCGGCCGGGACCGCGAGACACTTCAAGAATGGCTAGGGGAAACTGGAGCAGATCTTGTGGCAGAACATGGGGCTCAAATCCGGCGCGCGGTAGATAAGAAATGGAATGTGCAAACCACTGAAGCGGCTGATGGGTGGAAGGGGGAGCTCCGTCCGTTGCTCGAACTCTACGTGGACCGCACGCCGGGCTCGATGCTGGAAGAGAAAACCGCCTCGATGGCCTGGCACTATCGGCGCGCAGAGCCTGATTTAGGGGATCTGCGCTCCAAGCAACTCATGGAAAACTTAGAAGGGCTGATCGCAAACACCCCCCTGGTGATCATGCAGGGGAGCAAGGTGGTTGAGGTGAAGGAGAGCGGGATCGGCAAAGGGCGAGCCGCCCGCATATGGCTCTCTGGTGGTCCGACTTACGACTTTATCCTGGCAACCGGAGACGATGTTACGGATGAGGAAATGTTTGAAGTGATGCCAGATGGAGCATGGTCGATTCGAATTGGCGTAGATCGCCGCTCAGCCGCCAAGTATTCGCTGACCGGCCCCGAGACATTCCGACGCCTGCTACGCTCCCTCACCGGTCCCTGACACTTGGATCTCGCACGCCACAAAATACATTCCCTGCAACCACGCTGCCTGTGCCGGAAAGCGAGTCGCTCTGGTAAGGAGCGTCAGCGAGCGCCCGGTACAAGGCAGTCCAAAATAGATTCGTGATACTACCGGAGTCGACGGCTCCTCGAACAGCAAGTTAGGCATCCTGGGCGTGGGCCAGAGTCCATAGCGCATATTGTCCGACCCATCTGTGAGCCGCCCGTACGAAAGATTGGCGGCGCGGATTCTGAGATAGCTGATCTGATCGATCACTCGTCCGTCTGGCGCAAGAAGCCGGACCGTGTCCCCGCCATCGTTCAAAGCAATCTTGGTCTTCGTGCGAAAGAATACCGCGAAGCCTCTGGGTGAAATCGTTACGCCCGGGAGATCGTACGCTGAGGAACCTCCACCGGCTATGTCATCCAGCCACCACCCTTTCAAATAGACTGGCAGCGGGCCGGCGTTGTAGAGTTCGATAAATTCGTCCGCAGTCGTAACCCCGCCGGTCCCCTCCCAGTCGTGCCGGGGTCGGATCAGCACCTCGTTGATCACGATTCTGCTGGGGATGCCAGTGGGGATTGGGGTGGGAAAGAACAGCGAGTTGGTACGTCGCGGTGTCCCACGGATTGGATTCCCTGAAGCGTCCAGACCATTCCCGTTGTAGCCTGTGTAACTAGCCCAGTTTCCGGAGAAGTCCGCGCCCCCGCGGCGCTCCATGCTAGCCCTGGGCGAAGAGCCTCCAGCCGGCCAGCTGCCTCCGGATGAGTTCGCCGAGTCCACCAACTCACCCGCAGGTCCGAGCAGCTGTAGCATTTCCCCGCCGTCCCTCAGCGAGCCAGTGTAGATTCCATCCGCGGCGATATCAGCGACCGTTGTGTCGTCCGTCCGCTCAAGTAAATAGAAACTGTATGCAGGAAGGCTGCCTGACAGGGAAATCGAGATGTCGAACCCATCTGTCAGACTCCAGCCTGTCATTGAGATCGAGATTGCGCTTGGATTGTGAAGCTCGATCCATTCATCGCTGGAGGAGGCCGTGGTGCCAGACCAAGCCACCTCGTTGATCAACACTGTTTGCGGCGGAACATGGGTCGGCGCAACGAAGGGTGTAGGGGTGGCGGTCGCAATCAGGATGGAGTTCAGCTGGCGGGGCGTACCCCCGATGGGGTTGCCCGCCGTATCATGGCCGGTCCCCCCGAACCCTACGAACGTTCCCCAATTCCCTCCGATGTCGGCGCCTCCGCGTCGCTCCATGCTGCTGCGCGAACTCGCGTCGCCGGCAGGCCATCCGCCGCCGTCTCCATTGGCGCTATCAACTACAGCCCCGGAAGGATCCAATAGCTCGAGGCGCTCGCCGCCATTAGCTAGAGAGCCGGTGTAGATTTGATTGGCAGCGATGTCGGCAATAGTCGAATCGTCGGTTCGCTCAAGCAAGAAATAGCTGAAGGCAGGGATCGTCCCACCGAGAGCCACGTTGATGTCGCCTCCGTCCGTAAGGCGCCATCCGTCCAGATCTATGGCCGTACTCCCCAGGTTCTGAAGCTCGATCCACTCATCGGATGAGGAAGCCACCGTTCCCGCCCAGGCCAATTCGTTGATTAGAACTGACTGCGGGGGATAGGCAGTGGGAGGCTCCCCTGGAGGGATCGGTGTGGCGCTAGGCGTGGGGGTCGAGCTTGGGGTAGTGGGCGTATCGGTCGTCTCGAGTGTGGGAGAAGCAGTTGCGCTTCCCGACGGCGGTGACGGTGAAGCGGCGGGGCTTGAGGTGGCTGTAGAGGATGAGGCCGGCGAAACCGTGAGGCTCGGGGCAGGGGACGGGCTGGCGCTTCCCGTAGGAGGCGTCGCAGTGGTCGTGGCCGATGTCGGCGTCTCCGTTGGCTCAAGGCTGGGGGGAGATGGAGTCGCAGATGGAGCGGGGGGTGTTCCTGTGTCCAAAACCGGCGAGGCCGAGACCTCGGCCAGCGAGATGCCCGAAGCTCCCTCAGCCGATGAAGCGAGGGGCAAGTTGAGGAACAAGAAAAGCCCGACGAGCGACAGGACGCCAGTCGGACTCAATAGACGGACCTTCACGCCCTCCTCTTGACCCCATCAGAAGTTGACTAGTACTAGAGTACCATAATCTGCCGTGAGTGACGGAAGGATGCAAGCGCTGGATTCGCAATTATCGCGACTGAGCTAGAATTAGGCCTCATCAGCATACCCTGAGTGAAAAAGGAGAGAATCAATGGACTTCGGATTGGCGTTTTCGTTCCCGTTTCAGGACGAGAAATGGATCGAGAAAATTCTGATCGCGGCAGTACTCAGCATCATCCCCATCATCGGTTGGTTTGCGCTGTTGGGATGGGCGATTGAGATAGGTCGGCGTGTGATCAACGGCGAAGAGGAAGTACTGGCCGATTGGAGCGATTTTGGAGGCATCCTGACGTTGGGCTTCAAAGCTTGGCTTGTCAGCCTGATATTCGCCATCCCGCTCATTGTGGTTTGGCTCCCGTTTGGCGCCGCCACCGCCCTTTTCGGCTCAGCAAGCGAAGACGCAGCGGCGGTCATTATCAGCGTGATATCGCTCTGCTTCATCTGCTTCGCTTTCGCCTACAGCATCGCGTTGCTGTTCTTTATTCCCGCCTCCTATGGCCGGCTGGCAGCATCAGACGGAAATCTGGGAGACGCCCTGAATCTCAGAGAGATCTGGAACATGGTCAGCGGCGCCCCCGGCGCTTATCTGATCGTTCTGCTCGGATACCTTGTGGCGAGCTTCATCGCTTCGCTGGGAATCATCGTCTGTTTTGTAGGAATGTTTCTTACCGGGGCCTACGCTGCGGCAGTTTCGGGACACCTCTTTGGTCAAGCCTATCGAGTAAGTAAAGCCGAGGCCTAAGCCTCGCGCGTCGAATCTTGTCGGCCCGACTTCACCCGAAGTCGGGCCGTTGTCTCTTAGGGAGAAAAGACATCTCGGTTCTTAGCTCCATCGCTGGCATCCGGCTGGCCACCCAGCGGCCGGGAAAACTCGGCCCACTATCGCCGAGCCTGGACGCGATGAGTGTTCTACGGAGCAGCGGCGAGCCCGCATCCCCAGCCGGCCACGATGTGGCTCGCCTGATTCGGGGCTTCAAGGTGCGAGTGGCGTACTTGCCAACGCGCGGGAGCGGAGCGACCCCCTGGCGCCGCCTAATTGTGCTCGACACAAGCTACAGCAAGGAGGGGCAGGCCAGTTCACCGACGCGGGTGGCGCTGGTTGCCCACGAGTTGGTGCATGTCTTACAGCGAGAACTGGACGACCCCGAATTCTGGCCCAGTGGCGGATTGCACCCTTCGCTTTCTCGGAGATGGATTGGCGACTCTACGAATTACATGGAGGTCGTGGCCTACATCGTGGGAGCCAGCGTGGAGATCGACCTGCTTTCCGAAAACCAACAAGCTCGGAAACGACGTCTGTCGGATTGGTTGGCCACGGTCGCAGGAGAAGACGCTTCGAATGCTACCCGAGCGGTTGTCAAACGCTACCGGAGCAACTCTATTTACCGGCAGAACTATAGGGCGGAGTCAAGCGTTCCAGGGCAAAGGATTCCTACCGAACACTGGTCTCACTGGCTGGGCGTCCTTGGCTTTGAGGCAAATACAATCGAACACATTCAGCAGTTGTCTGCAGGCGGAACTGCAAAAGTGATTAGCGAAGACGAGCTAGAAAATGGGAGCTAGTCTGGACTCAAAGGGCAACGGTACGGTTGGTAAGCAGGGTCAGCCGGTCAGCTACCTCGAGCTCATCCGAGGCAATGTAGATTTCCGCTATCTCTGGTCGGGCCAGATCGTCAGCTTGTTTGGGGATTGGTTCAACCTCATCGGATCCGCAGCGCTGATTGCGCAGCTTACGCAATCGGGTCTCGCGGTCGGCGGATTGTTTGTCATACGAATGCTGGCACAGTTCGTTGGTACCCAGGTGGGCGGCGTAGCTGCTGATCGATACAACCGGAAGCGGCTGTTGATCCTGACCGACATAACCCGCGCCGTGGTGGCTTTTGGGTTCCTACTTGTGCGAGGCCCAGAGCAGGTTTGGCTACTCTACGCGCTAACCGCCTTACTTATGGCCATCAGTGGGGTCTTCTTCCCAACTCGGACCGCCATTCTGGCGGACATAGTTACTAAGCGCGAGCTTGGCTCCGCGAATGCCCTATCGGCCACCACCTGGTCAGTGATGCTGGCAGTGGGTTCAGCGCTTGGAGGTTTCGCAGCCGGTCAATGGGGTATCTACCAGGCATTTGCCGTTGACGGGCTGTCCTTCCTGGTTTCCGCGGCCCTTATCGCAGGGGTTCGCTATCGGCCCGAGGGTGTTGCGCAGACAGCTGATTTGCGTGCCGTACTGAATGAGTACGCGGACGGTCTTCGCTACCTGAAACGTGAAATCGACATCCTGTTCATAACGCTCCACAAGGCAGCATTGGGTCTCTTGATCGCGGGCGGAGCGATCAACATCGTGATGGTTAAGATCTCCGAAAGCATTTTTGTCATCGGTGAGGGCGGAGCTACGAGCCTGGGAATATTATTTGCGGTGGTCGGCCTTGGCACAGGAATAGGCCCTATTCTGTCGCGACGGATCACCGGTGATCGAGAACGGTCGATACGCCGGATCCTGCCGCCGCTCTATCTGCTCGCCACAGTCGGACTGGTGGTTGCGGCGCCGATAACTACGTTCGGGACGGTGCTTCTTGGCATGTTCATCCGCACCTTCGCGGTTGGCGCCATTTGGGTCTTTACCACTCAGTTGCTCTACCAGCTCGTGCCTGAGAATTACCAGGGGCGTGTGTTCGCGGTGGAGATTGCAGTTTTTACGTTAGGCGCCGCTATCAGCGGGGCGATTGGAGGGTGGCTGTTGGACACCACCTCGATAGGCGTAGGCGGTTTAATGTGGCTGATGGCCGCCGCAGGTCTGATTCCGGCCGCGCTTTGGTCAGCCTGGCTAAGAATCAGGACACGGAGGCAAGCCGCGCCCATTATCGCCCGCGAAGGTGAAGAAAGGGAGCGGTTGGAGTGACAATTTCACTCCCGTCGAAGTGCGATCCGCACTATTATGAAGGCATGGTCAAAGGGCGACAAAGGGGCCGCATGGTAGAATCGCCACCCTCCCAGGGAAGGCGGATCGCCGAATGACGTCACTGAGCCAAACCGTCCAAGGAGCTCTGCGCTACAGGGGAGGCGGGTTCGAACTTTCCTACTGGGGGCACCGGATCAGCGGCCTCGGGACGCTCCTCTTCCTTGCCATCCACATTCTCGACACTTCAATCGTTTATTTCGTTCCCAGCCTCTACCAGGAGGGCATCAATCTGTACCGGACAACCGGCATGATGATTGGTGAGATGGTGCTGGTGGTGGCGGTTATCGGCCACGGCGTCAACGGCATCCGCATCGCGCTCTCGGATTTCTTTCCGAATTGGTGGCAGGAGAAGCCGCAGCGAACTGGATTCTGGATTGTTGCGGGAACAACCGTCTTGCTGGCCGCACCGGCAGTTTTCATCATGGGCCGCTCGCTGTATCTGCACAACATCTGCCGCTGTGCTCCGGAAGACACCTTAAGCCTGACCCTCCCAACTTGGGCCCTGCTCGCCATTTCCGCACTGTTCGTGATAGCCCTGGCAGCTCTCGTTCGATTGGGCGCATTCCGCGCGATATTTCGCGGCCCATCACGTAACTTCGAGACCTGGATGTGGCTGTTCATGCGCTGGTCGGCAATCTTGCTGATCCCGCTTGTTTGGGTACACGTGCTGTTGGTGGATGTGCTTTTCGGCGTCCATCGCATCGATCTGGATTATGTTGCCTTGCGCTGGGCCAGCGTGGGATGGCGGGCGTTTGATTTGGCGCTGCTGGCTTTTGCGTTTGCGCATGGCATGAATGGCCTGCGAGGGGTCATGCAAGATTATGTACATTCGCCCGCCTGGCGGAGCCGATTGAATTGGGTCATCTTGGGTACATGGGTGCTTTTGACCACCATCGGCGCGGTCGCCCTATTCGGCGGCGTGCGCCCCGCTTGATCCCAACAATGGCCGATTCGGTATGCAAGCCCCCCCCGAATACGGATCGGCTTTCCAACGGCAGGAACCTAAGAGGGATTTCCTAGTGACGATTAATCATCAACACGAAGTATTGATTGTGGGCGGCGGCGGAGCAGGTCTCATGGCCGCCCTTTACGCATCCGAAGGAGCAGACACTGCGGTGCTTACAAAACTGCATCCGGTGCGTTCCCACACTGGGGCGGCACAGGGCGGAGTCGGCGCTGCATTGGGCAGCGAGGAAGAAGACCGACCCGAGTGGCATACCTACGACACGGTCAAAGGAAGCGATTTCCTGGGTGACCAGGACGCGATTCAATTTATGTGCGAAGAGGCGGTACCAACCGTGTACGAGCTCGAGCACATGGGCCTTCCATTTAACCGCACCCCTGATGGCAAGATCGCGCAGCGCTATTTCGGCGGACACACCAACAACGACTCAGGCAAACCCGTCCGCCGAGCCGCTTACGCTGCGGATCGCACCGGCCACATGATTTTGCAGACACTGTATCAGCAGTGCGTGAAAAATGACGTGGTCTTCATGGACGAGTTTCAAGTCATGGACGTGCTGGTTGGGGATGAAGGCGTGGCCGGTATTGTGGCGGTTGAGCTTGCCACGGGCGAGCTGCATGTTTTCCACTCCAAGGCTGTGATCTTTACGACAGGCGGGTGGGGGCGAGTCTGGGAGATTACATCCAATGCCCATTCCTATACCGGGGATGGCGTGGCGATGACGCTTCGCAGAGGCTTGCCGGCGGAGGATATGGAGTTTTTCCAGTTTCACCCCACCGGGATTTACAAGATGGGTATTTTGATCACCGAAGGTGTCCGGGGTGAAGGCGGGGTGCTCATCAACAATGAGGGCGAGCGGTTCATGGAGCGTTATGCGCCAAGCATCAAGGACCTCGCCTCCCGCGACGTCGTCAGCCGCGCAATGTATCTGGAGATGCGCGATGGACACGGCATTAACGGCGATCGATATCTGTATTTGGATGTGCGACCGGAGACCGTGAACAAATATGCGAAGATAGACGGGCGCACTCGGCCGGATGGCTCCCCGTATGTAGTTACTGGCGAGGAGATCCTGGCAAAGCTGCCAGACATCATAGATTTCGCCCGCACCTACATGGCGGTAGATCCCATCACGCAACCCATGCCTGTGCAGCCGACGGCACACTATGCTATGGGAGGTATTCCGACCACCCTCCACGGTGAGGTCATCCGCGACGAAAACAACACGATCATCCCCGGCTTCTATGCCGCTGGCGAAGTGGCCTGTGTCTCGGTGCATGGCGCCAACCGTTTGGGGACCAACTCGTTGCTGGACATCATTGTGTTTGGGAGAGAGTGTGGAAAACGAGCGGCCAAATACGCGAAGGGCGCCGACTACCTTCCGCTGCCTTCGGACCCCGAAGGGTTGGTTCGTAAGCAGCTGGAGAAGCTTCAGGGAGGCGAAGGCTCTGAAAAGGTCGCTACTATCCGCAAAGAAATGCAGGATGTCATGTTCGATCATGTCAGCGTCTTTCGAACCGAAGATGGCATGTCCCAGGCGGTGGAGAAAGTTAAGGAGCTTAGAGAGCGCTATCTCAAGGTCGGAGTTGATGATCCGGGCAACATCTTCAATACCGACCAACTGGAGGCCTGGGAGCTTGGCTGCATGCTCGAGCTAGCCGAGGTGACAGCCATTTCCGCCTTAGCGCGTACGGAGAGCCGGGGAGCTCACGCAAGGGAAGATTATTCCAAGCGAGATGACAAGGAGTGGCTCAAACACACTATGGCCTACCAGGACGAGCGTGGGGTAACACTGCGCTATAAACCCGCTACGATAACTAAGTGGCAGCCGATCGAGCGCGTCTACTAAAAAGAACCCGCCATGGAGCGAATCCTGCAGCTAATGAGTTCCAGGCGGATGCGATGAAAACAGGAGAATTTTCATGGAGGTAGAGCTCCGTATCCGCCGCTACAATCCAGAAGTAGACGAAAAGGCTCATTACGAGAGCTACTCTGTAGAGGCGGAGCCTAACGACCAGGTGCTTGACCTTCTCAATCAGGTCAAGTGGTATCAGGACGGAACCCTGTCCTATCGAAAGTCATGTGCACACGGAGTGTGCGGTTCTGATGCGATGCGCATCAATGGTGTCAACAGATTGGCATGCAAGGTTCTGGTTCGAGACGTTGGCCACAAAATAACCGTCGAACCAATCCTGGGGTTATCTGCTCAAAAAGATCTTATCGTCGAGATGGAGCCGTTCTGGGAACACTATCGCTCCGTCATGCCTTACTTCGTCAGCGAAGAAGCGGAGCCTGAAAAAGAGCGTGTTCAAAGCGCGGAGCAGCGTGAACGTTACGACGATACGACAAAATGTATCTTGTGTGCGGCCTGCACCACTTCCTGCCCATCATTTTGGGCAGATGACGAGTATGTGGGCCCGGCGGCAATCATACAGGCTCACCGCTTTATATTTGACAGCCGCGATACTGCGGCAGAGGACCGCCTGAAGATTTTGGCAGAGCAAGAGGGTGTTTGGCGTTGTCGGACGGTTTTCAATTGCACAACTGCCTGCCCGCGCGAAATCAAGGTTACACAGGCTATCGGCGAAGTAAAGAACGCTATTGCTACAGGAGCTCGCTAAGCGATCGATGCCGGATACAAAGCAACACCCAGCACTGAAACCCGCCGCGAAGAACGGGGAGCCAGCGCGTGATCCAATTACAGGCGCAGACGCATTGGTGAAGCCCGGGGAATCGTCTGGTGGCCCAGCTGCAGGTGCGGCCGCATTGAAGGATCCAGCGATGGACCTTTCATCCGTCTTCGACAGGAAACCACGCATCCTGGTCGCTGACGACGATTGGCTTAACCGGGACCTGCTCCAGGCCTATCTAACCAGCTCCGATTGCGAAGTCCTGACCGCATCAA
>Ga0255053_10001234_pt1 | contig 14211 bp, 11 predicted proteins | sample JV7_2_22_MG_FD_188635 | JGI IMG/M metagenome (GOLD analysis project Ga0255053, IMG submission 188635) | Seawater microbial communities from Jervis Inlet, British Columbia, Canada - JV7_2_22 | ecosystem: Environmental > Aquatic > Marine > Inlet | place: Canada: British Columbia | collected...
CCTGTGCCATCCAGGCGATGTCATCGAATTCCGATGCGCCGCCTGCCGGTGCGCGTTGTGCAAAGAGCTCTGCTTTTTGCCGAAGGCCCTCGAGCGTTGCCCGGTTCTCATCGAGCATGGCGCACTGCTCGGTCAGGTATTTCTCAGAAGCGCTGTGTTTCGCACTCAGCCGCTTCGACAGGCGCGCTGCCTCGAGTTTTTTCCTGATCAGGCCTTTGGCCAGGTCGTCCTTCGCCGATTCGAAACAAAGACCCAGTTCCTCATCGATCTCGGAAAGCTTGCTGTCGATTTCGCTGTTGCGTGTCGCCAGCGCTTCCTGGTCATGCGTACACACTCTGATGCGCTGCTCGGTCTCGACCAGATCGTCTTCCATCTCCCGAATGGCTTGCTTTAGAAGCTGCTCGGGCTCTTCGATCTGGTCCAAAACGGCATGAAAGTCTGCCTTGAATAGCCGCGATATGCGGTTGATAAGTGCCATGATGTTGTCTCCTTCCAGCTTGATGGACGAAATATTTCAATGGCACAAATGGTAGAGAAGAACGCCGGCACACTTAAGACACGAACGCGTAAAACTTGCCGCACAGAATTTACAAGAACTTTACAAGCGATCGCTGATCTGACTGTCGCAAACTGCTAGCCTAGACTGCGTGAATAAGCGATCGATCAGTATTCTGGTCGTGGAAGATGAAGAGGCCATCCGATCCGGCCTCATCGACGTGTTCGTCTTCCACGGCTACGACGTGGACAGTGCCGATAACGGACCGGAGGGCCTCGAGAAAGCATTGACGGGCAAGTTCGATCTGATCTTGCTCGACATCATGCTGCCCGGCATGGATGGCTATGAGATCTGTAACGCGATACGAGCCAAAGACCGGGATCAGCCCATCATCATGCTGACCGCCAAGACCTCGGACGAGGAGATCATCCAGGGCTTGAAACTCGGCGCCGACGACTACGTCGCCAAGCCCTTCTCCATCCAGCAACTGGTTCTTCGCATCGAGGCGGTCCTGCGACGGTCCCGGATCGGCATCGAGCAGGCCAGGACCATTAGCCTCAGCAATAAGGTGCAAATAGATACGGAGAACCTCACCGGCCAGAACGGTGCTGAGACACTGACCTTTACCAAGCGCGAGATCGAGATCCTGAGTTACCTGGCAGCTAACTCGACGAGGCCCGTTCCAAGAGAGGAATTACTAACAAAAGTATGGGGTTATGCGCGAAACCTCGAAATTGAGACACGTACGGTCGACATCCATATTGCGAAACTCCGGCGCAAGATCGAGACGAACCCCAAGGAACCGGCGGGCCTCATCACGGTGCGGGGCGCCGGTTACCGGCTGCTGACGGTGGACTAGCAAAATGCTGCCCAAAACCCTCATCAAAGGTTTCGATAAAGATCGCCTGAAGATGTTGTTGGCGCTCTTTTTCATGGCACTCGCCATCCCGACCGTTGTACTGGTCTGGCAGGCCTACACCCAGCTCAAATGGGAGGCCTTTCATCAATACCGCGGCATGGCAGAGGAACTCACCAATCGCATGGATTCAAGCCTGGCCGCCGGGATTAACACGGCCGAAGCCCACTCTTTTGCCGATTACACATTTCTGATCGTCAGCGGCGACCCGAGCGCCAACCTGGTGCAGCGCTCGCCATTGTCTGAATTTCCGGTCACACAGGACTTGCCCGGCGTGATCGGCTACTTCCAGGTCGGCACCGAAGGGGATTTTTCCACGCCGCTTTTGCCAGAGAGTACTGCCGATCCGGTAACGTTTGGCATCGGCGATGACGAGTACGAACTACGGCTGCAACTGGCGCACAGAATTCAGGAGATCCTGAGCGACAACCGCCTTGTTCAGTATCAGCCGGCGGGACTGAGACGGGGGCTTGCCTCCTTGCCCGCAACCCCCAAGGCCGCTTCGGACCAACCTGAAGCGGAAGAAGAGGCTGACACTGTCGCGGACCGGCAACGACAAATAGCAGAAGTCACTGCACAATTCGGCAGCGAGGCCGTCGGCGATAAAGATGCCGTGGACAGGCTCTACGCCATGCCTGAGGAACCGGCGCCCAAACAAAACGAGGGCTACAGCCAGGCGGTCTTCGATGATCTGAACAGCCCGAGCAAGAGTTCGGCTGATGAATATGCAGCCGGCGGACTGGCCGGTGAAGGCACAGTTGGCACGTTTGAGCGCAAAGAACGGCTCAACACACTCGGCAAAGTCGCCGACCTCAAGCTGGATGCGGCTTATCAAAAGAAAAGTGAAGTTGCCGAGCAATCGCAACAGGAGGAGCAGTTCCGGGACGACGAACCCCTGCTCGCCCCGGGCAGAATGAAACGAAGAGAACAGATCTCTTTGCCGGAATCGGAACCCGTCGCGATTGCGGTATCTGCGCGGCGCCCGGTCAGCAATCTGGCAGAAGCCACGGATCTTCGTATCAGTACCTTCGAGAGCGAGGTCGACCCACTGGAGTTCAGCCTGCTCGGCAGCGGTCACTTCGTTCTTTTCCGCAAGGTCTGGCGCGAGGGCGAACGTTACATCCAGGGACTCCTGATCGACCAAGCGGCTTTTATTGGCGGCGTCTTCGACAATCGCTTTAACGAGACCGGGCTCTCGGCGATGAGTAACCTGATTGTCGCCTATCAGGATGACGTCATCCACACGCTCACCGGCAAGCGGTATTCTGATTATCCCAACAGCTCTCAAGCATTCGACGGCGCCCTGCTTTACCGCAACCGCTTATCCGCACCGCTGGACAGCCTCGAGCTGATTTTCAGCATCAACGGCCTGCCTCCCGGGCCCGGCGCCACGGTTATCGGCTGGCTCACACTCGTACTCGCGAGCGTATTTCTTGGCGGCTTTTATGTCCTGTATCGCCTGGGCCTGAGCCAAATCAGCCTGGCACGACAACAGCAGGATTTCGTCTCAGCGGTGAGTCATGAACTGAAGACACCCCTGACCTCGATCCGCATGTATGGCGAGATGCTCAAGGAGGGCTGGGCCGAGCCTGAGAAACAACAGCAGTACTATGAATTCATACACGATGAGAGCGAGCGCCTGACGAGATTGATCTCGAACGTACTGCAACTGGCCAATATCACCCGGAACGAACCACAATTTGACTTGAAGCCCGTCACGGTCGGCGAACTGATGAACCAGATCGAGTCAAAGATCTCGAGCCAGGTACAACGCGCCGGCTTCGAGCTCAAGTTTCAAAAAGACGAACAGGCGGACCAAGCGACCATCAACATTGACGAAGACTGCTTCGCCCAGATCATCATCAACCTCGTCGATAATGCGATCAAGTTCTCTAAAGATGCGAAAGAAAAGCGCATCGGCATTACCAGCAAACTCACCAGTGACAACAAAGTCATGTTCGCTGTAAGGGACTTCGGCCCCGGCGTTTCCAGGAATCAGATGAAGAAAATCTTCAAATTATTCTACCGTGCAGAAAGCGAACTCACGAGAGAAACGGTCGGCACAGGCATTGGCCTGGCCATCGTCCATCAGCTCAGCGCGGCGATGAATGGCAAGGCAGACGTGATCAACCAGGAGCCGGGAGCGGAATTCAGGGTCTCGTTCCCTGCAATTTCCGCCTAGCAGGAACTTCAAGCCACTCGATCGGTGTCGCTAGCGGGGCCGCGAGGGTCTTGAGAAAATTCTCGAGCTGCGTGCGTTCATGTCGGCTTAACTTGAGAGGCTTCGCCTCGTTGTGTCCAATCATCGCAAGCGGAGCCCGATTATAGTGATCGAGTACCGCCGCCGGTGTCGCCAATTGACCCTTGTGCATATAGGGAGCGGTCCCCTCAAGGTTTCGCAACGAAGGCGTCCGCATTGCGCCGATTAGTTCGGGACCGGTGCGAGCAAAGCGCAGTTCGGCACAGTCTTTAACAGGATCATCGCTGTAGGCGCTCAGGCAATTGAACGGATCCGACTTCACATTGCGCACGCCAACGATGCGGCCTTTATCGGGCACTTCACCCGGAAAGGTAGTCACACCCGTGTTGTGGAATTCGAAGTTGGTGAACAGCGGTCCGTTATGACATTGCGTGCAATTAGCGTCGCCGATGAAGAGCCGCAAGCCCATTATTTCGTCGTCGCTAAACGTTGCGTGCTCAGCTGCCTCATCCCGATCCAGCACGGCTTGGACATAAGCATCGAAACGTGACGGGCCCGGCATCAGAAGTCGTTCATAGGCCGCAATTGATTTGCCGATGTTCACGAATATCCTGTTGACGAGTTCCCGATCACGGGCAGTCATCGCCTGCCATGCAGCGTTCAACTGTGGCTCCGCAACGGGAGCCGCGGCATCCGGGAACCGGCTTCGGTCCGACAGATCGGGCAAGGGACCGAACAACGCCTCGTAGGCAACTCGGTAGCTCGAGTCTGTGGCAATGAGCCGCACGTATTGCATGCGGGTGCCGGCATGCTCGTTCGGGTCTTCCAGGGGCGACAATGCTTGTGACCACAGGCTGTCTTTCCGGCCATCCCAGTAGAGCCACGGACTGTACGCAGTACCGACGATGCTTGGCGTATTACGCTTCGATGTGCCTATCGCCTGACCCTTGGGCCGCCCGTCCGTGAAACTGCGCTCCGGCTGGTGGCAGGTCGCGCAAGCGATTCCCCCGTTTCCGCTGAGCCTTTGATCGAAAAACAAATGCTGACCCAGTTTTGCGGCACGTGGGTCATCCGCCATGGCATTCGACGGATCGGGGACCAACGGCAGCAGACTGCCGATCCAGAGCGAGCGCAGCATCTCGGTCTCGGTCTCTGTCCAGGGCGAAGGTTCGACTGTTCGGTTGTACCACCAGGCGACCAATGCCACTACGGCCGCGAGACCAATGAGCCTTGCAAGCCTGCTTCCCGTGTTCACTCTTATGCCCAAGGTCACAGTTCCAGGAGGATGACTACGGTGTCGCGATCACTATCTGCGCTGATGGTAATCGTAATTTCCCAGGAGCCGTTCATATGAAAACGGATACCTTCAATCAGGTACTCGCCGTTGCCCAAATATTGCGTCATGCGGGGACTGGTCGGCAGACCGTGATCATGTTCCGGCATGCCACCCAGCATCGTGATGTCGGCGTTCGCAACGGGCTGACCGTCTGCCGTTTCCACATGAAGCACCCAGCTATGCATCCGGTTGATCGTTATCGGATGCTGCTGACTCTTGTAACTCACCTCAAAGAGGCCGGACTGCGAAATCCAAACGCGGCTGTCAGCGGATTCGGCCCGGTTTTCCTCGGCCATTGAGGCAGCAAGTAACGCGAGCACGAACACGGTTGCGTACCGAAAAAACACTCTGCAGCGAAAGCAAACACCGGCGATCTGAAAGTCGTTCGTCATGTCACACTTCCGGCGCAACGCTTGAGCGTTTATGCCGCCGTTCGCGCCAACGCGTGAATGATCCATTCATATACGAGTAATGGAGTTGAACGAGGATCATCAGTCCAATGAAAAACGGCCAGTAGCCAAAGCCGGTGAAACCGACCTTAAATGGAAAAACCGCAGTGTAAATCTTGTCCGTATCCTGAGGTATCGCGGTGACGATTCCAACGTACCATCCGGACTCGTCAAATTGCTGAACGATCGAAAACACATCCGGCTCGATAATGGCCGGTTGATAAAACACGGTAGCTGCATCGAGCGACTCGATCGACGCCACGTCTGCCCACTTGACGAAGCGGCCCAGTCCGGTGACGTCCCGGATGATGCGAAAATCGATCGGCATTTCGCCAAGGCTGCTGTGCACATACTCCATCACAAACACGGTCTCGGCAGCTTCCGGTACGTCTTCGCAGAACTCCTCCTGCTGACGCGTCCGCGGCAGGTAGATTTTGAAATGCGCCGTGAGATAGCCAATTTTGATCAGGCACAGGTCTTCGTCGGGGCCCACGCTACCGTGCGCGCTGGCGTTTTGCACGACGAGCGCCAGGCCAAGCGCAACGCAGCAGAAGAACAGAGCTTGTGACAAGCGGTATCGGATCATGAGTCCTATTCTAGAAGGAAAATCGTTGCACAACTTACAGATTTGCGGGCGAAACACCATGTGGACCATCCGCCGCCCCGATTTTCCCGGTAAATGGTCTAAACTACAGTCATAGAATAAGCGGCGTTACAGCCGCCCAAAATAAGGGGAACCCACAAATGAACGTAAGTCTGGTGTCGTTATGGTTGCCGATTCTCGCATCGGGCGTCGTCGTATTCATTGCCAGCAGCCTGATCTGGATGGTGGTGAATTATCACAATTCCGACTGGCAGGAGCTGCCCGACGAGGACACGGCCAGAATGGCGCTAAATACCGCCGCACCGGGTCAATACAGCGTTCCCGATGCGGCTACCGCTGCGGACCGCAAGAGCGCGGAATGGCAGGAGAAATTCAAGGAAGGGCCTGCCGCAATACTGACGGTTCTCCCGCACGGATCGCTGGCGATGGGCAAACAAATGGTGCAATGGACCATTTACTGCCTGGCAATCTCGTTCCTGGTCGCCTACGTGGCGAGCGTGACATTATCGGCGGGCGCCGATTATCTGAAAGTTTTCCGGGTCGCCGGCACGGTTGCCGTTCTTGCCTATGCGGGCGCCGCCCCGATGCGCTCGATCTGGTTCGGCCAACCCTGGAGCGCTACCGCAAAGGATGTACTCGACGGTGTGATTTACGGCTTATTGACGGCAGGCGTATTCGGCTGGCTCTGGCCCTGAACACGCCGCAGACGCGTGCCGGGCCGGGACGAACTCGTCATCAGCCCGGCTGAGTTCGAGGAGCAAACCTGTCGAAGCAGACCTGATGCCTGCATTCGATAAATGACAGCGGTGACCTACAGGCTGGTCGCGGCTATCTCAAACTTGCCCTTGTAGCCGTCGCCATCCCGCTCGAGCATGACGGTCAGGTTTCTTACCGCCTCGGCGTCGCCTTTCATCACGATATCTCTTTCCACGCCAATCGGGTTCGGACCCCGCGCTGCATACGCTGCTGTCTGATACACCTCTCGTTCGATATCTGCGGGCAGATACAATTGTGTATCAAGCGCTGTCCACTCCACATCCCGCCAAATGACCCTCACATGAATATGTGCAAGCCGCGGCATGTACCAACCGGGGTATATTGTCGTGAATATCGCTTTGCCATGCTCATCAGTCACCTGATGACCTCGAAGGTAGGATTTGTCCTTCATGTTGATGGCCTGATCGGTTACACGTAGCGTGTCAGGATTGAACACGATGTTGTCAACCCCGGAATAAAGGCCATCGGCATCGCAATGCCAGATGTCGACGAAAAAATCTGACACGGGCGTACACCAAAGGTCGTCGATCACAGTCAACTCGAGTTTGAGAGGAACACCTGGCGAGTTCTCGCGAATATCAGACCGCAGCGGGCTATTCGGCATCAGGTAAGGCCCTCGAGTCAAACGCGTCGTTGACCCGCAGGCAGTATTTGGATTTGCAATTTTGCTTGTGCCGAATACGCTGGAGGCCTGGCTCGTAAGAATGGCGCCTCCCGCCCCGGCAATAAACTTTCTTCTGTCCATGACTCTCCCCCTGTGTCATTTTCTTGGCGTTGTTCGTTCCGGGACATATTAGGCCTGGGCGACGCGAAACTAAAGTCGAAACCGACCTCTTTGAATAGTTATCGAGGTTTTTTGTTGACCATATCGACTCTCAAGATGGACGTGCCGGTCATAAGGTATGACTCTTGAACAGCGTCAAGACCGCGCAGCTTGTCATAACTGTGACCCCGGTCTCGGATATTGCTGCATTTCGACAATATTCTCTTATTTTACATAGCCTTAACGTCGACAGACGAAGATCTGGTGGACTCGCATAGTCACGCTGCGATCTCATCTGCCTTTTATGCCAGGGAGCAGGAATCGGCAAGCGCCATGTCACTGCAAAGAAAAATCGATGTCGCTTTCTCTATTCTTGCCTGGCTATTGCGATCGGCAAAGGTGGTTCATGCCCTGACCGACAGGACCGAGGCAGCGGCCGTATGAGTCAATGTTCGGACATAGTAGAAAAGCCACTCGTTCTCATTGCCGACGACGATCCCGATAACTGCAGCGTACTTCAGGATTTCCTGGAGGAATCCGGCTTTCGCGTAGTGACCGCTCCGGATGGAAAAGTTGCATTGGAACTGTATAGCAAGCTGCAACCCGATGTTGTTCTGCTTGACGTTGAAACACCGGAGGAGCTGGACGGATTTTCCGTCTGCGACATCATTAGAGCGCGAGAAACAGTCCGGGAATCATCGATCTTCATAATCACGGAATCGGAGGACGACGAGTCCGTGGCGCGTGCCTACGCGCTTGGCGCAACCGACTTTATCATCAAGCCTGTTGCCCTACCCGTTCTGTTACATCGCATCCGATATGCCCTGAGAACATGCAGGTCCCTCAACGATCTCAGGGGGCTGATTCGTGCCGTTCCAGATCTTATCTTCATCGTCAATGACAAGGGCGAGGTGGAGGAAGGATTGAGCGGCCCGGACGCGACCCATACTCTGCAACTAAAGGCGCTGACGACAGCATCCCAGGTCAATTTCTATCCCTGTGAGAACGATGACCGAGCCAGAGAGTGCATCAAGCGGGCTCTTGAGACCGGCAAGCCGCAAGTCTACGAGCACAGTCTGGAGGGCCTTGATATCGAACTGGAAACTCGATTTGTGGCGCGCGACAAGACTTCTGTTCTGGCTATCGTGCGAGACATCACCGAACGAAAAAGTTCTGAGGAGAAAATTTACAATCTCGCCTATTACGACGAACTGACCGAACTGCCCAATCGACAGCTGTTCAGCCAAAGCCTGGAGCGAACCATACAGATAGCTCAGCGTGATGATGAAAAATTTGCCATTCTTTTCGTAGATCTGGACCGATTCAAACGCATCAACGACACCCTGGGCCATAGCATAGGAGATGAGTTGCTGAAACAGGTAGCCCGCAGGCTCGAGAAGTGTACTCGATCCGGCGACTCCGTTGCCCGCCTTGACCCGACTGATGAAGATGGGGGCATCAAGCTGGCACGTCTTGGCGGAGATGAATTCGTCATAATTCTGTACGGCATAGAATCTGAGGACATCGTGGCCACAATAGCATCACGGATTTTCTCGGTATTGACACCACCTTTTAGCTGCGAAGGACATCAGTTCGTCGTTACACCGAGTATTGGCATTGCGTTGTATCCCCAGGATGGCCAAAACAGCGAGCAGCTGCTAATGAACGCAGACTCGGCAATGTATCGCGCCAAATTTGCCGGACGCAATAATTACAAGTTTTATTCCGAGACCATGCGCACGAAGTCGCTGCACAGGCTCGATCTCGAAAACGAAATCCGCAAGGCAATTGACGATGAGCAATTCGAACTCTACTACCAGCCGAAAGTCGACGCAGAGACGTGGGCCTTAGTCGGGGCAGAGGCGCTATTGCGCTGGTTCCACCCGGTGCGAGGGGAAATCGGGCCAGACGACTTTATCCCGGTTGCCGAGGAAACCGGTCTGATCGTGCCAATCGGTCAATGGGTTCTGCGTGAAGCATGCAAGCAGGTGAAAGTATGGACCACAGCGCCGACCGGTGTTGTGCCGGTGGCCGTCAACATATCCCCGCATCAATTCCATGCTGATAGCCTGATCGAAGACGTACTCGGCGCCGCATCAGATGCCGGTATAGACATACGATTGCTCGAACTTGAGATAACGGAAAGCGTCCTGCTACAGGATTTGGACAATACGCTTGATGCGCTACAGCGACTGAAGGACGCCGGAGTCTCATTGTCGGTCGATGACTTCGGGACAGGCTATTCGTCTCTCAGTTACCTGAAGCGATTTCCTATCGATACGATCAAGATCGATCATTCATTCGTGAAGGATCTCGATACCGAGCTGGACGACGCGGCAATCTGCGCGGCGATACTTGCGATGTCGCAGCAATTGGGCCTGAACGTCGTAGCGGAAGGCGTTGAGACGGAGGAGCAACTGGCGTTTCTGCGACGTCACGGATGCGATCAGATTCAGGGCTACCTTTGCAGCAAGCCATTGTCGGCCGAGAATTTTTCAGCAATGCTCGTCAAAATCGCCGAGACAGCCGCCGATCCCCAAACTGAAGACCAGGCAACGGCCTAGAAAAAAATACGGCGTTAGTACTGTCATACCGATCTCCTCGCCAGCGCAGCAGCTGTTTCGGCATTGTTCAACAGCAATGCTTTATTAGCGGCCAAAGCCCGACCATCGGTAAGTTCAACAACTCGTTTCAGCAAAAACGGTGTGAGCTGGTTGCCAAACACAGCTTGCTCGTCCGCTTCAAGAACGGCCTTATCAATCGCCGCGGAAACTTCATCACGATCAAGCGCACTCTTTTCGGGCACCGGAACGGTGATAAGAATGCCGTTGCCCGCGTCGAGCCGGCGCCATGCGTGAAGCACATCGACGGCATCGTCGATATTCTCAACGCACGCAGGCAATTCCAGGCCGCTATCGGCGACATAGAATGCGGGGAGATTGCGTGTGCCGAGTCCGATGACCGGTACGCCCTGCGTTTCCAGAACCTCGAGCGTACGCGGCAGGTCGAGGATCGATTTCGCGCCGGCACAAACAACCGCAACAGGTGTTCGTCCAAGCTCCATCAGGTCAGCCGACACGTCAAACGGGTGTCCCCGGTGAACCCCGCCGATGCCGCCCGTTGCCAACATCCGTATGCCGGCGGCATGCGCCGCCATCATGGTGCCTGCTACGGTTAGCGATCCGTCCTGCCCTGCACTGATGATGACGGGTAAGTCACGTCGGCTGCACTTGGCAATGCTGCCTGCCGTTCCGAAGGCTTCGATCTGCTCCGCTGTGAGGCCAACGGTGAGGCGACCGCGGATGATGCCGATGGTCGCAGGATGCGCGCCTTCGTCGCGAATCGCGCCTTCCATCGCCAGTACAATCTCGACATTGTCCGGGAACTCCATGCCGTGTGTAATCACGGTCGTCTCGAGCGCAACCACAGGGTGCCCTTTATCGAGCGCTTGTTTGACGTTCGGAGCGATGTCCAACTCCATTCAACAGACTCCCGGCATTTTGTTATTCAGCAAGGTCTACGCCGTCCATGATCCTGTCAGCTGACAGATCCGCGCAATGACGCCCGATCGAGCTGATTGTCATACTGGCAGCTTGCAGGCCCATTTTGCAGCAGGCAACCGGATCTCGCCCCATGAGTTGACCGAATAGGGTCCCGGCAATCAGTGCATCACCGGCACCGCTCACATCGACGACATCAGACAACACAGCGGGCAGAAACTCGCAGCCTCGTCTGTCGGCACACCAAAGCCCGTCGGCGCCTGCGGTAACCACTGTCGTCGCGGCCCCTTTGTCAGCAAGTGCTTTGACAGCCGCTTCCCCATCGTCAGGATCAACGCCGTCACCCAGTATCGCCCGAGCCTCTGCCAGGTTGCAGAACAGCATTTCTATGCCGCTCAATTCAGCTGGCAGTTTTGGTGCTTTCGGCACCGAGACAGCATCCACAAACAGGCGCTTATCAGTATCCCGGCACCTCCTGACAAGATGCTCAAGGACATCGGCCGGCATGTTGGTATCGGCGAACACCAACGCCGCGGAAGCGATCTGTTCCCAGTTGCTGTCGATCAGTTGCCGATCAATGGTGTCAAAAATGTCCATGTCCGCAACACCAATCAATAACTCACCATCCGGTTGCATAACGGCAGAGTATGAGCCTGTCGACCCATCCTCGCGGGTCGCGAGAAGACTCGTATCAACGCCCTGCTCCGCCGTCTCCCTCACAACTGCCCTTCCTGCTTCATCATTTCCAACGACACCGATCAATTGGCAGCGGACGGACAGCCGCGCCAGGTTCTCGGCAACATTGCGGGCAACACCGCCACAACTCTGGTGGCTCCTCGCCGGGTTCGACGTCCCGAGGATCGCGGAATCACGCAAGAGCAGCGTTCGATCCAGCGTGATGCCGCCAATACAGCAAACGGATTGATCGTCTGTCAGCATGACAGCGTTGCCTCAGTCAGGTCCTCCAACTTCCAGTAAGGGCTGAGCGTACTCAAAATGTGAGCGGCAGGGAACTGGAGGCCCGGCTTGGATTCATTGGGCATTTCAACAAATACGGGCATCGCGCGTGACTTTGATCGCTCCGGGACTGATTTTTGTGAAGCCGTTCAGCGAAGAAGGTCAAAAAGCGGTGGATCTGAACACCGGCACCGTTATCATGGGCCGGCGATAGAGTAATGCCTAAATGGCCGCTGCAGCGATATCAATTACGGCCTGCCGTCTTTATAATCCGCGCCTCTCTGAATCGCCCTCAAATAGTCCGATGTCCGATATCGAGCGACTTCGCAACATCGCCATCATTGCCCATGTAGATCATGGGAAAACCACCTTGGTGGATCAGCTGCTGCAGCAGTCAGGAACGCTGGGGCCGCGCGCGTCCGTACCTAAGCGGGTAATGGACTCAAACGACCTGGAACGCGAACGCGGCATTACGATTCTGGCAAAGAATACAGCCGTCAGCTGGCAGGATTACCGCATCAACATCGTTGACACTCCCGGACATGCCGACTTCGGTGGCGAAGTCGAACGCGTACTCTCGATGGTCGACAGCGTGCTGCTCCTGGTTGACGCGGTTGAGGGGCCGATGCCGCAAACCCGATTTGTCACACAGAAGGCATTTGCCAGCGGACTTGCGCCACTTGTTGTGATCAACAAGATTGATCGCGACGGGGCCCGCCCGGACTGGGTGCTGGACCAAACCTTCGATTTGTTCGACCGCCTCGGCGCCACGGACGAGCAACTGGACTTTCCGGTAATTTATGCCTCAGCGCTGCATGGCTATGCCAGTACCGACTCCAATCAACGCGAAGGCGACATGACACCGCTCTTCGAAGCAATTGTCTCGCAGGTTCCGCCGCCGGCAGTCGACACCTCCGGACCGCTGCAGTTACAGGTCTCGAGCCTCGACTATGATTCGTATGTTGGCGTACTGGGTATCGGCCGTATTCAGCGTGGGCAGCTTGATGCAAATTCACCGGTCAGTATCGTCGCCACCGATGGTTCAGTGAGGAACGGAAGGGTTCTCGAGTTATACAGGTTTCACGGCCTCGAGCGGCAAGTGATACCGACGGCAAGCGCTGGCGATATTATCGCGTTCAGCGGTATCGACGATCTCGGAATATCCGATACTTTGTGTCCAAGAGACCATCCAGAGAGTCTGCCGGCACTGGCCGTCGATGAGCCGACCATCAGCATGACCTTTCAGGTTAATAAGTCCCCGTTCGCCGGGCAAGACGGCAAATTTCTTACCAGTCGCCAGATTTGCGAGCGCCTGGACCAGGAACAGAAACACAACGTTGCCTTGCGCGTCGACGCCACCGAGGACCCGGATAAATTTCGCGTTTCCGGGCGCGGTGAGCTGCATCTTTCAATACTGATCGAAAACATGCGCCGCGAAGGATTCGAAATCGCCGTATCGCGCCCGGAAGTCATTGTCCATGAGGAAAACGGCGTCCGGCTGGAACCCTGGGAACAACTCACTGTCGATTTCGAAGAAGACTACCAGGGCGCGGTTATGACCCGTCTTGCGGAGCGCAAGGGCGACTTGCTCGCGATGCTGCCGGACGGAAAAGGTCGTGTCCGGCTTGATTACCGAATTCCGACGCGTGGTCTCATCGGATTCCGCACAGACTACCTGACCGCCACGTCGGGCACGGGTCTTATCTACCACGTATTCGACAAATACGATCGATATGTGCCCGAAACGCTCGGTCAGAGAAACAATGGCGTCCTCGTTTCAATGACCGCCGGCAAGGCACTTGCGTACGCTCTCTTCAACTTGCAGGAACGCGGGCGACTGATGATCGGCCATGGAGATGCCGTGTACGAAGGTATGATCATTGGTGTCAACAGCCGCCAAAGTGACATGGTCGTCAATCCAACGAAGGCGAAACAGTTGACGAATATTCGCGCAGCGGGCAGCGATGAAAATATTGTGCTGTCACCGCCGATTCGCTTGTCGCTCGAGCAGGCGCTCGAATTTATCGATGATGATGAATTGCTGGAGGTCACCCCCCATAACATTCGTCTGCGCAAGAAATTACTGACCGAAGTCGAACGCCGGCGCAAATCCCGATTGCGCGCCTGATCGTCAGACGGACGTCAGGGAAGCAAAGTGCAATGAAAGTCACTAAATACCTTGTGATTGCGCTGGCCATTGTCACCCTCCTGGC
>Ga0255053_10001235_pt1 | contig 14209 bp, 14 predicted proteins | sample JV7_2_22_MG_FD_188635 | JGI IMG/M metagenome (GOLD analysis project Ga0255053, IMG submission 188635) | Seawater microbial communities from Jervis Inlet, British Columbia, Canada - JV7_2_22 | ecosystem: Environmental > Aquatic > Marine > Inlet | place: Canada: British Columbia | collected...
GGCACCACGCCGGACCACATCCGGGCCATCGCCGCAGCGGTGGCGGGAACCGCCCCCCGCCCGCTCCCTCGACCCGATCGGCTCACCCACTTCAGCGGCCTCGAGACCCTCACCATCCGGGCGGATTCGAACTTCCTGATGATCGGCGAGAGAGCCAATGTGACGGGATCCGCCCGTTTCCGCAGGCTGATCAAGGGCGAGGACTTCGATGCCGCCGTGGAAGTGGCCGTGGAGCAGGTGCGCGGCGGCGCCAACATTCTCGACGTGAACATGGACGAGGCGCTGCTCGACTCGGAGCAGTGCATGACCCGGTTCTTGAACCGGATCGCCGTGGAGCCCGAGATCGCTCGGATACCGATCATGATCGACAGCTCCAGGTGGTCGGTCCTCGAGGCGGGCCTCAAGTGCGTCCAGGGCAAGGGCATCGTGAACTCGCTCTCGCTCAAGGAGGGCGAGGAGGAGTTCCTGGCCAAGGCGAGGCTGGTGCGCCGATACGGGGCCGGCCTGGTGGTGATGGCCTTCGACGAAAAGGGCCAGGCCGACGGCATCGACCGCAAGGTGGCGATCTGTGAGCGCGCCTACGCGCTCCTGACGGAGGAGCTCGATTTCCCGCCCGGGGACATCATCTTCGATCCGAACGTCCTGGCCATCGGCACCGGCATCGAGGAGCACGCCGACTACGCCCGGAACTTCATCGAGGCGACCCGGCTCATCAAGGAGCGCTGCCCCCGAGCCCTGGTCAGCGGCGGGGTCTCCAACCTCTCCTTCGCCTTCCGCGGCAACGACCGCGTCCGCGAGGCCATCCATTCGGCCTTTCTCTACCACGCCATCGCGGCCGGGATGGACATGGGCATCGTGAACGCGGGCCAGCTCGAGGTCTACGAGGAGATCCCGAAGGAGCTCCTCGAGAGGGTCGAAGACCTCCTCTTCAATCGCCGGCCGGACGCCACCGAACGCATGGTGGAGTTCGCCGAGAGCGTGAAGGGGGCCGGGAAGAAGCGCGAGCTGGATCTCGGCTGGCGAGAGGGAAGCGTCGAAGAGCGCCTCTCTCACGCCCTGGTCCGCGGCGTGGACGAGTTCATCGTCGAGGACGCCGAGGAGGCGAGACTCGCCTACGGCAGTGCCCTGCGCGTGATCGAGGGTCCGCTCATGGACGGGATGGGCACCGTCGGCGACCTGTTCGGCGCCGGGAAGATGTTTCTGCCCCAGGTGGTCAAGAGCGCCCGGGCGATGAAGAAGGCGGTGGCCCACCTGGAGCCCTTCATGGAGGAGGGAAGCGGCGGCGAGGCCCGATCCAAGGGCAGGATCGTCCTGGCCACGGTCAAGGGCGACGTTCACGACATCGGCAAGAACATCGTCGGCGTCGTGCTCCGCTGCAACGGCTACCAGGTGATCGACCTCGGTGTGATGGTGCCGGCGCAGGAGATCCTCCAGACTGCCATCGATGAGAACTGCGACCTGGTGGGCCTCTCGGGGCTGATCACCCCCTCCCTGGACGAGATGGTGCACGTGGCCCGGGAAATGGAGCGGCGAGGGATCGACCTGCCGCTCCTGATCGGTGGAGCCACCACCAGCCGGCAGCACACGGCCGTCCGGATCGCCCCGGCCTACCGCGAGTCCACGGTTCACGTGCGGGATGCCTCGCGAGCCGTGAGCACCATGGCGAGCCTTCTCGATGTGGATTCCCGTTCCGACTTCCAGAGGAAGAACCGCGAGCGTCAGGAGCTGCTGCGATCGCTCCACGGCGAAAGAGGCGCGAGGCCGCTTCTCTCCTACCAAGAGGCGCTGGCGAACCGGCCGAAGATCGAGTGGCGGGCAGAGGACATCGCCGCCCCCGCCTTTTGGGGGCGGCGCGTGCTGCGGGAGGTCCCGCTGGCGGAGCTGGCGAAGTACATCGACTGGACCTTCTTCTTCTCCGCCTGGGAGATGAAGGGAAGGTTCCCGGGCATTCTCGAACATCCGAAGCATGGCGAAGCCGCCCAGGAGCTCTTCGCCAACGCATCGGACCTGTTGGCGAAGATCATCGACGGTGATCTCCTGAAGGCGGAGGGCGTCTACGGATTCTGGCCGGCGGCCGCCGATGCCGACGACATCGTCCTCTACGCCGACGCATCGCGCTCCGCGGAGCTGGTCCGCTTCCCCATGCTCCGCCAGCAGCGCGCGAGGGACGACCGGAGCCCGAGCCGCTGCCTGGCCGACTTGGTGGCGCCCGCCGGGACGGGTCTCCCCGACTCGATCGGCGCCTTCGCGGTCACTGCCGGAATCGGGGCCGCCGAGCTGGCGAAGCGGTACGAGCGGGAAGGCGACGACTACCACGCCATCATGACCAAGGCGCTGGCCGACCGACTCGCCGAAGCCTTCGCCGAGTACCTGCACCACCGGGCGCGCAAGGACTGGGGCTACGGCGCCGATGAGAATCTCGACAATGAGGCGCTGATTGCGGAGAAGTACCGGGGGATCCGCCCGGCCTTCGGTTACCCGGCCTGTCCGGACCACAGCGAGAAACTCAAGCTCTTCGATCTGCTGGGAGCCCACGAGGTGGGGCTGAGCCTCACCGAGACCTGTGCCATGGCCCCCGCCGCCAGCGTGAGCGGCATCTACCTGGCCCATCCGCGGGCGCGCTACTTCAACGTCGGTCCCATCGATCGGGACCAGGTCGCCTCCTACGCCGCGCGCAAGGAGCGACCGTTGGCCGAGGTGGAAGGCTGGCTCAGGCCCAATCTCGGATACGATCCGGACGCGTGACCACTCCGGTGCCGGTACGCGCGGTGCTCTTCGACGCCACGGGCACGCTGCTCCTGTTTCGCGAGGGGGTGGGCGAGACCTACCGAAGGTTCGCCCTCGACTTCGGAGTCGATCTGCCGGCCACGCGCATCGGGGAGGCCTTCGGGAGGATCCTCTCGCGAGCAGAGCCGATGGTGTTCCCCGGCGAGCCCACCGAGCGTTGCCGGAGCCTGGAACGGCAGTGGTGGTGGACTCGGGTGCGCGCGACCTTCCGGGCCGCCGACAGCACCGCGCGCTTCACCGACTTCGACGCCTACTTCGATCGGCTCTGGAACCACTACGCAGGTGGCGCTGCCTGGCTGCTCGCCCCGGGCGCCCGTCAAGCCCTCCAGGCACTGCGCGCGCGGCGCCTGGGGATGGGGGTCGTTTCAAACTTCGACCATCGTCTCTCAAGTATCCTGCAAGATCTGGATATCCTTCATTATTTTGAGGTCGTCACGACTCCAGCACGAGCCGGCGCAGCCAAGCCCGACCGGCGCATCTTCGAGACGGCGCTGGCAGCGTTGGGACACCCTCCCGGCCGCGCCGTCTACATCGGCGACCGCGCCATCGAGGACGTGGCCGGCGCCAGGGAGGCCGGCCTGGTTCCGATCGAGGTGGGGAGCCTTGCTACTCTCGAAGAGCTACCCGCCCGCATCGACGCCCTCGAACAGGAACCGCAGTGAGCGACCCCGCGAAGAGCCCGACTCCCCTGGCACTGCTCCGCGATCGCTTCGGAATGGACTCCCGCAGCCTCGAGGCGGTCATCGGGCATGCCCTCTCGCGGCGGGTCGACCATGCGGACCTCTTCTTCGAGTACACGACCCGGGACTCGGTGGTCCTCGAGGAGGGCATCGTCAAGAGCGGCGACCGCCACCTCGAGCAGGGCCTGGGCGTCCGCGCACAGGCCGGAGAGCGCCAGGGGTACGCCCATTCCGATGAGGTCAGCGCCAGCAGCGCGATGCTGGCCGCTGCCGCCGCCCGCGCGATATCGGAGGGTCCCGCCTCGCCGGGAGCGGTGGCGGTGCGCGGCAGCGGAGCGCCGCCGCGCGACCTCTACCCGGTCCGGACCGCCCCCACCGACGTACCCGTCGTTGCGAAGACCGCCGTCTTGAACGAGATCGACGCCCATGCGCGACGCGCCGATCCTCGCATCAAGGAGGTGATGGCCAGCGTCGTCGCGGAGCATCGCAACATCCTGGTGGCGGCCAGCGATGGAACGCTGGTCGCCGACGTGCAACCCCTGGTCCGCATCAACGTACAGGTGATCGCCGAGGACAAGGACGGGCGCCGCGAGATCGGCTATCAGGGCGCCGGGGGCCGCTTCGACCTCGCGCGTCTGCTGGACCCGGAGGGCTGGAAGCCCATCGCCGACGAGGCCGTGCGCCTGGCGTTGGTGAATCTCGAGGCGAAGCCCTGCCCGGCCGGCACCATGGACGTCGTCCTCGGCCCCGGCTGGCCGGGGATCCTGCTCCACGAGGCGATCGGCCACGGCCTGGAGGGGGACTTCAACCGCAAGAAAACCTCCGCCTTCTCGGGCCGGATCGGAGAGCGAGTCGCCACCGAAGGCGTGACCGTGGTCGACGATGGGACCCTCGCCGAGCGGCGCGGCTCGCTCAACGTGGACGACGAGGGAACGGCCACCCAGCGCACCGTCCTGATCGAGAACGGAATCCTGCGCGGCTACATGCAGGACCGGCTGAACGCCCGACTGATGGGCGTATCCAGCACGGGGAACGGGCGCCGCGAGAGCTACGCCCATCTGCCCATGCCGCGGATGACCAACACCTTCATGCTGGCCGGCCGGGACGACCCCGAGGAGATCATCCGCTCCGTCGAGAGGGGGCTCTACGCGGTGACCTTCGGTGGCGGGCAGGTCGACATCACCAGCGGGAAGTTCGTCTTCAGCGCCAGCGAGGCCTACCGGATCGAGGGCGGCGCGATCACCGCCCCCGTGAAGGGAGCCACGCTGACCGGCAACGGCCCGGACGTGCTGCTGCGGGTCTCGCGAATTGGCCACGACCTCGCGCTCGACCGAGGTGTCGGCATCTGCGGCAAGGATGGCCAGGCCGTTCCCGTCGGAGTGGGACTGCCGACGATTCGCGTCGACGGCGTGACGGTGGGAGGGACCGAGGGATGACGGCGGACGTCCTCGGGTCGGTGGAGCGGGCGCTGGCCCGGGCGAAGCGAGCCGGGGCGCACGCAGCCGACGCCGTGCTCGTCGAGAGCGACTCGGTCGAAGTCCGGGTCCGCGGCGAGGAGATCGACTTCGTGAAGCAGGCCCGGGAGCGGACCCTGGGCATTCGGACCTTCGCCAGCGGTCCCGATGGGCTCCGCTCGGCGATCACTTCCACCAGCGATCTCGCGCCGGACGCCCTGGACCGGCTGGCGGACGACACCGTCGCCCTGGCCGAGGCGACGGCGGAGGACCCTCACGCAGGGCTCCCGGAGGAGACCTTCGCCACCGACCTCCCGGATCTGGCACTCGTCGATCCGGGTGACAGGGACGTCTCCATGGAGGAGCGGATCGACGAGGGGCGCCGGGCGGAGCGGGCAGCCCGCAGCGTCGATCCCCGGATCACCCACTCCGAGGGCTCCGAGGTGACATCGAGCTTCTCGCGAGTCGCCTATGGCAACACGGCGGGCTTCCTCGCCGAGTACGACTCCGCCGCCCACGCCCTCTCCTCCTCGCCCATCGCCTCCGAAAACGGCGCCATGCAGACCGACTACTGGCTCACCGTGGCCCGTCACCGCAGCGCCCTCGAGGAGCCGGAGGCCGTCGGGCGTCGCGCCGCCGAGCGGGCCCTGGCGCGACTGGGCGCCAGGCGGGTTCCGACCTGCGAGGTGCCGGTCATCTTCGACGGGGTCACCGCCCGTTCGCTGCTGGGAAACCTCGTCTCCTGCCTCTCGGGCTACGCGATCTACCGCCGCAGCTCCTTCCTGGCCGGGCGACTCGAAGAGACGATTGCGAGCGAGCTGGTGAGCGTGGTGGACGACGGGTGTGTGCCCGGCGGCCTCGGCAGCAGACCCTTCGACGGCGAGGGCCTTCCGACCGGACGCAAGGAGGTGATCGCGCGCGGGAAGCTCGAGACCTATCTCCTCGACAGCTATTCGGGGCGCAAGCTCGGGATGGCCTCCACCGGCAACGCAGCGCGAAGCGCCGGAAGCGCCCCCCGGGTCTCGGCGACGAATCTCTGGATCGAGCCCGGCACCTCCAGCCTGGGCGAAATGATCGCCGGCACCGAGCGGGGCCTGCTGGTGACCGGTCTGTTCGGCCACGGCTTCAACCCCGTGACGGGAGACTTCTCGCGGGGCGCCACGGGCGTCTGGATCGAGAAGGGCGAGGCGGCTCACCCCGTCGAGGAGATCACGGTCGCCGGAAACCTCGGCGAGATGCTGAAGAAGATCGACGCGGTCGGCTCCGAGCTCATCTGGCTGGGAAGCGTCGCCGCCCCCGCCCTGCGCATCGCTCGGATGACGGTGGCCGGAGAGTAGAGATGACGAAGAGCGCCGCCACCATGATCGGCCTCGAGCTCCCGGACGTCGACCTCTGGTCCGACCGGGTGGTCGTCGCCCTCGGACAGAACCCCGGTCCCTTCACCGGCCCGGGAACCAACAGCTACCTGATCGGCACTGGGAGCCATCGCATCCTCCTCGACCCGGGCGAGGGCGAGGAGCGCTATCTGCCCGTGCTGGAGAGCGCTCTGGAGCGCGCCGGCTGCGAGGGGATCCAGGAGATCGTCGTCACCCACGCCCATTGCGATCACATGGGAGGCGTCGCCTCGGTGCTGCGGCGCTTCGGCCCCCTCAAGGTCTCCAAGAGACCGTGGCCAGGCACCGACGAGAGATTCGGCGTGGAGGTCGACGCCATCGACGACGGCGCGGTCATCCGCACCGAGAACGCGACCCTGCGCGCGATCCACACGCCCGGTCACTCCCCCGACCACCTCTCCTTCATGCTCGACGAGGAGCGCGCGCTCATCTCCGGAGACAACATCCTCGGCGTCGGGACGGCGGTGATCCCGCTGGATGCCGGCGACCTCCACGACTACATGACCTCACTCGAACGGGTGCTCGCGGAGGCGCCGAAGCGGATCTACCCGGCCCACGGGCCGCTGATCGAGGACGGACCCGCGAAGATCCGCGAGTACATCGATCACCGCCTAGAGCGCGAGCGCGAGATCCTCGCCGCCCTCGAGAAGGCACCGATGGCGGTGATGGAGATCGTGAAGATCGTGTACGCCGCCTACCCGGAGGTGCTTCACCCGGCGGCCGGCCAATCCGTGACCCAGCACCTGTTGAAGCTCGAGCGCGAGAAGCGGGTGACCCGCGAGCCGGGTACCGAGCCGCTCGCGGCGAGGTGGGCGCTCTCGTGAAGTGGGGACGTTGTTGAACGTTCAACTTCTCGGGCATGCCCGAGAAGTTGAACGTTCAACAACGTCCCCACTTTCACACTTCACTGGATGCGGATTCGCCCCTCTAAGCCTTCCTCGTAGGTGTGGTAGTACTCGAGGCGTTCCTCCGGCCACTTCCAGCAGTAGTATCCGCTCCCCGAGTCGAAATCGACGAGCCAGAGACCCTTCACCGCGAGGCCGAGGGCTTCCATCTCGCTCGCCCAGCGTTGCACCGCCTGCTGTATGCGCTCCTCGAGCCCCTCGCGCTCCGGCCTCTCCTCAGCGAGCGCATCGCGCTCCGCGATCAATGACTCCGTCTGGTGCACGGCCCGCTCGGTGCGATCGCGCACCTCGGGGAACATCTGCTGGGCCGCCTCGAGCGTCCAGCGACGGGCCTGGCCCACCGGGGACCTTCCGCTCACTCTTCTTCACCCGTCGAGAGCCGGATCAGAGATCGCACCACCAGACTCCGCTGTGCGCCGCCCAGCAGAAGCTTCAGATCCTCGTAGAGGGTGGGGTCGTTCAACAGCAGGCCAAGGGTTCCCTCCCCGCTGTCGATCTTCTCCAGGATGCTGTTCATCCGCGCGCCGGCTTCCAGGGCCTCCATCACCACATCCTGCTCCACAGTCGGCTCGTAGATCAGCGTGTGCAGCACTCCACTTCCCTCGGCGACCTCGTCGAGGATCCCCTCGAGAATCGCAAGACTATGCTCGATGCTCTCGACCCCTCCGCCCTCGTAGCTGTCGTAGATCAGGCTGTGGAGCAGGCCCTCGCCCTGCTGTATCTCCTGCACCATCTCGGACATGGCCGTGAAGGACTCGGCCATCTTGCGCCCCCCCATGGACTCTCCGAACTCTTCCACCACCCGGTTCACGTTCTCGGTGAGCGTGGCGATGTTGTCGATGGCCTGGGTCCCGCGCACCACGGCCACGTTCAGGTCCACGGGGCTGATCGAGGCCACCTCGTCGCCCTCCTGCAGAACGGAACCCGAGATCGTCCCCATCGAGATCTCCACGTACTTGTCTCCGAGCAGCCCGATGGTGCCGATGCTGGTGGCCGAATCCGAGCGAATCCGGTCCTGGACCGATGCGTCGACCCGCAGGACCACGCGGACCGGCGGCCGTTCCCCCTCGAGAGGGGCGAAGGTGACGAACTCGACCGTCCCCACGTCCTTTCCCACCAGCCGCACGGGGGCGCCGGCGACCAGTCCCTGGACGTTCTCGAAGTAGGTGACGAGTCGATATCGGGGCCTGAGCAGGCCGCTCCCGGAGCCCAGGGAGAGGAGCACGAAGCCGATCACCGCGAGGGTCACCACCACGAACGCCCCGACGATCAGGCTGAGCCGACGGCTATCCTCCATGCGCACTCCTTTCCGGCGACGAAGAGCCCAGCACCGCGGGCGCCGGGTCGAAGCTTCCCTCGATGAAGGCCCGCATGTCCGGATGCTCCGATCGCCGCATCTCCTCTGCCGTCCCCTCCACCGCCACGACCCCCTCGCGGAGCAGTGCCACGCGATCGGAGACCGCGAAGCAGAGCTCCATCTCGTGGGTCACCACCACCGAGGTGACCTGGAGCCGCTGCTGGAGGCTGCGAATCAGCTCACCGATTCGGCGCGAGTTGGATGGGTCGAGGCCGGTGGTCGGCTCGTCGTAGAGGATGATCTTGGGCTCGAGCGCGATCGCTCGAGCGACCCCGACCCGCTTTCGCATCCCGCCGGAGAGCTCCGACGGCAGCATCGGCTGCGCCCCCGCGAGCCCCACCGCCTCGACACAGGTCCTCACCCGCTCCCGAACCCGCTCCTCCTCCCAGTCGAGGTGCTCCCGAAGGGGGTAGGCGATGTTCTCGTACACGGTCAGCGAGTCGAACAGCGCCGCTCCCTGAAAGACCATTCCGAAGTGGCGCCGCACCGACACCCAGCCTTCCTCGGAGAGCCGGGTGACCTCGCGGCCCTCTACCAGGACTCTGCCGGAATCCGCCCGCAGCAGGCCGATCATGTGCTTCAGGCAGACCGACTTCCCGGAGCCGGAGCCCCCGAGGATCGTGAAGGTCTCGCCGGGGCGGATCGCGAGGTCGACCCCCCGCAGCACCGCAGCGCCGCGGAAGGCCTTGCGGACCTTGCTGAACTCCACCGCGGGCAGCGGCGCTTCGGGAGCCGTCACGGGAGCAGACCCAGCAGCCGCGCCAGCAGCTGTTCGCTGGGGAAGAGCAGGAGCAGCTTGGTCAGGAAGAAGTCGGAGACCAGGACACCGATCGAGGCCACCACCACCGCCCGGGTCGTGGCGCGGCCGACCCCCTCCGTGCCACCGGTGGTCGAGAGCCCGATGAAGCAGCCCACCATCGCGATGATCCAGCCGAAGAAGAAGGTCTTGACGACGCCGGCGAAGAAGTCGCCGATGGTGACGGTGGCGGTGACGGTCTGGAGGTAGAAGCTCGGCGCGATGGCGTACTCGAGGTCGGCGACCACCAGACCGCCGAAGACTCCGAGCACGATCGCAGAGGCCGTGAGCATGGGGAGTCCGATCGTCGTGGCGAGCACCCGCGGCAGGACCAGCTTCTGCACCGGGTCCGCGCCCATGGCACGGATCGCGTCCACCTGCTCGGTCACCGTCATGGAGCCGAGCTCCGAGGTGATGCCGGCGCCGACGCGCCCGCCCACCATCAGCGCGGCGAGCACCGGACCCAGCTCGCGGACGATGGCGAGGCCGACGATGCTGCCCACGTACGGTTTCGCACCGAAGCGCGAGAGAGCAAATGCGGTCTGGAGTGCCAACACCATCCCGGTGAAGAGCGCCGTGAGCGCGACGATCGGGGTCGAGCGAACCGCGATCGCCTCGAACTGCTGCAGGGTCGCCCGCCAGGGGAATCGAGGCCGCGCGGCCGCCCGAACCGTCCGAACCGCCAGCAGAGAGAAATCGCCGAACGCCTCGACGACGCCGATGACGCGGTCTCCGAGCCCCGAGACGGAACGCTGGAGCGCCGCCTCGGAGTTCATTCGCCCGCCTCCCCTCCTGCCTCGGGCGTGGCGCTGCGAAAGGACTCCCACCAGCGATCGAAGACGGTCTCGTGTTCCTCGAGCTCACCGGGAACGATCAGGATCCAATCGTAGCCGCACTGTCCGATCACCCGGGTGACGGTCTTGAGTCGGATCACCTCCCCGTCCTGGACGGCGTCGATGCGTTGCATCCATCCCGGGGTTTCACCCGCTCCGAGCGGCCCCTCGCTCAGCAGCGTCCGCTCTTCGAGGCCGATCAGCAGCTGTCGCGCGAGGACCCGGGCCTCCGCCGGCGGAGACCCGCACTGCTCCATGAGACTCATCGTGGCCCGGCCCGGCCCCCGAAAGACGAGCTCCGCGCCCTCGACCTCGACCCGCCGCCAGGCCGAGCCCTCTCCTCCAGGGCTCGCGATCGAGTAGTGGTGGCGTCGGTGGTGGTAGCGGCCGTTCTCGAAGACGAGATCGGAGGCACAGGCGGCCGTCTGGAGGACCACCAGAAGCCACGCCACGGTGCCGAGTGCCTGCGCGCCCCCCACTCCCATCGGCACCGAGCCTACCCGATCTGGGGTGCGAGTTGCATCGCCGCTTGACGGTCTCCCGACACCCCGTTACCCCCCCCAGCGATGCTGGCAACATCGCTCATCCTCGCCAGCGGGTCTCCCCGGCGTCGGGATCTCCTCTCCCGCCTGAAGGTGCCGTTCGCCACCGTGCCCGCGGAGATCGCAGAGAGGGCGCGCCCCGGCGAGAGACCCCGCGAGCTGGCGGAACGTCTGGCTCGCGAGAAGGCCGAGGCGGTCGCGGCCCAGATCGGAAGAACGCCGCGTCGCGTGGTGCTGGGCTCCGACACCATCGTGGTCATCGGAGACGAGGTTCTCGGCAAGCCGCGCGACCCGGAGCACGCCATCGCTCTGCTCCGCAAGCTCGTCGGCCGCACTCATCTCGTGATGACGGGAGTCGCCCTGGTGGAGAGCGATACCGGCTTCACGCGCAGTCGTGTCGTCGAGAGCCGGGTGACGTTGCGGAAAGCCGACGAGGCGGAGCTTCGTGACTACGTCGCCACCGGCGAGTCCCTGGACAAGGCCGGTGCCTACGCCGTTCAGGGCGCGGGACGCCGCTTCATCACCGCCATCGAGGGAAGCGAGACCAACGTGATCGGACTTCCCCTGGAGGAGACTCTGGCAATGCTGGAAGACGCCGGCGTGGAGATTCCGGGGCGTTGAGTCGAGGGCTCGCCGAGCGACTCCGCGAGGTCCGCGAGCGCGCCGAGGCCGCGGCGCTCCGGGCGGCTCGCGACCCCGGAGCGGTGGTGATTCTCGGAGTCGGCAAGCGCCAGCCGGCGGAGCGAATCGCCGACGCCGTCCGAGCCGGCCTCGAGCATGTAGCGGAGAACTTCGCCCAGGAGGCCCGGGACAAGATCCCGGCCGTCGAGGCGATGCTGAGAGAGACCGGCACGCCCCCGCCCCGCTGGCACTTCATCGGCCAGCTCCAGCGGAACAAGGCCCGCTACGTGGCGCGCCTGTTCGACTGCGTGGAGTCCGTGGACCGCATCGAGCTGGCCCGGGAGCTCGACCACCGGGCGGCCCTTGCCGAGCGCTGCGTCGATGTCCTGATCCAGGTGAATCTGAGAGGAGAGGCCCAGAAGGGGGGCGTGGCCCCCGATCGGGTCGGCGAACTCCTGGAGGCATGCCGGAGCTGCGAGCGGATCCGGGTGACCGGCCTGATGACCGTACCTCCCGCCTCCAGCGATCCCGAAGCGTCCCGCCCGGTCTTCGCGGCGCTGCGCGAGCTGGGCGCCGAATTGCGCCGCAGGCCGGAGGGCGACACGCTATGGGAGCTTTCCATGGGCATGTCCGCCGACTTCGAGGTGGCCATCGAGGAAGGCGCGACCATCGTTCGGGTGGGAACCGCGATCTTCGGCCCCAGGGAGGAATGAGAAGTGGCGGAAAAGCTGGACGACACCCGGATCGGCATCATCGGGGCAGGAGCCATGGGGGGAGCCGTCGCCGCAGGCCTGCTCGCCTCCGGCATCCCGACCGCTTCGATTCGCGTTTCCGATCCGGACCCCGATCGCCGCAAGACCCTGGGTGAGAGCCGGGGCATCCGCTGCGGCGCCGACAATCGCGAGGTGGTGGAGCAGAGCGACCTGGTCGTGCTGGCGGTAAAGCCGAACCAGGTGACCCGGGTGCTTCGCGAGCTGGGGGGTGCCGGGAACGCGAGCCTGGCGCGCCCCCTCTGGGTCTCCATCGCCGCGGGCGTCTCCCTTTCCTCCCTTGCCGGAGATCTGCCTCCGGGCGCCCGGCTGGTGCGGAGCATGCCCAACACGCCCGCCCTGGTAGGAGAGGCGGCGACCGCCTTCGTGGCGAACGCGGAGGCCACGGAAGCCGACCGGGTGGCGGCCCGCCTGCTCTTCGAGGCCCTGGGAACGGCCTGGGAGGCCCCCAGCGAGGAGCTCCTCGACGCGGTGACCGGGCTCTCGGGCAGCGGTCCCGCCTACGTGTTCGTCTTCCTGGAGGCCCTCGGCGACGCGGGAGTGCGAATGGGTCTTCCCCGGGAGGCCGCCTACCTCCTCGCCACCCAGACGGTGCTGGGCGCCGCCCGGCTGGCCCTCGAAAGCGGTCGACACCCGGCGTCGCTCAGGGACCAGGTGACATCGCCCGGCGGCACCACCATCGCCGGTCTGGAACGTCTGGAGGCAGCCGGGTTCCGGTCGGCGATCCACGACGCGGTGGAAGCGGCCACGAGACGCGCCCGGGAGCTGGGCGGGAGGTAGCCCCCGCGCCTCTCACTCGGCAGCACCTCTCGGCGTCGGGGATCACTCAAGAAGTCCGGCGTTTGCGACGATCTCTGCGCCAGAAGGAGATCGCCGTGAGACTCACACCGCTGGACATCCGCAACCACAGCTTCTCCACCCGCCTGCGCGGTCTCGACGCCGCGGAGGTCGAGGCCTTCGTGCGGCTGATCGCAGAGGACTACGAAGACATGATCCGGGAGAACGAGGCACTCCGCGAGAAGGTCCAGCGTCTGGGGGCCCGAGTCGAGGAACTATCTCAAAACGAAAAAACAATTCAAACAGCGATAGTTACAGCTCAGCATCTAAGCGATGACCTGAAGAAGACCGCGGTCCGTGAGAGCGAGGTCCTGGTGGCCGAAGCCGAGGTGAAGGCCGAGAAGATCCTGGCTGCCTCTCATCGCAGGGTGGCGAAGCTGGCCCAGGACGTCCGCGAGATGAAGTTTCTTCGGGCCCGGCTGAGCACCTCCATCCGAGCGGTCGTCGAAAACCACCTCACCCTGCTCGACGGCCTGAGTCAGGATCCGCCGGAAGCTGCGATGGGGGAAGACAAGGTCTCCTATCTGACACCTCCACCGCGGGCCGCCGAGGCGGGCGAGGCTTGACGAGGCGCGACTCCGAACACAGGTTTGGGGTTCATGGAAGACGGTCTCGCCTTCTGGATCCACGTGACGCCGAGGGCCCGGCGAGAGGCTGTCGGGGGTCGTCACGGCGACGCACTGCGCGTCGCCGTGAAGGCACCGCCGGTCGGTGGGAAGGCCAACGCAGCCTGTGTGGAGGCCCTCGCAGAAGCCTTCGGAGTGGAGCGGCGTGACGTGGAGATCCACTCGGGCGCGAGGGGAAGACGCAAACGGGTGCGCGTGACCGGGGAGACCCGGGCGCTGGAGGAGAAGCTCCAGAAGCTGGCGGGAACTCCTTGAGTGGGATACCAAGGCGCCCCGAAAAACATCAGCTGAAGTCACCGAGGTCTAGCGGCATGCCTGTCTATGAGTACATCTGCAAAGGCTGTGATCACGAGTTCGAGCGGGAGCAGCGGATCAGCGACAGCCCGATCAGGAAGTGTCCCGCTTGCGGCTCCATGAAGGCGAAGCGACTGATCTCCCGAACCTCGTTCGTCCTGAAGGGCGGAGGTTGGCACAGCGACCTCTACTCCAGCAGACGCAGCGACTCGAAAAAGAGCGAGAGCGGGCCGGAGACCAGCTCCAAATCCGACTCCGCTGACTCCAGCTCCAAATCCGACTCCGCCGACTCCAGCTCGACCTCCGAGTCCTC
>Ga0255053_10001236_pt1 | contig 14209 bp, 15 predicted proteins | sample JV7_2_22_MG_FD_188635 | JGI IMG/M metagenome (GOLD analysis project Ga0255053, IMG submission 188635) | Seawater microbial communities from Jervis Inlet, British Columbia, Canada - JV7_2_22 | ecosystem: Environmental > Aquatic > Marine > Inlet | place: Canada: British Columbia | collected...
TTCAGCTTGTTTTGCAATCTCTCTGTAAAAGAAGTCCATACCGCCTAAGTTTTTACCAGGCAATCTTATTAGTTCACCAAGATTAAAACCAAATCTTTCACCACTTGCTTTGAATATTATTTCATCTAAGGCTTTACCAATTGGGCCACCTTGCCCGATTGCCCCTCTCGGCCCTACTGTTTCGCCCAATTTTGTAAGTTCTGTCTGCAATCTACCATTATTACCCTTTAGAGTATTCCACCATTCTATTGCACCTTGTTTAATCCCCGATACCGACCCCATCATTTCAGGCACTACTTCAGTAACAAATACTTCCCTTTGAGCATTGCCGCCTTTGACTTTTCTAAATCCATATACAATAGTATCTACAAATGAAGAACCTAACTTTTCAGGGAATCGGAGCAATGACATTGTGGTATTACCACCCAATGACTTAGTAACAGTTGACAACCCTGTAAGTTTTGCCATTACCGAGTATTCAATAAACTTATCAAAAGCAGTTGGGTTTTTGGGGTCAATGCCCATCTGTTTGAATTTGCTTAAAAGAAGTTTCTGCATCTTCTTATCATTAGGGAATTTTGCTTTTACTTGTTCATTGATAGCATCTGCTATTATCTGGTTTACTCTTTTTTCAGACGCTAATGCCCTACCTGTTTGCGCCTTAGACTTTAAGACCGTATTCAATATTTCAGACTGATTGATATTGATTACATCATCAACAATATCTGCCGCTTTGCTTTCGGCATAAACTCCTAATTTTACTTTATCAGCAACATCTAACGGTGTGCCTTTTCTCGCTGCCTTAACCACATCTTCTAATGAAGATTCAGGTAATATTCTGACAGCGTTTTCTATCTCGTCTAAATTAACAGATTCACCCCTTGCTTTAAGTAGAGCATCTTCGTCAATAGCTGCACTTATATGCGGCACAGGTTCGTCTAATAGTTTAGACTTACCTGATTTTTTAGGGTCAAGTTTCTTGCTTGCTAATTCTGTGAGTTCATCAACGGCGGTTTTACTTTCCTCTTTTACAAGTTCTGTGAACTCGCCAATAGGTTGTTTTGTTTGACCTTTTAATTTTTTTAATTTATCTTCAAGGTGTTTTACTGGTAATCCTTCTTTTTTCGCAAATTTAATAGTTTCTTCAATATCAAGAATAGTATCTTTCAAAAAGGATTCCAGTTTTGTTTCTGGCACAAGCACTTCCGCCACATCGTCAAGTTTTGTGCTAATTGCTTTAGCGGTTGTAAGTTGTTTATCTAATTTGGCTAATTTTTGTATAGCTTTAGTTATTGGCTTAACCGCTTTACCCGCAGGAATTATTAAAGGATCAGCCCCCATATCAATAAGAAATTTTGCTATTTTCTGAGATGTGCCAGCACGCCCAACCCCACCCTCAAATGCACCTTCAGGGAATAAATCAGATGGGAGTTGCCCTTTAGCAAATGATTCAGTAAATGATTTCTGGTCAAATCCGAGTTGTTGCCCGACTTCCGAAATCCCTGCTGTCATTAATAGTTGGGGTATCGGCAATGATTTCAGAAGAACATCAACAGCAACATCACCTTTGCTGAATCTTCCAACATCGGGCTTTAACCGTTCAAGAAGTATTTCTGTAAAAGTAGGTTCTGGCAATTAAAACTCCTGTGGCCCTGTGACATTCGGGTCTAATATTCTCTCGCCTCGGTTTCTTGGGCCTACGAAGGGATCATCTCCTTTTTCTTCCTCGCCCATTTGGTATTTCTGCCTTAACGAATTAAGTTGGTCAATCATAGATTTCAATCTCTCTGCATCATCTTCAGTGAATATTCCGAATATTGGGGCGCCCCATTTATCAAACGACCCTTCTCTTAATTTCTGCAACCGACCAATATCCATTGAAAGTTGATTCATCATTTTGAAATCGTGTTCTTCCCGGTTTTCTCTTTCATCTTCTTCTTCCTTCATTAACTGTTCTTTCGCTTTTGCTGCTTCCGTAGCCTTGTGATGCCTGAAGGTTTCGCTTTCAGTAGCCTTATTACTTCTTTCGGTTTCTTGTCTTTTGGCTATTGCTTCATCAAGTTTCTTCTGGTCTATTTCACGCTTTCGTCTGGCGTTTTCGTTTTCATTGGCTATCTCAAGAAGCTGTAAGCTGGTTCTATGGTCTATTTCCTTTTCAAGCTGTATCCGCCTGAAGGCTTCTTCTTGTTGAATTAATACATCTTCCCTGTCCTGTTGCGCCCCCAGTTCTATCTGCCGTGCCGCCTCACCTGCTAATATATCTAATCCTAAACTTATGTCTGGCATAATTACCTCAACTGACTATTTTGTGAAATTGACCTTGTGAAAGGCTGTTGATTACCCTTCTTAAACAAATTACTAAAGTGTTCCATTGGAAATGCTGAAGCTGCAAATTGGGCAAAGCCTGCTCCTGTTGGCGGTCTGAACTGAGTCTGGCTTGTCCTTGTTCCTGTGCCGCCTAAAAGACCTTGTAACATCTGTAATGGTTGTAATTTGAACCTCTCATTCTGAAATTCAATATTGGTCAAAGCTGCACCCATTTCTCTTAATATCGGCGTATTGATTCCTGACAATATAGATTCCTGTTCTGCCTGTGGTACACCACCCCTTTGAAGTCTTTGTTGTGCCGACTGTCTTAAAGCCGAACCCTCTGCCCCGAATCTATCCCGCGTGCTACCTAACATCTGTTGTAGTATTTGAGGGTCAATACCCTGTTGTGCTAATTGTAATAATATCTGCTGTAATTGCTGTTGCTCAGGTGACAGTTGATTGGTGGTAGTTCCGGTTGACTGCCCGCCTTTTGAGCCAAACAATGCACCAATGGCCCCAAGTGCTGACGGGATAAATGGTGCTATTGTTGCTAATGCTGGTAATGCCATTTTAGTCCTCCTTAAATTTTAATAATTGTCCTGCTACCTTTATATAGAGATACCAATCTGTCCCATCGTGGTATGTTTTCACTTCCCCATCTTCCATACTTTTAGCAGTTGGTATATTGCTTGATTTACTTGCTTTTTTACTAAAGTCGTTAATTTCATCTCTGCCTACAAAATTATCCTCAACCTCACGTTGCAGTTCTTCGTTTTTATCATGGGTCTTGCTAAACTTAAACGACATTTTCAGTCACCCCGATTGGTATATACTCTAAAGCCAATCCCGATAATTGGAATACTGTCCCTGACCCTATGATTTCAACTTGGAATCCTTCACCCCATACATTCTGTAAATGCTTAGTCATTGCAGCCATAGAAGTTGAAGTTGGGTCATTCATGGTAAAACTTAATCCGGTAGCCTTAGATGCTTCCCTGAATATGTATATTTTCAAAGTATAAGTGCCGGTTGAAGAATGGCGATACCAGAAACCTAAAACCTCATTATCAATCCCATCTATATCGCCAAACTTAATCAATGGCGACCTGTAACTTGTAGATATATCTTCTGCGTTATCAGTTGTAGAGTTATCAAGCTCAAAGAAATAATGAGAAGCACCATTAGGTTCTACACCCCACCCGATATACTCATTTTCTCTATTTTTGAAGTAGCCCTTGAAAGCAAAAGCGGCCCCGTATTCCATCCAGACATTATGTCTCTTATTGTAGACAAAAGCAAGGTCGGCATTATTTGAAAATATTACCCTGTCTTTATCATCAAAAACAAACACATTCACACCGGTGAAAGAAGAAATTGTATCAAAAGAAGTGGTTACGGCGTCTCTTATGTTTGCCACTGAATTACCGGCAAGTAAGTGTAGCCCCTTGTCAGATACATACCATATCTGGTCGCCGTCTTTAAAGAAAGCATCAGTATCGGCAAGTCCCGGCATTAGCACTCTTTCGGTCAAAGCATTAAATACTAACCCTACCCATCGTGTTTTAAATGCTACGAGTCTGCCAAATATTTCACTCACGTTTTGAATCTCATCTCCATCATAAGGGGCAAAATCATAGCTATTATATAATGGTATAACATCGGGGGAATTTACCTGCGATGGGACTATGCGATTGGGATATTCATTAACGTCTGATTCAGGGTCATCATAGTAAAAGTTAGCCGCATGTAGTTGGTCACGAATCCATACGTGGAATTTATAGTTGACATAACGGGGTTTTACATCTTCACCATAGCCTGCATTTTCTTTAAAAGTAACCGATGAAATTTCATCTTCAGTCAAAGAATCGGTAATCTCAAATCGGTATCCGTCAAGATTAGTGTCCTTTTCCCATCCTGACGCATTAATATCAACTGTTTTAAGTAGTTTGTAATTGGTCGCTTCTTCGGTTGCATCGGCAGCGGCATTATAAGCCCTGTAAACATTAATAGACTTTAATCGGTAAAAGTAGTCCAACTCGTCAGCGTTAGCGGTAATCTGTAATCTAATGTCAGCCGTAGCCGCTAAAATTACTCTAATCGGGTCGGACAAGGGAAACTCCTGCCCATCTTCATCTACCATTGAAATCTTGTAAAAATAAGTGCCGGTGGCTAAATCACCATCGGTATCTTCTGATAAGTAAGTAATACCAAAATAAGTAGGGTAAGTAATATCGGTCCCGCTTGCGGCTTTAATAATTCCATCCTTATCGCTTACCGTTAATGTATCAGAGAAAAAAGCATAAGGTTCTACAATATTTGATTCAGTAGTATCTAATACCAAATTAGTATCAAGAAATTCATATACCTTGCCATCGTGTGTTGTCCCGCCATCCCCAAAGTCTGAAACCCTGACACCGCCGGAGACTTTTTCTAATCTTTTCGGTGACACTAATGTTTGTGCAGAAGAATCATGGGTTTCTGCGCCATCATCAATATCATTCGGAGGGCCACCTGCATAATCACTTTCGTATCTTAATATTTGCGCTGTGCCACTTTCATTTTCAAGAACGAATATATCAGTCGCACCACCACCACCATCCATAACAACAATATCTTCATAATTAATATCTGCGGCGTGAACATCAGAAGTATCGGTTGAGGCTAAAGAAGAATTAAAGGCTTCTATGCTATTTGCAGAATGAGCTTTGCGAACTACCCATAATTTAGAATTTGTAGTATCCCAATCCATGCCTACATGCCTGCAACTTTCCGCTTCGCTATTTGTAGCAAGCACTTCCCAGTTGTCGGGGTCGTATTTATTAATACTTACATTGCCGCCCACATAAAGATTGGTGGCATCGGTAGCTAAGCAAAGTCCGTCAGTAGCATTAACCCCAAGTTGAGTATCAAATCTTTCAATCAACCTGAGTGAAGCATCACGCTTTTCAATAACAGAAGTATTACCCTGAAAGCTAAAGAAATATTCAGTCCCGATATTCACTATATCTCTGATACCGGAAAAGACACCATTACCGAATATCATCTGTGCTTTTAACAGCTTATAACCTGTAAACTGTTCTACATCACCAAACAGACCATTGTTAGAAGCGTTCACTCTTTTCAAGTAATAATAACCTATTACATTATTAGTAGAGCCATTACCCGTTGTAATTAAGATATGATTCTTCCAGCCAAAGTATTGATTCCGGAAACTTGCCTCTAAAGTCACTCCTGACGGTAGAGACAAAGAGGTTAAAGAAGCACCATCCACATACTTTTTTATAGTGCCATTATCATTAAAAATCAGTATAGTATCATCTGCTTTTTCTATATAATGTTCATGGGCTGACAAGATATTAGTAAAAGCATCTGCATATTTTTTAGAGTAACCGAATCTCTGTGTCAACCTGCCAAGCGGATTATCTACATCGAGGTTTTGCAGAGTATGACAAAACTCAGGGCTTAACTCGTTTTCGTCAACGTGCTGTGCCAAGCCTTTAAATTGTTTAAGGGAAGAGTAGGCCATCTATATCTCCATAAGCGTCTAATATCTGCGGTGCTTCACCTGCACCTTCCATAAAGGTTAAGGCAATATATTCAGAAATCGCTCCGTCAAATAAAGCCTTGTGTCCCAATGCCTTTGCTCTCCATTCTCTTTTAATATGAGAATATTGACTGAATAGTTGCCATACCGCATACCAGATTATAGCATCGGTAAAATCATCTATAATATCAGCTTGATCCGCGTCTGCGCTCAAATCAGCGGTCGGGAACATTAATGCTTTAACCTCAAGAACTTTACTGCCTGCATTTTCTATCTTCCAGCTGCCTATTCTCTGCTTACCCTTTGTCGAGAATCTTTGAGTTACATACCAATCAGGGACACCATATTGTTTAGTTTTCGGCAGATTATCATAACCGCCAGGATAGGGTCTAAGTATTCTCCCCAAATCACTATCTACATATCGAACTGCATTAATCTTATACATAAAGGCAATATTAGCGGCATCAGAAGAAGTATACCATTGTTGTTGAGCCACAGTAGTAATATTGACCACATCTTCAATACAGCCAGTTTTGCGGACAAATGCTCGGTATCCTCTGTTTATTTGGCGTTTAACGACATCAAGCGTAAAGCCCGCAACATCAGCCAATTCCTGCGTTAAATTTAAAGTATCATCCTGTAATTGTTTAAAAGTGACTGCCATTAGCTTTGCACCTCCACTTTAATCTCTCTAACACCAACCCCTCTTTGCCTTGCCAGCATTAAAGCCAATTCCTTATCGCCTCTGCGAGTTCCCATCATCTTTTCAAATACATAATCCACCACTAACGGATCAACGTCCAACGGCATATCTAAATTTGCCACCGCATCTAACGGATCGGGGATTCTCAAATATTTATAAGTAATAGTGGTAGCTGTAGTAGGCAGGCAGTGAATACCATCATCGGTTTCCCAATAGTATTTATTGGCTGCACCAGACTTCACAAGGTCGTTAGACTCTTGAAATTTCAATCGCCATTTCTGCCCTAACGGGATCAGACTTGCATAAACCGAATCTACTAATACATAAGGATCTTCTAATGACCTCAGATAATCAGTAGGGTAAGAAGCCAGCCCCGTTGTTGGCGACAAGTCGCTCGTCTTTTGTAGAGCAGTAAGAATCTTTTCAGGCAGCATACCTGCGAATACAAGCCTGCCCTCATCACCCAATTCGTCAATCATTGCATCGGCAAACTGAGTATTGGTATTATCGGTCTGGTTGAGCCTCCGTCTGATAGTGGCTCTTAAACTTGTTGTAGTCATTTATTTTTTTCTCCACAATCTTTAATAAAGAAAAAGGTGTATCATAATAAAATTTAGGATACAGAAAGTAAAACTGTGCCGGTCGAAATGTTTCAAGTGCTTTGGTCAATACCTCTTTAGCCCTGTGATAATTGCCAATCTTATTATACAAAGCACCTAAGAATACAAAATGAGCATTGCGATTATCTTCATTACAAAGCGAACATTCCCACAGGGCTTGCTCTGCTAAGTCTATTCGCTTATTCCAATAGTAGCACATTGCCAACTTTACATATACCTGATAACGTTCCTTATCCATCATTGCTTCTTTTAAGTATATTTTATAAGCCTTAATCGCTTTAGACCATTCCTTGTAAGCCATATACTCACTGGCTAATTGCGTCATTGCCCTGCGATCACCTTCGGCAATCCTTGCCACCAAATCCTGCACATTCATCTCTTTACGCTGAACGTTACGGTTTTCCATAAGGCTTTCATCACGCTTATGTCCGATCATCACATCGGAAACCTTAACTGCTTTATCATGGTCGAACACCAATACATTGTGACAGGCATTGTAATATTTGTATTTTTTCCTGAATAATCTTGGTTGTTCATTAAGCGTTTCACGAAGTTTAACTTTATGATGCACTTCCATAATACAGACATCATGTTCAAGCTCCTGCGTTTTAAGCCATTTAAGTTTTTCAATTCCTTCTTCTATATATTCATGCCCGTCAAGCGTGAATATCCAATCGTGCTTTGCCTGGGCAATACATCCATTCCTGGCTTTACTAAAATCATTTCCCCATTTATGCCCTGTCACTGTATCGGCAAGCTCTAAGGCGATTTGCCGAGAATCATCTTTTGACAGGCTATCAATAGAGACAACAATTTCATCAACGAAGGGTCTGGCGGACTCTAAGGCCCGCCGTAATGTTTCCCCTTCATTTTTTACAATCATGCACAGACTTATATACATCCGAACAATATGCAAGCCGCTGAATGTGGTTCGGTAGCAGTATCGGCCTCAAGAGCAGCGCCAAATACTTGTTCTTCCTCACCATCTCCCATAGTATCACATTCACCGTCAACTGAATGACCGACAAGATAATCTGCGGCTGCTACACCGGCATCGGTTTTAACGGCTGTATGAATACCTGTAATCTGTATCCAGCCGTAAGAACCTGCAGCTATTGCACCAATCCCAACACCGGCTACCCTTGTGGAAGTCGAAGAACCACCCGTATAATCAGGGCTAACTACCCAAGCTGAAACTGAAGCCAGATAAACACAAGTGCCATTAGCGATTGCGATTGAATCTGCTGAGATATTCTGAACATAACGATATTTATAGCCATTAACATCCTCTGCAACTGTTCCCAATTTGTTTTTGGCAGCTGTTGAAGAAGCGGTTAACCCGCCAGGACTGATAATGGGCATTGAACTGAAAGTAGGCATAATTTACTCCTTTGTTTAGAATTAAGATTAGTTCCTCAATTAGAATGTAGCCCCCGCCTAAAGAGGCTACATTAGAAACAATTAATTACCTAAGTCTGTGAATTTGTAAAACATCCGTCTGTTACTCAGACCTAATTGTGCTGCAACTAATATCTGCCCGACTCTTGCATCCTGATTAGTCGGCACTTTAAATCCGGTAAACTTGAAATTCTGCTTTGGTGAAATGTAAAGATTCAAGAAATCCGTATTTAAGAAATAGCAGTAGGAATCCGTTCCATCGGGGCAGAAATCATCAACAACCACCGGGATACCACGAAACTCAACCGTTGTAAAACCGGCATCTGCCAAAAACTTACCACGTGCAGTCAGTGGATAACGGGCATTTGCCTGCAAGGTTTGCTCGTAAATATCAAACACTTCCTGAGAAGTGATAATCAGATTCGGTGATTTATTTAAATGATTACAGGATTTCCAAGCTGTTCTGAACAGAGTATGCGCATAAGCAGCATTGGTAGAATCCTTCATGTTAGCAGCTGTATGAGCCGTTCCATCTTCTCCAGATGCCCAACCTGCAAAGTCGGCAACTGCGATACCGCCATAAGTGGTAGTCGCATCAACAGCAGAAGCCAACCCGATGATATGGGTAGTCCCGCTGAAAAGGTCGGTCGCCAACTGGTCTAACATAGACATTTCAGCATCTTTCATCTTAATCTCTAAAAGATTAAGCACCGCAGAATCGCCGGAGTTCTTAATCTCGTCAAGACCCGCCAGAGAGATACTTACATAATACTGCGCCCAATCATACTTGGCAGCAGTTAAATTATCCGGGGGTGATACATTGAAAACCTCATAGCCGGTAAATCCGCCACGAGAAGTATTTTTTGCATAAAGCAAAGGCTGGACAATTTCTGTCCCACCGTTTAAAATCCTACCATCACGCCTCATCATTGATAACAGAGCCGAAGATTCATAGATGTTATCAACCATGCGGGGGATATACTTATCCTGTGTTATGGCAGTGATATAATCATAAGCTAAAGCCATTATTTGTTTTCTCCTTTAGTCGTCAGTGGTTAAACTCAATCCTTTACCTTTTAAATCATCAAGCACTGACTTGCCTATTTCCTGATAGTTCTTAAACTTCTCATCTTTCTTGATTTCAGTTGGAGAAGATTCCGTTTCCACAAATGCTTTCTCTCGTTTCTTCTGAGCATCTTTAGCATTTTCAAGAGCCTGTTTCTTCCCTGCTTCGGTCAACTTATCGAAGTTCATCAGTTGATAGGCATGTTCGTAGTTGATGAGTTTGTTCCTGTTAGCAAATTCAATTACATCGTCGCTAACGAACTTCGGGTTACCGTCACTGCCGTTATATTTAGATTCAAGGGTATCTAATTCAGAACGAATTTGTTTTTCCATTGACTGAAGCTGAGAGTCAGAAACTTGCTTTTCCAACTTAACGTTCTTATCCTTAAGATTCGCCATGTCGGTTCGCAAGCCACTGAGAACTTGGCTTAGTTTAGAGTTTTCATCGGGGTCATCTAATACTTGGGTGTCAACTTCCTCTTTTTCAGTAGGCGTTAATTCTCTACCAATATACCCTTCTATGACACCTTTAAGTTGTTTTCTTGCGCCATCATCCGTCTTGGCGCTTTCAAACAAAGTATTAAGAGTAGCTTCTCGGCTTCGCAAATCTCCTAATTCCTTTTGAGCTTCTTTGTCATATAGTAATCCACGATTCCCCATATTGACAAACTTCTCCCGCTGTGCGGGGTCGGTTAAGTCATAATTAAAATCCTCACCCTTGAAAGTGAGCGTGACTTTACCGTCAAATTGACCTTTTTTGGTTTCTTCCGGCATTTTGTAACTCCTTATGTTACTTGTCTTAATAATTTAGAGGCTTCTTGGTCAGTTAAGGGTGTTCGCTTTATCCCCTGTCTCCATCGCACACAATCCTTTAGGTGTTTAATAGCTTCCTCCCGTCCCTGCAAGACGATGCCGTGATTAGCAATTTTACCCATGACCTTTAAGAGTCCTTCTTTATTTAATTCCAAATATGTTTTAGCGTTTGTCTGTGCCATTTACGCTGCTCCTTTTCCTACGTTTCCTTGCCCAGTCTCAGACTGAAGGCGGTTCATAACTGTATTTAATTCTTTTTCTAAATCCTGGTTTTTCTGTTCTGACTGCTCTAATGCACCCATTAACTGCTGAATCTCTGACAACCTCTCAGCCACTTCAAATTTCTTAGGATCATCTAATTCCTCAAGCACCGCCATATTATCATAGACTCCTGCCTGCTTGAGTTCTAACGCTTTCCGGAACCTTTCCAGCTTAGAGGTCGGGAGCATATTAGCAGTATCAATTCTGATATTTTTAATTCGTGAGGCTGCATCTTTAATTTGCCCCCACTCAATAGGTACATACTTGCCATCACCGCCAAGAATCTCGAATCGTTCATCTTCAGGCATGTATTCTACCATTAGAGCAATAGCATTTTCACCCATCTTCCGCAAAGCACCTGCATACCGTCTCAAAACGCTTCTGAGTCCCACTCTTGCTTCACCCAAAAGCTGAGAAACCGTAACACCTGCCGTGCCTGCCGATGGCAATCTCCCCGAAGTCACATCTTCATTAAAGGATATTCTTTCCATAAACTGCTCTAATGTGCCTAAATCCTGAAAGAACTGCGGAGGCAGAGGTTTACCAAAGTCAACCGTGAAGTCGTTTTCATCATTCACTACAATAGTATTACCGATAAGATTATTGAGTTTTCGCAGATTCCCCTTCATGGCATTGAATATGCCATGCTTCATTTTCCTGATACCATTATTCATCAGATTGATATTCATCTGAATGGAGTTCCAGCGATGATTAAAAGCATCCTGCGGGTCAAATAAATCCTGCACCATGCTTTTGCCCCATATACTCTCCATGTCTTTGAAATACTGCCAGCCTATAAATATGTCCCTCCAATGGACAGGGGCTAAGGGATTAGGCTCATCCCTAAGCTCCTGCCCCTGACAGACTGTAATCAAACGACCATAAGGATATTTCCTCTGAGTAGTTTCCTGCGGCATAATCTGATGGAACTCGATATGACGCTGGATTAACTGGATTACATCGCCTTCGGCTTCAGGGTCTAAAGTAGTAATGAATCTTTGATGTGCTTCAATATGTTTAGGGTGATGCTCTAAAGTACTGACTTCAACACTTTGGAAATTTCTAAAGGCTTCGTTCTCCGCATCGGTTTCTGCTTCATCATATTTAATCTTTACTAATTTCTTATCCTCAACCCATACTTCGGCTATTATTGCTTTACCGATTGCATCAGGCCCGAAATCCACCATCCCTTCTGCCGTTAGGTTTTTAAGAAACGGCACATTGTCCATAGTCTGATTAACTGATTCTGCCGTATAATGCGGATTGTGATAATTGGCGTTCCGGGAATCCAGCCATTCCAGCCCTGCTTCTGCACTGACCTCTACCCCATATTGCCGTTTAATATCTTTGACGTTCTTGGCTATTAGGTGGACAAAGAATCTCATCTCACTTGGTTTCTTGGCCGCAGGGTCGGGAAAGGCGGCATTAGTCGGTATAACATGAAAATTAGGCCAGCCTAACGATGTATCTAAAGAAGTTTTAATCCACGATGCACCTGCCATGCCCGCCTGCCAGACCGAATCTGAAGATTTATCTTCCCACTCGATAAAGTCCCAAATCACATCGCCTAAAATTTGATTCAGAGCAGCGGCAATAAATATATCATTGTTCTCCTGCGGTCTGAATATCCACTTTGGTTTAGCATCGGTAAGATGAGCCATGCGATTCTCAAACACTTCCGCAAGTTTATTATATACCTGGTTGCCCTTAGTTTTTGACCGTGTCTTAATCTTATGGTCGCCCCGCAGATAATCAATACCCCTGCGAAACCTATCCATTATATTAGCAGCTTCTTTACCTTTTTGAGCATACAGTATTATCTGCTCGGCATAGCGCACATTTTCTTTTTTACCGATGTCACCCATTATCTCTCGCTTACAAGTTTAATCCAATCTATATTTATTCCGCCATCGGCTGCACCTTGTTTGACTGCTAAAATTGGTGACAATTCTTCTCCTGCCGGGAATACTTGAGCTGCCGGCACTGCTTCATCAGTCTCTATCGACCCGATAGAAGTACCATCTTTATACCAGGTAATCGTTGAAACTCCATCAAAATGAATCCCCAAAGTCATATTAACCGCTGTAATTGCGGTTGAGAAAGTGTCAACAAAGGCATCTGTCGCAAATTGATATATAGCAAGCAAAGCATTTGGATCACCTTCAAATACCATGAAACCAACTACATCTACATCGGCTATATCTGCACCACTATCATTAATAAAATTACCCGCAGCCGCACCTTCTTCTGCTAAACCGACAAATAAATTCGCTGCATTTGTAACCGACACCGGGGTCAGGTTAATTTCAAACCACCACTCTAAACCATTGTCTTTGGTACATTCAACAAAAGTTTCAGTCCCTAATTGTCCCATCTGAACAGATACTTCATTATTAGAACCAGTCTCTGCAGTTAGTAAACACCATCCGCCTAATGTTCCTGCTGCACTTAATACATCATAGGTAGCGTCTCCGTTTCCCTTCCATCCATTCGCCACGCCTGTAGCCACTGGGAATAAGACTTCACCTACAAAGTCATTCTCATAGAAAAACGCCGCTGATAAATCATTATTAGCAGGGGATGGGGCATCCGCCCAAAAGCCTGCGCCATTATTAATGCGACCTGAAACATCTAATATGCCATTTAAATCTACCGTAGCAGTCGCTATCTCAACTTCCGTGTCTGCATCTATGTCCATCTGGCCATCTACGCTTGAATTAATAAAAATAGCTGCATCACGATACACAGACTTTGCCGCAGCCGTGTGCTGAACCTTAGTAGCTATAAACAATGAATACCAATATTGACCGCCTTGTGCTAATAACGCCCCCGCACACAAAACTACAATTACCAAACTCAACTTCAACCATTTACTCATGCTTCTACTCCTTATTTAGTTAAAAAAATAGCCCCCAATCTACACGAGGAGGCTGATATGAAAACAGCTCATGTGTAAATTGAGGGCTTACTTTATAGTATTCGCCTGAAATTATTTAGCTATGCTTTTTAAATTCCTCACAATTCATTATTATTCCATGCCCATCGGTATGAATTGTAATCCTATTCACACCTTTCTTAATGGGAACTTTAATATATTTAAAACAGAAATCAATAAATTTTTCATTTTCCTCTATTTTCAAAGGAAAGTATTTGCCATTAGTATCGCTCATACGCCTCATCTAAACTTTTCTTTTCTTCGTCTATAAATTTAGATTCCTCTTCTTCTGCATCTATAATTCCTAAGCCTTTTGTATTTTCCGGCTCTAAAGCTTCGCCTTTTCCTGCTCTCACTCCTAATTTGAAGGCGTAAATCATTAAGAAACCACCAATTAGCATAAATATACAGAATAGTGCAATTATATAAGGTGTTTCACTCATACTGCCACTTTGCCCATTTTTCTTTACTAACATTACACTCAATTTTAATTTTATGACCTATTACCGGCACTTCTAACAGGAAGCTAAAGATTAAAACGTCTCCTGATACTCTCGGAG
>Ga0255053_10001239_pt1 | contig 14192 bp, 18 predicted proteins | sample JV7_2_22_MG_FD_188635 | JGI IMG/M metagenome (GOLD analysis project Ga0255053, IMG submission 188635) | Seawater microbial communities from Jervis Inlet, British Columbia, Canada - JV7_2_22 | ecosystem: Environmental > Aquatic > Marine > Inlet | place: Canada: British Columbia | collected...
GGAGCTACGGCCTGTCTGGGCTCCCCAACGACGGGAAGTACAAGTTCCATATCACGTTCGCCGTGCGGCGTACGCATGTCCTCGGCAATAACGACACGACGAAGGTGCAAGATGACAGCAGAAAGTCCATCAGAATCACAGACAAGCCAGGAACCCACCTGCGAAAAGCCGCACATGATCGAGCTCTACGCGTACCAGACAGTCGGGATTCCGCGGTGGATGGTCGAAGAGTCCAACCGCTGGCTAAGGAAGCAGGAGGAGAAGGAGCAGTCCTAGCTCTATTTAAGGAGCAGAGCAATGAGCATGACACATTACGAGATGCAGGAGGAAGCCGAGCGACTGGCGCGGCTGTACCTCCATCAGCGCCCGCAGTTTCGTACAGTGCTCCTACGCCGACTGGAACAGGAAAATCCGCAGCTGTTCATCATGGTGGTACGGCTGATGGCGCCAGCACTGCTCCGCGAGCGCATGCAGGGTCGTGCGGAGGCGGAGCGGCACTACCTGATTCGCAGGGATTTGATCATCAAGCTGCTGACGCTGGGGTGCCTGGGGGCGATAGTGGTGCTGATGCTGCTGCAGATTTGGATGTAGCAGACGTCCGCCATATTCTCATTTCAGGGCATTCTGGCGCCGGCAAGTCTACCCTCGGGAAGCAGATGGCTGAAGAGACGGGCATGCCGCTGATGCGGGGTGACAAGGACCCGCAGATGCGTGCATTGTTTGAGAAAATGAAAGCCCGCGATAAGGAGACGGGCGGGCCACCGTCGCTCTTCACGGCTAAGAGTGACCCAGAGTCGCGGAGAGTAATCCAAGAGGTAGTGGTGCGGATGCTCAAGACGCAGACGCCGCATATCATGGAGGGCACGCAGTTCGCCCAAGTGCCGCAGGAAATGCTAGCGGGCCATCGCAAGGTCTATGTTGATAGAACGCCTAATCAGGTTGTGCGTCAGCGCCTGCGTCGTGATAGAGGTAAGAAAAAGATGGAGACCCGTAACATGACGCCAGGCTCCCCGCTGGCGCGTGAGCGGGCAGATTTGTCACGTCGGCTTATTGCCGATATGGCTTCTGGTATGGCGCAGTTTCGTGAGGGCGCCGACCTAAGGGTGCCCGATAAGCCCAAGCAGGCAGCAGACGTCACTCTTAACCAGGCGATCGCCCGGGCAGCCCGTAAGGCCGTGAAGCCTACGGAGGCGCAGGCAGAGGCCGGGGTGCCTGGGCGCGATAGTGGTGCTGATGATTCTGCAGATCTGGCTGTAGAGAACATTCGCCACATCCTAATTACAGGTATGCCCGCCGCGGGTAAGACAACACGCGGAACAGCGCTCGCAGCAGAGCGTGGTATGCCGCTTATTTCGCTGGACGGTTGGAAGGGCGACCCAACGGGCCGTGGAAATGTAGACCCGCGCGCAGCGTTAAAAGAGCTCGATACGCCGAGCGTTGTTGAGGGTGCGCAGCTACTGTCATTGACGCCAGAGGAGCGCGCACAGCATGAGGTTGAGCACCTGACACAGCCGCGTAATGAGATCATCAAGCGGCTGATGCACCGCGGCTGGGAGGACAGTGCGGGCGACTTCCATAAGGGCAGACGGGACCGCGCAGCAGCCGGCGAGCTGCATGACATCTTCAAGGGCATTGAGCAAAAGAATCAGTGGCCCAAGCAGGCCGCCGAGTTCAAGACGTGGCTGAAAGATGGCAGCCAGACGCGGCCAGTAGCTACACAGACCGGACAGATGAAGGTGGCCGGTGTTGAGGACATCTTCGAAGCTGTCACGCAGAGCGAGTCGGTACGTAAGTGGCTCAAGAGCCAGGGGATGGAGCCTGGGCCATTCCAGCCCAGCGGCAACATCAACGACTACCGTGAGAAGATACGCTTCGGTGAGATGAAGGAGGAGCTCGTCCGGATTGCAGCCTCGAGCGATCCTGCTCCTCGTAAGATCCTCCGCGGTATTGCCCAGGCATTCGGCATTGAGTGGTCTCCGGACATGGAGTCACAGGCTGACGTGCTGCAAGAGGGCTATGCCACGGCCGCTCCGCACCTGATGCGCTGGGCGCCGGGATGGTGGGATGAGCTGCACGGTAGCACCGGGTCGCAGGCATCGCTGGTGTCTGCCATTGCTGACGCACACCGCTACCAGAACATGGAGCCGGAGCAGGCGCTCACTATCGCCGAGCAGATGATGGGCGACTTCTACGACGACCCGCTGAAACACCGCGGCTTCGCAGCGAACGAACTCGGCGACATCTACCGCGAGGCGTCTCGTCGTGGCCACATCGCCCCGGGCATGGATGCGGAGCAGATTGTCGGCGAGCTTACGCCGATCGTCGGCGCGGTCTCTGCTGTGCGGGATGCGTCCACAGAAGCGGGCGGCGATCCGGACAACGTGCCCGCCATGTTCTCGTCGCTGGACCGCATGATGCCGCAGTACGGATCGCACCCGTGGCAGGAGATCGAGTCCCAGATCCGCATGGGGCGCTACCTCGGCCAGCAGAACGGCCTCATGACCGCGGCTACCCAGATGGCTGGCCTGAGTGCCGGTCCGGGCGGCAGCGGCACTGCGTCCCTCCCGATTACGGGGACCGCGGGCACGGCTGCGTCCGGTCGCGCAGGACAGGACCGCCTGGAGGCCCAGAACGCCCAGCTGATGCAGCAAGCGGCAGCGAGCCCCGTAATGAACCTGGTCGCCGCAACGGCCAGAGCGGCCAACGAGGGCTTCATAGAGCCCGATTCCCGGGCAGGCAAGTGGCTGGCGGCGGCAAAGACTGGCGATATCACGTACACCGGCCCGATGCAGTGGGCCCAGATGATGGGACAATCGTCGAGTACGCTCTCTCCGCGGGACGCCTTGACCTTCCTGCACCAGCCGATGACCAATCGCCGCGCCATCACGCCCGAGATGATTGCCGGCGTCCGCATGGGCCAATCACAGATCGATCATCAGCCACGGATCGACATGATGAATCGGGCGTTTCCTGGCAAGCGGCCGAAGCAACAGTCATTGCGTCAGGGCGCCCTCGATACCCTGGCGACGCGTTGGGGCTATACGGGCTGGGACAACTACCAGCAGCAACATGGCCCGGCAGCAAAGAACATTGGTAAGGTCATCGGCAACGCCCGCGGCTTCGCGCAGGACCAGTCAAACATGGCAGGCACAGGCTGGGCCGGACCCACCGAGCGCGTGATAGACACGTTCAAGGGGCCCGAGCCGGCCACTGCTACCTCGTTGATGGCGGGCTTTGCTGGTGGCATACCTAAGACAGCTGATCATCCGCAGACTGTGGCGGTGGATCTCGACGGCACTCTCGCTAAGATGTACGCCAAGTTTGATCCCAAGACGATCGAAGACCCCAGGCCAGGGGCCAAAGCTGCCATGGAGGAGTTCAAGCGCCGTGGCTGCCAGATCATCGTCAACACCGTCCGTGGTGACGAGGCGATGGTGAAGAAGTGGCTCAAGAAGCACGAGATCCCATACGACCACATCAACGAGAACCCGAATCAGCCAGACGACGCCAGCGACAAGGTGATCGCAGACCTCTACATCGACGACCGTGGTGTTGATGCCCGGCCGGCTTGGCGTAAGGTCATGGAGAAGGTCTTGCCACGGCTGGCGCGAAAGAAGAAGGCTGCAGCGGAGGATCCGCTAAAGCAGCTGCTGGAGCGTGCCACGCTGATGGGGTCGCGTGGCCGTGCGCGTAAGTACGGGCGACCAGAACCCGATCGGGACTATGATCAGATCGTCTTTACTGACGACGCGGAGGAGCAGGCATCAGCAAAGCAGTGGCTGGAGCAGCTGATTGCACAGGGCTACGAGCGTCACGATCGGCCTGACGGTTTCCTGACAGCGTCTGGGGACAACCAGGATATCAGCGTATACCCCACAGCACGCAAGCCGATCATTGAGCAAAGCTGGGCACTGCAAGAAGATGGTATGCCCAAGGATGACGCGTGGGCGCAGATCGAGAAGCAAGCGCTCACCGGTATCCCGGACCGTGAGGACTTCGGTGATGCCTCGCAGTTGAAAGCCAAGGAAATTATCGACCTGGTGATCCAGCGCCACAAGGCGCAACGGGCAGGGGAGCACTTTGATTACCGGATCGGCACGCCTGACACTGGCCTGCTCTCCTGGTCGATGAAGCCTACCCGGATGCCGAAGCCCGGTGAGAAACGGTTTGTGCGGCAACAGCCCGTACATAGCCATCAGTATGGCAGCTTCCAGGGGACGCTTGGGAAGGGCTACGGTAAGGGCACAGTGCGCCGAGAACAGAAGGGCAAGCTGCTCATCACTGCTGCGGCGCCCGACAAGATCGAGTTCACTGTGGCATCCAGCGGGACGCCTGAGCGATTCGTGTTGCTCAAGCCCAAGTCATGGGAGGACCGCGGCTGGCTGCTCATCAACAATACGCCCCATAAGCCTACGCCCTACGAGAAGACGCACTACAAGAAGATCCCTGCAGAGGAGGTCGAGCCCTACATCCAGCAGATGCAGGAAGGCACGTCAGTGCAGGCGAAACTTGACGGGGCCTCCTCGTTGGTTAAGCTACTACGTAACGGCGCGGAGATCATGAGCTACCGCGTTTCCAAGAAGACCGGCCGACCGATCGTACACACAGAGCGTGTGTTCGGTTGCTTCGCAGGTGACAGTCGGGTAGAATTGGAGAATGGTGATCTGCGGAGGATTGACTGTATCCAGGCTGGCGATCGCGTGGCGACGCCGACAGGGCCAGCACGCGTACTGGCGCGTTGGGACAACGGCGACAGTAATGATTGGCTGGAAGTATCTGCGGGCGCGCGCCGCTTTGCAGTAACACCAAATCATCGCTTCTATGTGGCTGGTGTTGGCTGGGTGCCCATCGTTGCACTAATGGGACAATACGCCGAGGTAATGGAAGATGGCCAAATCCAAGTCGACGACACGGTTGTGCAAGAACTGCAAGCAGGCGTTTACGGTTACGGCGAAGCACCCGAATGCCAAGCTATGCTCGCGACAATGCGGCGCGCACTGGGCGGCAAAGGTGCGCAAAACGAAGACGTGGTCTGCGAAGGCGCGGAAACAGATCGGGCAACGCAATCAGGTATGGTGGCGGGCACAGCGACAGCAGCGGACACCGGAGTTAAACGACTACGCGTGGCTCCGCGAACGGTATGTGTGTCGGCAGCTGTCTGCAGAGGAAATCGTAACAGAGCTGCAGACATGCTCTCGGTCAGCTGTGTATCGCGCGCTGCGCCGCCACAATTTGATAGGCCAGCGGCCGCGCCGGCAGCGAGGCAAACATCATCCGAATTGGAAAGGAGATGCAGCCAAAGACGAGGCCAAATGGTTACGCGCTATAGGCACATTGGAGGATCCGGGACGTTGCGAAATGTGCAACGCAGCAAACAATCTTGTGTGGCACCACATATGGCCGCGGAGACACAACGGCGAGCACAGCCGAGCAAATCTTGTGCGGTGCTGCCGCCGTTGCCATGCGGAGCTGGACCAGATCTTCCAGAAGCTGGCCGAAGAATCATTTGTATCCGCCGGTTGCCCAGGACTAGACAGCGCCGCTATGACCTATATATCGACTGCGATGAGCAGTGGTACAAAGTCGAAGGCTTCGTAGTACACAACAGCCGGCCGAAGTTCGAGGTGCCGAAAGGGCTGGTAGGTACCGTATTGAAGGGAGAGCTGTATGGACAGCGACAAGCAGACCAAAACCCCTCTGCTCACCCCGGAAGAGCAGCAAAAGCAGTGGGACGAACTCCTGGAGTGGTGGATGGCCCAGCCGGAGCCGGAGCAGCGCAGGCTACAACGGGAGGCGCAGGAGGAGGCGAACTACCAGGCGATCGTGCCGATAGTGCGGAAGTACGTGAAGGAGACGTCGCAGCGGGACGGCATATTTCGCCAGATAATGCCACCGGTGCCGGTGGTGCGCGGGGACAAGTTGTGCCGCCCCAAGAACTCGGAGGACTCCTCAACGCCACCATCGAGCACTCCCTAGCCAAACAGAAGGAGACGGGCGTCTCGATCAAGAACATGCTCTACGACATCCAGCAGCGAGGCAAGGAGCAGATCGATCCTGCTGTGACGCCGTATGCCGAGCGGCGCAAGATGATCCAAGAGATCATGCAGCATTTGCCCCAGGACACGTTTGGCCTGTCTGAGGAAGCCACAACACCCGAGACTGCGCAGAAGCTCTGGCAGAGCATACTCGATAAGCAGCATCCGCTGACGCACGAGGGCGTGGTGATCCATCCACCAACGGGTAAGCCGATCAAGGCCAAGCCGATGGAGGAATCAGATGTCCACATCACCGACGTCTTCCCAGGCGCCGGAAGGCTACAAGGGACCTCCGCCGGTGGCTTTGGTTACTCGCTGGAACCGGGCGGCGACCGCGTTGGCGAGGTCGGCACGGGTCTTACAGATGAGCTACGCCGCCAACTATGGACCGACAGGGATGACTACGTTGGCCGCACAGCACGCATTCGCTCGCAAGAGCAGCACCCCTCTGGCGCCTGGCGCGCACCGTCGCTGATCGCAATGCACGAGGACTATCCGCTAAAGTAGGCAGCGATCCGCGGCATGTTAAGGTAGTAACCCTACCTACTTTAACCAGAGGAGAAGTGTCATGGCGGAAGACAATCGGACGGTTGCCGCGTGTATCGACCGGGGCAACTACATTGGTGTTGCTCAACTCCTGGAGCAGACGTTTGGCCGGCTCACAGACCGCAACTTTCAGATGCTTGCAATCGCCCTCATAAACGGTGCTGCAATGATGGCGACAGCGGGTGAGCGCGGCTGTGAGCGAATCGCCAAGGCGATTGAGGGCGGCCGTGGCGTCGCCGGCCCGAGACCGCGGTTGGTTAGGCTCGCCTGTGGCGGGGAAGGGGCCGGGGCCCCTTTTTTAGCTATCAGAAGTCCGGCGGCCCGGGTATACTGCATACGGGTGCCACCAATTTTGTTCAGGGAAACAAGGTTGCCATGAACGTAGTCAGCCAAATTCTGCTGCATGATACGCCCGACGACCCCCGATGGCTTGCCGTACCCGGGCGGATTCCAGACCTCTACGTCAAGTACGCTGCAGCGTCCAAACAGGCCGTAGCGGCAGATCCGCACGCTGGCGCGTGGTCGATCAACACCGAGGAGGTCGGACCTGTGATCTTCAAGCAGGCCGATTTCTGGTCTGCTATTGGTGCGGAGAAGGGTATGCTTCCGGCCATCGGCAACGCCGGCCGCGGCATCCAGAAGTTCATCGGTGGCCCGAACCCACTGACTGCAATGCTCCTGGGCGGCGGTCTTGGCGCCGGTCTGGGCTACGGTGCTGGCTGGCTAGGGCACAAACTCGCACCGAAGGGCGTACGATCTGACGCTGCCTGGAAGTTCGGACTGGCCGGCGGACTCGGCGGTGCGTCTATTCCCGGGCTCGTACATGGCTATCCCAATGTCAAAGAGCTCGGCATCCCCGGTCTGTGGACGCAGTCGCGCTTCCAAGGACGCAAAGGCCCGATGCCCACGAAACCACCATATGGTTCGGCACCGCCATCAGCTAAACACATAGGCATGCTGTCTCCGCCGTACAAGTCAGACTCCAACTGGCTCGAGCAGATGGTGGACGGCATCAAGGAACGACTGGGCATCAAGGTAGCCACGGATCAGTTCTGCAAGGCAGCGATAGCCTATGGCAATGACGAGTTCCACGCTGGCGCAGATCTCAGCGGCGTGCGTGTCCCTACTGGGCCGTGGGGCAACGTGATCATGGCTGACCCGTTCCTCGATGGTCCCTCAAAGGCAATTGCGGCCGGACTTCCTGCCACTGCCGCGGTCTCTCGTGGCTCGCGCTACGCTTCTGTTCGGGATATGCAGCGAACTGGCATGAGCATGTTCGGCAATCCCGTACAAGGCCTGGGTGGCGACATGACCCGTCTTGGTGCGAACCTAGCCGCGGGCTGGGCCGCTGGCAAGCTGGGCGGCATAGCTGCCAGCTTCATGGGCTTGGACATACCGGTGCAGCGAGGCATCCAGCGCACTGGTTTGCTTGCCGGTGCGGTGCGTGGTATCCTGGGGATGATCTAAGAAGCCCCCGGAGGAAGAAGATGAGTAACGAAGACGGCTCGCTGTCGGCAGACGAATACATGCAGCTCGTAGACGAGCTTCTCGAGCGGCGTACGGCGCTTAATGTTGAGAAGGAGCGCAACCGGTTGATCACACGCGGACGCCACACCATTCCACCGGCGGCCCGCGATCAGCTATTGGCAGCAATGCACAGCGTACTAACCGGAAGGCGCGACGCCGCTATCGACGTACATGTGGCTGATGATGGCGCCCTAACTACGCAAGATACTACCTGGTATGAGGCCGAGGGCGCAGACCTGGTGATTCACGATGTGCATAACCTGGCACAGCGTGCGCAGTTCATAGAGCCGGCGGGGAGTACACACCTCAGCGCATCTACGCCTATGCTAGAAGCGATAGCGACTGGGGAGTATCCCAGCGTAGAAGCACACCAGGAAGCCACAACGCCGATGTGGGAGCCTACGTATGTGGGCGGATGCATGCAGCACAACGAAGTAACAATAGAAAACGGCCGCATTAAGCGACCGTTATTGCCAATACCAGCGCCCTAGTAACAAGGACGTCCAATGCCAGCCGACAACGAACGCATCTACATACCGTACAACGAGGCACGCAGTTTCATCTTGGATGGCGATGTCCTGCTGTATCGCGGTCGTTCGCTGTGGTCCAGGTTGATCAGAATAGCAGGGCGCTCACGCTACTCGCATGTTGGCCTTGCTGGCTGGACCAACGGCGATGCGCCTGACAGCGCATACAGTCGCCTGATGACGTACGAGATGTTGTGGCACGGTGCCGCTGGTACGAAGCTGTCAGCACACGCAGAGAAATGGCCGCGCATGGTCGACGTATACCGCGTGGCCGATACGCACACGACATTCAGCTGGGACGCGCTGGTGCAGGCGCAGCAGGGCGAGACCAGTGTCCTTGATCGTCGGCTGAGCGTTGCGTTGATGAAGGACTTCTGCCGGCCGGGCGAGTACGGAAAGTTCCATCTGTGGCTGGTGGCGCTGTTGCACTTGCCGGTCATTCGCTTCTTTGCGCGTCCGCCCACAGACGATCAGATCGAGCACGACGGCAAGCCACCATTCTGCAGTGAGGCTGTCGGGTACGCGCTACGAAAGTCGTTCACCGATGTTGTACCAAACACCCCGGACCGGTTTACAGAGCCAGGCGACCTCGCACGGTCGCCTTTGCTCAATTACATGTTCACGTTGGACGCGCCGGAGGAAGAAAGCAGTGAGTAGACGAACGATTTGGCTGATGGCGCTTGTCTTGCTGGTGTGGGCGGCACAGGCCCGCGGTGAATTCTACGGGTATGAGCACCTGGGAAGCGACATACAGCGGAACTTCGCATACATCGACCGCATGAGTGCCGTCCAGGCTTCGTTCGACGTGCGGATTCGGTGCATGGAGAACAGACTTGAAGCCTTGGCGGGGGCGACAACGGAGCTGCAGGAGTCGGTATTCGACGTGCCGGTGCGGCCGATACCGCCGGTGTCACCGCGGCCACATACGGCGCTGTTGCCGCGCCCGCTACAGCCAATACCGTGTCCGCCGGAACTGGAGCCGGAGGAGGAGCCCCACAGCCTGCGGCTTGGATGGCTGGGTGTTGTGACGGTTAGCTGCTGCCTTTTGGTGTTGGGCTACATCATCGGACGTATTCACGGTAATCACTTACGGGAGAACAGCGATGCGAAAAACGCTATGGTGCCTCGTTTTGGCCAGTAGCTTGTCTTGTTGCCTGTTCGCTGGCTGCGAGCCGAGCCACCTACCGCAGCACCTGCTCGACGAGCACGTGCCGGACCTGCCCTGCTGCCCAGACGACAAGGCGCCAGAACGCTACCAGAACATGCTGGTCTTTTTCGATGAAGAGGGCAATTTCATACGGGTGCATGAGTCGTTTCCCGTAATCATCACCCAGCGATATACCGGGGAGCTCCCGCCCCTTCCAAACGACAAGGAAGCACGATGCGAAAACTGATGCTACTGATCGGCATGTGCGTGCTGTTCGTTGGCTGCGAGATCACGATCGACTGGGATCCGCCAGCAAGGTGTCCAGACGCTGTCCCGATCAGGGAGCCCCTATCACCGTAATACAGGAGAAGCATGATGCGGAAACTGATGATGCTACTGACCATCGTATGTGTGCTGTTCGTCGGCTGCGATGACGTTATTATCACGCTGGACCCGCCGGGCCTGCCGGTGCCAGAGCAACCAGCATGCCCGCCGAACACGCCATGTCCGTACGAGTTCCTCCCACCGGTGGACCTGCCGCCAGAGATGAGAGAACCGAATTGGGGCGGCGGATCGTGTGTCCATGCCAGCATGGTATCCATTCTGCGCTGGCAGCAGCTGCCAGAGCTTGCTGCGTGGTGGCGTAAGACGTACATCGGTGGCGAGACGCTATCGGGCCTAGTAAGTAAGTCCGACAAGGCCGGCCTCAATTTTGCCTACACCGGCGACGGCGATGTCAATGTGCTTGAATGGGCCAGCAGGACGAGACGTGGCGCGGTCATTTTTTACAAGCCCAGCCACAGCATCTCGTTCTTTGGCTTCGTGACCAAAGAGGACGGGCAGCGGTACGCCTGCGTCATGGACAACAACAGGACGCAGACGTACGAATGGATCCCATACGACCGCTTCATCCAGGCATGGAAAGGCTACGGCGGCGTTGCGTTGACCCCCGTGTATAGCCCAACACCGCCACTGCCGTGGCTCTGAGGTGCGCTATGTGTGAAATAGGCGGAGGGCTGCTCGTGCCGGCGCCGCCACCGCCCGCCGCACCCAGCAACAGCGACGAATCCCAGCTGATTGCCGACCGGGCCCCACCGCCGATTTCGCCGGATATGGACTGAATATGCGCCGCAGAACGCTACACCTACAGATCACCCTGAGCACCGGTGGTTGGCTGCTGATATTTGCGGCCTTTGCTCTCGGGTTCTCATGTGGTACCCTAGTAGAGGAGGTTCGAGTGGTCCTAGAGCATCTATGCTGGACCTTTAACGCCCCTGCGTGATCCGGAGGGATACGCCCATGATCCTATGGCTGACCCTATTCCTGTCATTTACGTTGAACGCGCTGCTTTTTGGCGCGATGCGCGACCTGCGCAAAGACTTGGCAGCCGTCCGGGCCGACCGGGACCGGATACTGCAAACCAAACCCTAGTTCCCTTTTCATAGGAGGTCCAACAATGGACGACCGATTTCTGAAGCGCCTGCCTGGAGCGTGTGTTGTGGCTGCAGCAGCGGCCCTATTGGTCTGGGTCATGATCGTCGCTACCCAGAACAGCAACCAGCTAACCCCGCTGGCGTCGATTCACCGGACGACTGCTGCGATGGTAGACGCCTTCGATGCGTCGCGGCAACCCGTTGTGGTCCAAGACCGCATCATCGACCTGCCGGAGGATGGCAGTCATTTCTACTTGACTGTTTTCTTGGGCGATAACTGGAAGGCACGACCACGCGACCGCGAGATCGCGGCATGGTTTGATACGCATCCCGCCCTACGCAGCTTGCGCACACAGACGCACTTCACCATACTGGATCCCAGCAGCCGACTATTCCAAACGCGGTGGCCAAGCTGGCGCAACTCGCTGCCGGCGGTGATGCTGCAACAGGGAAATCCGCACACGGGCAGGGTCTGCTACAAGGTCGGGCCTGCGATGATGCCGGTCACGGCCGACGAGCTGGCGCTGCAACTCGACGCTTCGCTCGACGCGCTGCGTATTTGTCCGCGCCCGACGCCGCGGCCAACGCCAGTGCCGGTAGTAGTCCCTGTGACGCCAGAGATTCCTGATGTGATCCCGCAGGACACCGCAACGCCATCGGATGGTAGCGCAGTTGCCGTCATCATTGCGGTCCTTGCCGGCATCGTTGCCTTGTTCATCGGCGTGGTCGGCCCGTTGTACGACCATATCCAAAAGGCATTCAGGGGGCAGGCATCGTAAGGCCGTCCCCATAACCAAACCCAACAGAGAGGAACCATACTCATGTTGTTTGGACTACTTTCCGTTTCACTGGCATCGGCGCTGAACGTAGTGCTGATCTTCTTGGTGGTTCTGCTGCTCGCCCGCGCATTGACGCGCAAGCTGCTCCGCCTGGATGACAAAATCGACGATCGCCAAGAGGTCTGGGCGCGATTGGGTGGACTCTGCAAGGAGATCCAGTTGTCCAAGATCGCCAACATCTGCTACAAGATCTCGGCAATCAACGTCGATGAGGCCCTGCAGGCCATCCGCCTGCTTGTCGACCAAAGCACCGACGAGCGCGCTGTGATGGAGATGCTACGGCCAAACTTCCTGTATCAGCTGCCTAAGCGGCTGGTCGCTACTGAAGATCGCGCCTCGGTGGTCAAGGCTGTCCTTGACGACGCTGTGACGCGTAAAGAGCTTCTGGTAGCCCTGGCCAAGGAGAAGGCTGCTGCAGCGAAGAGCCAATAAGCGCCAGCCTGGCGTACAGCGCCCTGCCGACCACTAGCGGCAGGGCGCCGCCGGCCGCGCGCGACCCAACCTACCCCTGACGCTCACTGCCGGATTTTCGGAGCTGCATAGCCCCTGACAATCCGGCAGTTTTCGTGTATCATGAGGAAAATCCAGGAGGAGATAGAAGATGGCGCAGCAGGAAGGCAAGCATTATCGCTTTCGAGACGGCACGTCGCGGCTTGAGTTCTGGGCCGAACGTGGCATGATTTCGCTTGTAGACGAAGATCTGGCAGCCGATACCGCGTCGGACAAACAGAGCCATTGGCGCATCCCGCCCGGCGAGTTCATCAAGCGCGCCATCTCTGCAATGATGGCAGAGCCCGAAAAGTATCCAAGCAAGCTGCGCGTACTCCGTCAGCTACTCGAGGACGCCAAGACCGCATGCAAGCTGGCAAAGGCACAGGGCGACCCCACGGACCCAAGTACGATTGACACCGTTGTTCGGCATCAGCGTAAGCGGCAGATTGTGATGCCGCACGAGTTGCCGCCAATGCCCGGGATGCCCAGAACCCCGCCATCAAAGATTCGCCCCCGTGGCGGCTCCGGTGGCGACATACTCAAGGCCGGTGTGGACGTTGTACCCGACCTGTCGCTTGATGGTGCAGGTCTCAAACTACCTACATGAGGTGCCCTAATGACGCCTAAGGACGCATTCAAGGTCGGGTTCTTGCACAAGTGCGCTGCGGACGGGCTTTCCAGCGAGGAAGTCCTGGAGCGCATTCGCAACGCCAAGCTGCTACACAAGATGGGCGCTAACACGGCTTTGGGCAGCATCACAAGCAAGGCGTGGAACACACTGTGGCCACTCATGCTCTTAGGCCCACCGGCGGCCGGCGTTGCTGGCGGCTATGCCCTAGCGAGCGCACAAGACGACACGTACGACAAGGACGAGCTACGTAAAAAGGAGGAAATTGCAGAGTACCATCGAGCTGTTGCACGACTACAGCGTGTGCACGATAAGCAGCAAGCTGGTGCGGTGTAAAAGACAGTTATGGACGCACTTAGGCCATCGCACAAATACCATGGCGAACAAGGCGAACGATACGGCGGACAACTACAGTGGCCAGGTGCCCACGGTTACCCGTTTATCGGTGAAGTCGGACCGTCACTGAAGCAGCGCGAGATCGACGCCTTGCCTACGGTAGGCAAGACGTACGAGAATACCTTCGACATGAATGTCGAAGATGATCGAGAGTACTACAATTGGGTGCGTGACCGGATCCGGAACGGCTTGTTCTTCCGAGACTTCATTCAGCGGACTTGGTACGAGGGCAAGTACTGGCCGGTCATCTATCTTGAATGGACGCAATGCCACGTGCAAGCACCGCAAACTCAAGCAGGGAGCAATGGGCATGGAAGCGCAAGACAGTTCACGCTACGAGGGCCTTAGAGGCCTCGACAAGACCGCCTTCCTCGGCGTAGACCCGATCAAGAACGAGGCGGCCCGTACCCTCGCGAACAAGAAGCTCTGGCAGTTCATTCTCATGGGCTTGGGTGTAGGCATTGGCGGCCGCGGTGCACTCGGGGCGCTGCGTCTCGGGACCAAGGACGACACGCCAGCACAACCCAACTACCAACAGGTCGACGTGCTGGTACCGCCTGACGAGCAGCAAGAGAAGCTCTCGTCATTCACCCCAGAGTGGTTGGAGAATCTCTCCGGAAAG
>Ga0255053_10001245_pt1 | contig 14132 bp, 15 predicted proteins | sample JV7_2_22_MG_FD_188635 | JGI IMG/M metagenome (GOLD analysis project Ga0255053, IMG submission 188635) | Seawater microbial communities from Jervis Inlet, British Columbia, Canada - JV7_2_22 | ecosystem: Environmental > Aquatic > Marine > Inlet | place: Canada: British Columbia | collected...
GGCGCCTTGTCGCAGAACCGCTCTTCGTTCAACGTTTCGACCACCGTTTCGGCTTCTGAAGCCGACAGGGCCCGAGAGGAGCGCCGCGGTGCCGGAGGTCCGTAACGGGGGCCTTGTCGTTGCCGGTTTCACAACACAAACCAAGAAAGTGTCTCACTCATCATGGACACGGAGGGGTAGCCTTCGCGCGATTCACGTCGAGGTGTCTATTCACTTGTGGCAAGGCCCTGAAACGGCCCAGGGGGACTACGACGACAACGTCTACTGACCCTCAGTTTGTGTAGACGACCACGCCGTCGCGGTTCTGATCCTGAATGCGCCCGCTGAGTCGGAGGTGCTCGAGGTGAGCGACAGTCTCGAGAAATGCCAACCTCGTCTGAAGCGGGTCGAGATTGGCCCGGAAGGACTTCACCATCACTTCCCACGCGGTGATGTCGGCCTCCCTGACCAACTCGGCCATGTCCAGGAGTCGTCTGTCATGGTGGAGGAGAATTTGGCGGGTCCGCTCGTCTCCATGTTCGACGATGGTGCCGTGCGCGGGGTAGGTCAGCCCTATCCCGATTCCAAGCAGCTTCTGAAGGGAGCCGAGGTAATCGCCGAGTGCGTCGCCGAGATCCTCCTCGTGCATGATCACCGGGGAGATCCTGGGGAGGACGTGGTCACCGGAGAAGAAGATCCCGGTTCTGTTGTCACGGAGACAAATATGAGCCGGGGCATGACCGGGGGTGTGCACGACTTCTAGTGATCTGCCTCCTCCGAGGTCGATCAGTTGTCCGTCGACGACGACATGGTCGGGCGGTTCGATCAGTGGCATGTAGTCGGGCCGCCTCACTGCCGCAGCTGCCGAGATGACCTGCTTGGGAACCCCGTGGGTACCCGCGATTCTCTTGAGTCGTTCGACGTAGCCCGGTGTGTCGTTGTATCGATCAATCAGCGTGGCGGCTCGTTCGTGCATCACGAAACGACATCCCCACTCGCGAACCAGACGGGCCGACATCCCGACATGGTCGAGATGGAGATGGGACACCACGAGGGTGTGTATCGCCGACTCCTCGAGACCCAGGTCCGAGAAACCATCCCGAATCGCATCCCGACCCGGCTCCCAATCAGTGCCGCAGTCGAGCATCAACAGGCCGTCCATGGTTTCTACGACATACGTGTTGACCCAGGCCGGGCTCCTGAACGGCAGGGGAGCGGGAATCAGGTGGATTCCGTCACCGAGTGATTGGGGAGGCGGGACAGTTGAGGAGGGCAGCATGAGACAGGTCGAGATTAGGAGACGGCTGCCCGGCACCGATCACCATTCGACGGCGACGGGGTGGATTGGGTTCAGTCGGTGGTCGGAGTACCGAGGTACCAGACGCTCGCCGGATCGGCGCCGTCGCTGAATACGGAAAGTTGCAATAAGACACCGGTGTCGGTGGCGGCTGTCTGGACGGATGGGTACATGCCGAACGCCAGTTCAAGGTCACTCATCTCCGGAGGCACGTTCGTGCTGATCCATGTCTGCCCATCTGGTGAGTAGAGGATCTGATTGAGACCTCCGTCAACGAGTACGACGACCCCGACCCTGTCGGATGTCGAGATGAAGAATTCGCCGAGGCCAGTGGTCGCCAACGGTGTCTCCACGATGCCGAGTCCTGATATCGACCAGACACCCTCTTCCCCCGCGACGATTGCACCGTTACCCCACCGACTCAGGGTCTGGCCGTTGATTGGTGACTGACCCAGCTCACGCCAATCAAGCCCGTTGGGCGAATGCCAAACGACTACACTGCCATTGCTGTCGTCGGAAACCGCAACAAACCCGTCACCGGTCCCGATCAGATCCCACTCTCTGCCCACAGGGAAGTCGGGTATAGGAGTCCAGTCTGCACCGTCTTGTGTGAACCAGCCGGACGCACCCGGTGACTCGATGTCGGCGTATCCGTGATCCGAGAGCACATAGTCGGCGATGATCTGGCCATCGAAGGACTCGACGTGGAGCACCCCCTCGGTGAGTTCAAACACCCTGAAGTCGTTGATGTCACGGCCGGTCAGATTCCATGCCAACTCGTCCTCGGCGGCATATTGGAGGCCGTCTTCGTCGTAACTGTTGGTGCCGATCATGACTATCCCTGACGGCCCGATGCCTGCCCCGACGATTTGAGCGTCGAAGCTCTGCCTGGCAACGGTGCCGTCAGCATTTATGACTGAAACACAGCCGGGTTGAGGAGTTATCGGCTTGCCCTCGATCCCGACCCAGCCTCCGCAACCGAAGCCGACAATCGTGTCCCGCCAGCCGACGAAATCGAAAAGTGCGCGGTTGACCGATCCTTGAAGTGGCTGGGTAATCCAGTTGATCCCGTCAACCGATGTGCTTATCGACTTGTTGGCCTCGTGGAAGTACAGGAAACGGTCGCCACCACTGACCAGGGCGGTCCTGCCGTCAGGAGCGGGGTCGATGCCGGTGGGTGCGATCTGCTGCCAGGCCATTCCGGTGATCGGAGCAGCCGGCTCCACAGCTTCAGGGGCAGGCCTCGCCGGAGGCGCCGTCTCCGGTATCACGTCTTCGACGACAGTTGGAAGGACAACCGAGGGAGGCGGCAGGGGGTCGGCGACTTCGCGGCCTTCAGGATTGGCGAAAATCAGAGCGGCGCCGCCGATGAGGACTACTACCAAGACGACGGCGAGTGCAGGGACTATCCATGATGACCAACGGCGTTTTGGCGTCAGCACGGCCGAGATCATCTGATCGGACTCATGCCCGCGTGTGATGGACTCGGCGTCGACCGAGGGAAGGGCGGCTGCAAACTCCTGTGCGAAGTCGTGTATCTGGGTCTTGAGGTCTGCAGTCATACTTCAACTCCAAGTGCTTTTCTCAGCCGGCCGAGGGCCCGTTCCTTGTGACGTTGCACCGTGCCAACCGAGACGCCGAGTAGGTCGGCTACCTCGGCATGAGTCCAGTCGTAGCCGTGGGTGAGCATCACAACCACTCGCTGCTTTTCCGAGAGCTTCTCCAATGCTGCGGTAAGACCAGGCTCGATCCATGGCATCCGGTCGATCGTCACCGAGCCAAAGGCAATTGGGCGCTTCGAACGGATCCGGCGGGCACGATTACGGCCAACCGTCCACAAATACCCTTGTGGGTTAGCCATTCCCCCAACCCGATCCCAGTGCTCCCAAACGTAGGCGAGGGCGTCAGCGGTAGCTTCGAGACCCACCTGGCGGCCGAACGCCGAACACAGGGCAAGCCTCAAGCGAGGTTCGGCCTTTTCAACGAACCGCGTGAACCCTTCAACCTGAGTCGTCTCTGTTGTCATCAACTCCCCTGAGAGTTACACCCTATAAGGCGCCCAGGGGTGAGCCCGCATGACAGTCGAGTTGGTCACAGTGGTCGTGAGGAGGCGCTGGCGTCGGAACTCGGACCGGGTCGTGGTCGTCCGCTGGGCGTCCCTTTCGTCTCGACACCCTGGACGATGAGGTCGATAAGGAACTCGAACTCCTCTGTCCGGTCGACGGCCCATGTCCTCTCCTGGAGTGCGGTGCCGAGCAATGCTGTGAGCACTGCATGCATCGTCGCGTGTGCGATGGCCGGGTCGAACCCTGACCGTTCGAGGACCTCGATGAATCCCTCGATGAAATCCGTGGTCGCCGGGACGGCTGCCGGTCGGGCGAGGAGAAGGTCGGTGAGATGGGGGTGGGAGAGTAGGTGGCCACGAGCCGACATCGCGACCTTCCATATCGCTCCCTGCCACGAGAGGTCGGATCGCATCGGTTCGAACTGTTCGATGAACCCACCGGCCACGGCGTCGAGGAGCTCGTCCCGGTCCTTCACGTGGTTGTAGAGGGCAGCGGGCTGAACGTCGAGGTCGATCGCGAGACGTCGGAGGCTGAACGCAGGGAAGCCTTCCTCCTCGATAAGACGAGTCGCTCGCCGGATCACAGCGTCTCGACTCAAGCGATCGCCGATGGGTGGTGCGCCCTTTCGGCCTATACCTTCACTGGTTCTTGGCATATCAACGTCGTTCATATACTGTTCACGTGATAAGTGTACGCCGTTCATATACGTTTCGGGACTACCACTACAAGCTTCGGGTAGAAAGCCCGCGAAGAGCCGTTTCCTCTGGTGTCACCACGGAGTCGATGCTGAGGCGTTCGACAGCTCTAGCGTGGGTGTGTGCCGAAACCCAAGCGCCTGGCTCGAGATCTGCCGCTCCCCGCCCAGAGCCGATTCCTCTGGTGGGTTGAGCCACCTGTCATCCGAGCCGTCGGGAGAGCCTTCCTCTCGCTGCAGATCGAGCGACAAGCCATCTTGCCGCCACCTCCGTTCGTGGTGGCTTCCAACCACTACTCACACTTCGATTCGCCTGCGATCGCGGCGGCGCTGGATCTGCCTATCCGTTACCTGGCTCTCGAGGATCTCTTCGACGTGAACCCGCTGCTGGACTGGCTGATCGACGGGTTCGGGGCCATTCCGACCCCCCGCGATCGACTGCCATACGGTGCGCTGCGAGTGGCACTTGGCCGCCTTGCGGCCGGAGAGGCCATTGGGGTGTTTCCCGAAGCGACTCGGGTCTCTCACTGGGGAACGCTTCCCCCGAAGCGGGGAGCAGCCTGGCTGTCAGTGAGAGCAGAGGTACCGCTCGTCCCGGTTGCCGTCATCGGTACCGGGCGGGCCTTCGGACTGGACAATCGTCTCCGTCGGGCTCAGATTCGAATCGTGATCGGCGAGGCGATGTCACACAAGGACACCGACGCCACAGTCCTCACCAAGCGTTGGGCCGATTGGATGACATCCCAGATCAGCCGGTATCCGGGGTCCGAAACCTCAGGACCCAGGCGTGCCTATCACGGCGGCACATGATCTCAGTCCCGAGCCCTGTCGTCGCCCCGGTAATCAGTCCCGCATCAACCAGGCAACGGCAATCGGCGGCCACCTGACGGTTGGATCTTGCGTTCACTCCCAGCGGAAGACACGCGCTGCAAGGAGTCCCACAACGACTGCCCAGGCAGCCATGACGAGGAGGTTGGTGAGGCTGGGGGTTGTTCCGAACCAGGAGTCTTCCAGGGCTTGCACGGCAGATCCAAGGGGGGTGAAGTCGCTCACTGTTCTCAACCCATCGGACATGATCGACCGCGGGATCCATAGTCCGGCAAAGAACAACATCGGGAAGTAGATGGCCATCCCAATTGCTTGACCGGAAACCGTGGTGGGAGCGATGGCTCCCACGAGCAAGCCGATGGAGAAGATCGATGCGGCCGCGAGGAAGTAGGAAAGCGCGAACCACCCCGGGCTCTGGGGAAACGGCACGTCGAAGACCACTACGGCAACGACGATCGCGACCACAGCTGCGACGGTGGCGACTCCGATGTGTACAACGAGCTGAGCCATGAGGAGCCGGGCGGGGTGAACGGGGGTTGTGCGGAGCCGTCGGAGAATCCCGAACTGGCGGTAGGTGCCCAGGATCGGCGGGAGCGTCACCAGCGCCACCGTGGCCAAACCCAAAACGAGCACCATCGGCGCGTAGACGTCTATGTACGTTGCGCCGCCGAGGTCGGGGGACGGTTCGTCGAATCCGGGGAAGAAGAGTCCCAGCAGCAAGAGGAGAAGGCCTGGGAGCACCAGTCCGAAGAACAGTGCGATTGGATCCCTGACGAAGAGTCTGGTTTCGACCTGGGCGAATTTCATCGACGTCGCCATCAACGCTCCTCCGACGCTGAGTTCGTCGAGGCGTCGCTCCCATTCGTGAGCTCGAGATAGGCATCCTCGAGGCTGGTCTGATCGACGCGAAGGTCTTCTGCAATAACGTCGCGCTGCGCCAGGATCGCTGAAACCGCCTGCACTACGTTGCCAGTGCCAGTGACAACGATCTGCGACCCGTTTCGGTGGACGGCAACCACCTCGGACAAACCTACGAGGATTTTGTCATCGATCGGCGTCGACGGCCGGAAGCGCAGGGTCTGCTCCGATCCGGTCCGTCGGATGAGCCCGGAGGGCGAGTCGATGGCAGCCACCCGCCCCTGATCGACGACCATTATCCGGTCGCACAGACGCTCGGCCTCATCCATGAAGTGTGTGACGAGGACCACCGTGACGCCAGCGGACCTGATCTGCTCGATGGTGTCCCAGGTCGACCTACGAGCTTGGGGGTCGAGGCCCGTCGTCAGCTCGTCCAGGATTGCGATCTCCGGCGATCCGACCAGGGCCAATGCGATCGACAGCCGCTGCTTCTGCCCGCCGGAAAGGTTCGAGTACTTGGATCGCACCTTGCCCTCGAGCCCGAAACGATCCACAAGCTCGCGCCAGTCGGCAGGCTTCCGGTAGAAAGAGGCGTAGAGGTCGAGGACCTCTCCGACCCGGATCTTGTCCTGCAGTCGGCTCTCCTGCAGTTGGGCGCCCAAACGTTCGGTGATCTCGTATCGGTCGCCAATGGGGTCCAGGCCGAGGACGCGGATCGATCCCCCATCAGGTTGCCTCAGCCCTTCGACCGACTCCACGATGGTGGTCTTGCCGGCTCCGTTCGGTCCAACGATCCCGAAGATCTCGCCCTCCTCGACCGAGAACGAGACGCCGTCGACCACATTCGTGCCGTCGTATGTCTTGACCAGAGCCTCGACCTCGATTACGGACACACCAGCCCCTCTGCTAAACGTTTCTTCCAGCGTGGACGGACGCTCAGCTTCCTAAACGTCCACGACGAACCACGCTAATCGCCCAGAGCGTCCCGGCCCCAGGATCTCGCCCACATCGGCTGCGGTCTCAGGGAGTCATCGCAACGATTCGGCAAGTTCTGTCCTTGCCTAGGCGGTCATCCGTGCTCGACGGGGTCCTTGATTCCGAAGGTCACGTCGACGGTGACCGTGTAGAAGGTGGGGACACCTGAGGTGTCGACGCTTCCCCCCACCTTGACGATCTCGAAACTGGTTATGTCCGAGACGGTGGCGGCGGCGCGGGCCAGCACGGTCGTCACTGCATCCTCGATCGAGCCGGTCGCCTGCCCTGAGAGTCGTACGGTCTTGGTGATTGATGACATGAGAAGCCTCCTCAGATAGGCACGCTACGCGATCAGATCTTCGATTGCCCTGGCGACGAACTTTGCACCGTTTCCGAGCATCAAAGTGGAGTGGTTCAACGTCTCGAATCTGCGCCACTCCGCGTTTGCGTTCTTCGCAACAAGATTCTCGGCTTCCTGATTGCTGATGAACCCACCAGGTTGATCGAACATGCCATGGTCGACTGTCAACAGCGTCATCTGAACCGCGACGTTGTGGGCTGCGCCGATGACCTCCTTGTCGAACAAGAGATCAGTTCCGTCCTGGAGCACAGCATCGCGGTTCGTCCTCAGACGCAACTCGGGTTCGGACCCAGCGAGGTCGTAGCCGGGCGATGGCTCCCATAGCTGGTCCAAATAGGGCTCGTGGGCCGGATGACTTCCCCACGCTGCGAGGTACTCGTCTCCAGAAGCGAACCGCAACGCCAGATTCGACAAGGAGGGGCCAACCGCTAGATCAAGCGCCTCCTCGTCTTCCAGATCGTCGGGAACCTCGACCCGGAGACCACCGTCGACAGCGACCACCGCTCGGGTGAGATTCGGGTGGCGGGTGGCAAACACCGTGCCCACATAGGCACCCATCGAATAGCCGGCGATAACCACAGGGGCGATCCCGAGCTTCTCGACGAGTGCAGCCAGGTCATCGGCATGCCGTCGGATCCCATATGGGCCGGGAAGCTCCCAACTTGCGCCGCGGCCTCTGAGGTCCGGTGCGGCAAACCCGGTTTCGGGCGAAAGGTGGCCAACTACCGCGGACCAGGTCCGAGAGTTTCCGGTCAGCCCGTGGACGAGAAGGACGGTGGGGAAGTCGCCTGCCGGGTCGTCTGCCGGTTGGCGTTGCCAGAGTGCCAGATCAGTCATTCTTGAGAAGGCAAGATACTTCCCTCTTTTCTGGTTTGAATCGAACATATGTTCGATAGAGTGAGTAGGTGAGTCGATACGCCGAACTGCACTGTCACACCAACTTTTCCTTTCTCGACGGGGCGTCTCACCCCGAGGATCTGGTCGAGCGTGCGATAGAACTGAGGTACGAGGCGCTGACGGTGACCGATCACAACGGTTTCTACGGGGTATCCCGGTTCTGGCAGGCGGCCAAGGAAAGCGGGCTTCCCACCATCTACGGGGTTGAGATCGGGTTGGAGACCAACCCGGACGGTGCGGCAGACCCTCTGGCCAGAGCTGAGACCTGGGATCAGGAGCGACACGCCCGGAGCAAAGGTGGCAAGGGCCGGTTGCGAAGAGGCCGCAGTGTCCGTGCTCACGGTACGAAACCCACCGATCTCCCCGAGACCGACCATCTCGTCCTCCTCGCCGGATCGCCCGATGGCTACCGGTCGCTCTCTCATCTGGTGACAAAAGCCCAGATGCGGGGAGAGAAAGACCACCCCATCTACAACCGGGACGACCTCGCAGTGGCAGCAGCCAACTCAGACATTCATGCCCTTACCGGGTGCCACGCCGGCGCGGTTCCCCGGGCCGCACTGAACGGCGATCTGGGAGCGACGATCCGGGAGGCCGCAAAGCTTCAGGAGTTATTCGGTCCCCGTCTTCATATCGAGATGTGGCATCACGGCATGCCAGAGGACGACGCTCGCAACGATCTCATGTGGGAGGTCGCCCAGAAGTTGTCGCTCTCAACTGTGGCCACCAATCAGGTCCACTATCACGACCGTCACGATGCATATCTATCCGAGGTGCTTGCAGCCATCGGAGGTAGACGCACCCTGACCGCAGCCGATGGGTTCCGCCCGGCCAGTGACGAGCGCTATCTGAAGAGCCCTGACGAGATGACTTCCCGGTTTGCCCGTTATCCGGGTGCCGTCAATCGCAGTGCCGAACTGGGGCAGAGACTCGCTTTTGACCTTGGTCTGGTCGCACCACGGCTTCCCGACTTCCCGATGCCCGGTCACTTTCGGGACGAGATGGACTATCTGCGCGATCTCACCTGGGAGGGGGCGCGGGATGTCTACCCGGGATCTGAGGATGGCATCGACCCGCGGGCCAGAAGACGACTCGAGCATGAGTTAGACATCATCGAGCGGCTCGAGTTTCCCGGCTATTTCCTGGTGGTCTGGGACATCATCAACTTCGCCAGGGAGCAGGACATCTTCTGTCAGATCAGAGGTTCCGGTGCAGACTCTGCGGTGTGTCGCTGCATCGGGTTGACACGGGTCGACCCGATCCGGCTTCATCTTCCCTTCGAGCGGTTCCTCTCAGAGGAGAGAGGCAAGCCACCGGACATCGATGTCGATTTCGAGGCTGATCGACGCGAGGAAGTTATCCAGTACTGCTACCGCAAGTACGGGCGGGAGCGGGCTGCGATGGTGGCCAATGTCATCACCTATCGGGCCAGGTCGGTCCTCAGAGATGTCGCCAAGACCTTTGGATTCACCCAGGCCCAGGTAGACGGGTTGTCCAAATACGTCGACACTCGCGACCCGGCCCAGTTGCGGGCAATGGACACACCGTTGCCGGAGGGCATGACCGCCGAGATGATCTACGACATCTGCTGGCGTCTCGATGGTTATCCGAGACATCTCGGGATTCATTCAGGTGGGATGGTCATTGCCGACCGCCCGCTCTGGCAGGTGGTTCCCCTCGAATGGGGACGAATGGAAGGTAGGACGGTTCTCCAGTGGGACAAGGATGACTCAGCCGCGGTGGGGATCGTCAAGTTCGATCTGCTCGGCCTGGGAATGCTCAACGCGCTACACCTTGCCAACGACCTGATCAAAGACACCCACGGGGTCGATGTCGACCTGGCAAAGATCCCTCAGGAAGCTGCTCTCTATCGGTCGATGACCAGAGCAGACACAGTCGGGTTGTTCCAGATCGAATCCCGAGCGCAGATGGCGACCCTTCCCAAGATGAAGCCGAAGACCTTCTACGACCTGGCAGTGGAGGTTGCCCTGATCCGTCCCGGGCCGATCCAGGGCCAGTCGGTACATCCATACCTGCGGAGACGCAACGGTGAAGAGCCGGTTCGATATCCCCATCCCTCTACCGAGCAGATTCTGAAGAAGACCTTGGGGGTGCCGATCTTTCAAGAACAGCTGATGGAACTTGCCCGGATATGTGCCGGGTTCAACGGCTCACAGGCCGATCGTCTCCGGCAGGCGATGACACACAAACGTTCCGAGAAGGCAATGGGACGTCTCAAGGACGATGTCTTCTCCGGGATGGCGGCCAACCAGATCACAGGTGCAGCGGCCGACGAGATCTGGGAGAAACTCCAGGGATTTGCCAGCTTTGGCTTTCCGGAGAGTCATTCGGTGAGCTTTGCCTACATCGTCTACATGTCGGCATGGATGCGGTTCCACTATCCAGCCGAATACCTGGCGGGACTGCTCAACGCCCAACCGATGGGCTTCTACAGCCCGAACTCACTTGTGCAGGACTCCCAACGACACGGGGTAGTGGTGCTTCCGCCGGACGTGAACGTGTCCTGGCACGACTGCACCATCGAGGACATCGAGGCCGATCCCGACGACATCGTCACCTATCTCGGACAGGAGTGGCGCCGGGGGAGAGGCGCGATTGACGATGCGATCCGCCCGGCGGTTGGGGTGAGGATGGGTCTTCGCTATGTGAGGAATCTTGGCGAGAAGGAGGTCACCCGTATCGAGGCGGCTCGCATCCTCGGCGGTGAATTCAGCTCCCCGGAAGATTTTGCTTTCCGAACCGGTCTCGATGTCGACTCTCTGGAGGGGCTGGCCACCAGTGGCGCACTCGAGTCGGTCGGGCTTGGTCGGCGCGAGGGCATGTGGGCGGCGGGTGCACTGGCAGAGATTGATCCGGAGCGATTGGCGCTATCACCCGGAGTGGAAGCACCGCAACTGCCGGCCATGAGTGACGAGGAATCACATCGGGCCGATCTGTGGGCAACCGGGGTCTCGGTCCGTCACCCGATGAGCTTTGTGAGAGATCAACTCGAAGGGTGTCTGACTGCTGCAGAGGCGTTGGAGGTCGAGCGCAACAAAGTGCGGATCAAGGTGGCCGGTGTCATCACCCATCGTCAGCGACCGTCGACAGCCAAGGGTGTCTACTTTCTCAACCTCGAGGACGAGACCGGGTTGCTCAACATCGTCGTCTTGCCGGACGTCTGGGCAAAGCATCGCCTGGTGGTGAGGAAGAGCCCGGCCCTGGTGATTCACGGCAGACTCGAGTTCCATGACGGGGTCACCAACATCGTTGCCACCGACTTCGACCCCATTGGCGTGCAAACGGTTAGGTCGAGAGACTTCCGTTAGCCCGGATCCTCTTCCTGCCGCGGCATGATCCGCTTCTTCCAGAGGTCCCAGATGGCAGCGGCAACGAAGAACGCTCCGCCTCCGCCGAGGACGAGAGCGACCCAGAAGAAGTAGTTGTACGAGGGTGTCTCCTCGAAGAACTCGGTCACTGCCCAGATGAAAGCCCACAGGAACATGATGAGAAGCGGCACCATGAGCAGCACCAGAGTGAGAATTGCTGCCTTTCGAGGTTCGCGACCTGCGTAGTCGCTTACCCGGTCTCCGAGGCTCAATGCATCGCCAGTCTTCAGTCGCGACAGGCGAAGACGTCCCAGCCGCCACCGTTATAGACCGCCCACGCGGCAGCAGCGATCGATGCTTCCGGGTCGGTTAGATCGGCACCAGGGAATCCGGCGGCGGTCGATCTCTCGTCCCAGTAGCGGGGCAGGTGCTGGAACATCCCGGTGGCCCCAGTGCGCAGGTTGACGGACTCCGGGTTGAAGCGGGACTCACACCATGCGATCCGGATCGCCTTGTTGACGTCTTCCGGGTTGAAGTAGTTCGAGACCAAGGCACGAACCTCGACCTCGGATAACCAGCCGGATGCCTCCGATGCGATAGTCCCGTTCGACTTCTCTTCTGTCGCCTGAGCCAGGGTTTGACTCGTGCCGTCCTCGAGGCTCGACGGCCCCGGATCGGACGTTTCAGATATGTCGTCGGGGGTTAGCGCGAGGAGGGCAAAACTAAGTCCGGCATAGGCACCGGTGGTGTGGCCCATGCTGGCTGCTGCGGCATCCACATTGGCTTCAGGGGCGTTGCTGTCTGATGTTCCGAACGCGGCGAGACCCACGGCTGCCAGCACTGCAATGGCTGCCCATCCAGCGACAAAGGAAAGGCGTCTGAAACGCATATTCGATGACTCCACGGCAGATTCGCCCGCCGCCCAAGGGAGCAGAAACCCTACTCATGTGTGGATAACTCTGCACACCCGAGTTTCGCGTTCCAAGTGCATCCTCCACGCTGGTTGACGAAACGGTAGGTTCGACCTTGTAGTGGATGACCGGCGTGCAGTTCTCCACAGACCGTTCCAGCTCGGAGACATCTCCCGCGCTGCAAGCTTTAGGGCAGATAGTTGATGATCAGCGGGGCCACGAAGGTGTGGAAGATGATGGCCCCGGCGAAGAAGCCTCCCAGGTAGAAGATGGAACTGATGCTTCCCTGGGCGGCGAGGACGTGCTGTCGGAACGGACACCCATTGGCCAGGATCGAGAAGTAGCCGACGCCGAAGCCGCCCGCGGCGGCCAGGACGATCGCGATCAAGGCAGGACTGCCGAAATCTCCAACAGGTGCCCCACCCATCAGTGCAGTAAGGGGAAAGCCGATCCAGGCGACCAGGCCGAAAGCGACCAGCCCTTTGAGCAGGAATGTGTCCCTCACGAGGATGAAGTCGCGAATCCCCCCGACAAAACACATGCGGGAGCGCTGGCCGACGAAGCCGATGATTAGACCAACGAACAGGCTGGCGACGGCTGCGACAGTCATCGCAGCGCCCTCCAGCGCAACCAGAGAGTTGCCAGGATCACCCCGACGACCATTGCTCCGAATCCGGCGAGACCCAGCGGATCCCCGGCGGAGGCTCGCAACAGCAGCCGGATGGAGCAGCCTGCTGCCAGCAGCGCCAGATTCATCACCAGCACCCCCAACAAGAAGCTCTTTAGCGGTTTGTCCGGCATCCGCCAACGGAACTCGCCGCTGACAACGGCGGTGACCGCTGCGCCGATCACCACACCCGCCGTGGTCAACAAGGGGAACAGCAATGAGACTCGGGCCACCGTCAACTCGGTTCCCAGAAGGTTGTTGGTCAGCCAGTTGACCAGGTCCCGACCGTGGCATGACATGCAGATTCCATAGGCTTCGGGTGGACGCACCATGAAGAAGGCGCCGGCCGCGACCGCGGCGATTGCCATCACCACCCCGGCCTGGAGGCCGGTGACACGCACCCCGCGACGAGCCTTCTCCGACGGTTCGAGCAGTTCTGGGTCCCGGCGGTTGCTCATCTTCTTGGCCAGAACTGCTTGCCCCTCGCCCCTGCGCGCTCTGGCCCCGGCCAATTATCGGTGGACGGGCGGTACCGGTGGATCTCGTCGACCTGCACGCGGTTGTCTGCCAGCACAGCGAGGGCGGTTTCGTGCTGCTCGTAGCGGAACCGGAGCGCCACTCCACAGTTCGGGCTCAGGTCCTTGGGTCCGGGAATGAGTTTTACGGCCAGGTCGGCGGCGGCCAGGACCCTTTTCGGCCAGGATTGCGTGGTGAGATGCAAAAAAGCTGAAGAGACCATCGAGTGTCTCAGGCATGGTCCACTGCCCGGCTATTGGCTGCCCAGGCCGCGATCTTCTCTAGCGAGGCGAGTGCCGTGTCGACTTCTGACTCGGTGTTGGACAATCCGAAGCCGAAGCGCACGCTGCCTTCCGGGAAGGTGCCGATTGTTCGATGAGCCCCGGGAGCGCAATGGAGCCCCACCCGGGCAAGAATGGCGCTGTCGTCCTCCAAGATTGTTGCGACCGCTGATGGCGTCAACCCGTCTACGTTGAATGACACGACACCACATCGCTCCCCGAGAGGATCGGGACCATGGATGATCACGCCCGGGATCTCGATAGCTCCTCCGACAAACCTTGCTACCAGTGCTCGTTCATGAGCCGCCACCTGCTCAACACCGACGTCCATCAGGTGACGGATGCCGGCCGCCAGGCCGGCAAGGCCCAGGACATTGAGTGTGCCGCTCTCATAGATGTCCGGCATGAAGTCGGGTTGGGTCTCCAGGTCTGACCGGCTGCCGGTGCCCCGGTCGAAGCACAAGTCCCCGACG
>Ga0255053_10001250_pt1 | contig 14110 bp, 14 predicted proteins | sample JV7_2_22_MG_FD_188635 | JGI IMG/M metagenome (GOLD analysis project Ga0255053, IMG submission 188635) | Seawater microbial communities from Jervis Inlet, British Columbia, Canada - JV7_2_22 | ecosystem: Environmental > Aquatic > Marine > Inlet | place: Canada: British Columbia | collected...
ACTTCGTCTTCGGCTCCGACGAGGAGGACAAGGACGTCTTCCGCTCGACCCTGCGCTTCTTGAACGAGCACAAGGTCCCGGCGGCCTACTTCAACCTCATGGCCCCCCTGCGAGGGACGCCGCTGTACGAGCGCATGAAGGCCGAGGGCCGCCTGATCGACGAGGACAGCATGGAACGCTGGCCCGGAGTGGTCTGCCACTTCCGCCCGCTGCGCTACACGCCCGAGGAGCTGGTCGACGCGGTCAGTAGTGCGCACCGTGAGTTCTACTCGCTGCGTTCCGCCCTGCGCCGGCTGCCCCTTCCCACCAGCTACTCCCGCCTGGCGTCCTGGAAGGTGAACTTCGACCAGATGAAGGTGGGGGCGAACCTGAACACCATGCAGGAGTTCAGCGACTTCTGACTCCGCAGGAGCGGACGTCCCTGCGAGCCGACGAGCGGACTCGAACCGCTCCTCCCGGCTACCAGACGCCCGGGATCAGGCGGAAGCGGACCCGAGCTGCGTACTCGGCGTAGCCGGGGAGCTCCGCTTGGAGCGTGCGATCCTCGAGCGCCGTGCGGATCACCAGCAAGACCACCGCGAGCAGGGCCGGGACGAAGGCCCAGGCCGACGCGAGCATGAGCGGAGTCGAGAGAAGCCAGCCCACGAAGCCCACGTAGCCAGGGTGGCGTACGTAGGCGTAGGGTCCCGTGTCGATCACGCGATGCCCGTGGTCCGTCTGGATGCGCACCGTCTTCTCGAAGAACGGATTCGCGACCATGGACCAGATGGCCAGGGCCCATCCGGGGACGAAGATGGCCAGGCCCAGCAGCCACGCTGCCCCCGGCGCGCTCGAGACCCCGCCGCGCGCCTCGAGTACCGCGACGACGAAGACTGCCATAACGACGGGCGCGAACAACACAAGCCACACCTTGTCCCAGGTCTTCGTCTCCTTGCCGAGGCGGGCCCGCCGCCGGATCAGCTCGGGGTTCCAGCTCAGCAGGCACGCGAGGTTGATTGCCACGGTCGCGGCGAAGATGCCCACGTAGATCCAGCCGAGCCTCCACTCCAGCCCGCGCGCGAGCACGAAGACGAGCCCCGCCGAGACGATGACCACGGCCCAGACGGCCAGGCCGACCAGGGCCGTCGGGATCGAGGCCTGGGAATCAGCGCGCGTCTCGACGTCGGGCATTTCAGGTCCCTCCGCGCCTCTATCGTCGCTCGAACGCTGCAAACGTCAATCGATCGATACGTACCACGGCGCGACGCTCTTCGCCGCTTGACTGGTATCGGACCGCACGGAAGGTAACAGCGCGTGGCGTTTGGCGCGGTCACAGGGGAGGGAGGCGCCGGCGGAAGACGAGGCGTCGACGGGCAGCGCGCCGTTGCTGTCAAACTGCTGTCAAACGCTCGCTAGGGCCACGGCCGGCTGAGTGCGAACGCGGCCAAGTGCCTGATCCCGAAGAAGTAGTGTGGAGCCGCCGAGCGGACTCGAACCCGCGACCTACTGATTGGGTGTCAGCCGCCGCGCCTGGTTGGGCGGCGGCCCCCACCCCGAGAGGCTTCGGAGTCCGAGAGCTGCCCCCTCACGGATCGGCCCGATAGTCGTAACGCGCCGGCCTGCTCGGATAGGAGAGGACGAAGCCCTCCCGGTTGGGCATGACGACTTGGGGCAGCGTATCTGCGTTGACGATCTCATCCGAGCTGATGATCTCGTTGATCTGCAGCAGATACGCCGTGAGCGCGTAGTAGTCGTCGTTGCTGAGCGACATCGGTGCCGTATAGGGCATCGCGCGCCGAACGTAGTTGAATACGGTGGTCGCGTAGGGCCAGTAGCTGCCGATCGTCTTTACCGGCATTTCGCTTCCGAGGCTGCCCTGTCCTCCAACGAGACGATCCGCTGGTTTGCCTGCGCCTCCGAGACCGTGGCAAGCCTGGCAGTGGAGCTGAAACAGGATCCTCCCTTCAGCTGCCGTGCCGCTGCCCGGCGGGAGGTTCTCACCATCCGGGAAGATCGACCAGAATACATGGGCCACGTCTTCATTCGAGGCCGGCAGTCCCAGCCCCGGTGCTCCATCCGGGTCCTGGCCGCTCGGTGAGCAGGCGATGCCCAGGCAGGCCAGCGCCAGCACCAGCCTACGCGTAGACATGACGGATCTCCCCACTCGGCAGGACTCCCCAGCTGTGTATCCCGTTGAAGTGGTATGTCCCTGGGCCGGGCGGGCGCCCTCTGGCGGCAATCAAGGCCTGGCGCGTCGGTTGCACGCGACCGCTCTCGTCGGTCGCCCGGCTCTGTAGCGTGGCCGGCCCGCCATCCCAGCGCCACGGCATGCGGAAGCGGGTCGTCATCTTCGGCGAAACCGGCTCCTGCAGCAGCGCATCTCCCCAGGTCCGCCCGGCATCGGCCGACACCTCCACGCGCCGGATCCGTCCGGCGCCCGTCCAGGCAAGCCCAGCGATCTCGTAGTAGCCGGGCTCCTTCAACTTCATGCTGTTCGAGGGCCTCGTGATGACGGATTTTACCTCCATCTCGAGCGTGAACTGCAGGGCCTTTCCGTCGGGCATCAGATCGGTGTATCGCGAGGTCTCGAAGCGGGTCATGGCCGGTCGGTCCGTGACGCGAAGAGAGCGCACCCATTTCACGTTCGTGTTGCCCTCGAATCCCGGATTGAGCAGGCGCATGGGATACCCCTGCCCCGGGCGTACCCTCTCGCCGTTCTGATACAAGGCGATCATAGAGTCATCCAGCGCCTTTCCCATGGGTACGCTACGACTCAGCGATCCCGAATCCGCGCCTTCCGCGATGACCCATTTGGCGCCGGGCTGGATTCCAGCCTCATCGAGCAGAACGGCCAGAGGAACCCCAGTCCATTCGCTCCCCGAAAGAAATCCATGGGTAAGAGCCAGCGTCTCTGCGACCGGCTCCTCGTTCCACAGGCGTCCGCTGTTTCCCGCGCACTCGACAAAGTAGTCATGTGTGACCGTCGGATAGCGGTCGAGCCGTTCCAGGTTGAATTTCAGAGGTCGTTCGACCATGCCGTGGATCAGGAGTTCGTGTCGCTCCGGGTCGATGTCCGGGATGCCATGGTGGCTGATCTCGAAATGCAATCCGCTGGGTGTGTGGACGCCGTGCAGAAGATCATGAGGCGTGAAACTGAGCCAGGGGATCGTCTGCCCTCGATTCGCCTCGAGCGGCCAGACATATCGCTTGACGCGTTCCAGCTCGAAGCGGGACGGTCGTCCGTACGCTTCGGCAGGCAGGCCCGGCGCCAGCAGCCACTCGGGTTGGCCGGCAGCGACGGGATCCGCAAAAGCAAGTCGTGCTCTTCCTGCTGCAAGACCTGTCACGGAGCCCATCGCGGCCAACTTGAGCAACGCTCGCCGGTCGAGAAGACCGTTTCCCGCCACGGGAGGCGCATCCAGAAGTTGATCGTCCAGGTTCGTCTTCCTCGGCATGGAGTCCCCCTGCACTTACTCGTTGAGATCGTACGGGTTCGGGCGGGCCACGTCGGCTGCAGCGCCTTGTTGGGCGGCGTGCGATGGACCATGCGGGCCATCAGGGCTGAAGAGGTTCAACCCGGCGATCTGGAATCACAAGGTTGCGCTTCGGCGCCGGGCCGGTTTCGAGGTACGTCACAATCCTCTTCGTCTTTGCATCGATTACTGCGACTTCGGATCGGTCGCGAACCGGGGCGAACGCATACCGGCTGTCGGGGGAGAACGTAAGCCAGTAGGCGTCGTCCTCCAGCGGAACTCGCACGACTTCCGGGAAACCTGGTGCTTCCAGACGGTGGACGTTGACTCCGGCGCCGCATACAGACCAGATCTCCTTCTGGTCCGGGCGAATGGCCAGGCCGTGGCAGCGCTTCAGGCCATCGGCAGCTATCCATCCGAGACGTGGGGGCCATAGAAGGAACCAGCCGAGAGATTTCGAATGCTCGACAGTCGCCACGATCTCACGCCGTTTGACGTCTGCGACCTGAAACCCGTTAAGTCCATCCACATGGTGGAACAGCCACTGGCCGTCCGCCGAAAGGGCAGGGGGACGGACGGAATCTCGAAACGGAATCTCCCCGACGATCCGGTGACCAGCACCGACATCTGCGATGCTGACCTGCTTCGGTGCACCCATCGGTGACAGATACATGAAGCGCCCGTCCGGTGACGGTGTCGTGTTGTGCGGCCGGCCACCAGTCCAGACTTTGGTCGCGACTCGTCGCTTGGGAACATCGACGACCCAATAGTGGCCGTCGCGGCAGGGCACATACGCCCAACGCCCATCAGTGCTTATGGCGAGAGCGTGAGGTTCCCGCCCTACGCGAAGGCGCTCCGCGATCTCGAATGACTCGGTGTCTACCCAGACGAGCTCGCCTGAAGGCTGGCCATTCGACTCGAGCGTGACAAGAACGAACGGGGAGTTGGCAGGCGCTGCGATTCCATGGGGCTCGGGGCCGACCTCGATCCGTTTAACGAGCTCCCACGTCCCGACCTCGAACACGTGAACAGCGGTGCCCTCGGAGTTGGTTTGCCAGAGAAGGGAACCAGCCTCAGCCCCGGCAGCCCCCAGAAAAACGATAAGAATGCCTGCCGCTATGATTCGCACGAATCGGCGCTCCCCCTGGTCGCAAGCCCACGCCGCCCAACGGACATGGCGCTCAGCTGCGGGGCACAGGCCGCCGACGCTCGCTGAGGCACCCAGGGTTGATGATGGGCCGCGCGCCGTTGCTGTCAAACTGTTGTCAAACGCTCGTTGGAGCCACGGACCAGCGGGCTTGAGCGCTGCCAAGCATCTGATCCGGAAGGAGAATCATGGAGCCGACGAGCGGACTCGAACCGCTGATCTGCAGTCGGCGTGGTCCGCAACGCTACCTGACGAACGGTGCCCAGGCGCCGTCGCACTCGGTCTGCGATGAGCGCGCGCCCGTGTTCTTGTCGTACAGCAGGACCATGCAGAACACCCTGAGCACGTCGTTGAACTGGGTGCCGGATTTCTCCACGCGTAGCTTTCCGATCGCATCGACGAAGGACGAATTGCTGTGTTCGAGGCACACACACAGGCCCTTCGATTTGTCCTGCAGGATGTCAGCCGGCGACAGCGCGACCTTCTCCGCCTTCTTCAGGTCTTTGTCGATGTCGGCGGCGCGTGCCAGCGCGGACGCAGTCAGGATCGCGCCCAGCAGGAATGCGATGAGGACGTTGCTCCGCATGGTGAATCCTCCGGAGGCTGGAGCACTCAGCATACGTCGAGCCTGGGGCGACGGTCCAGGCTATTCGGCTCTCGGGGCAATGGAGGTGACGGGCGGACTCGAACCGCTGACCCGCTGATTGGCTGTCAGCTGCAGCGCGCGGATAGTAACTATAAGAGGGCTTCGAGGTCCGAGAACTCCCCTTATGACAGCTCCCCCGGGGTTCTCAGGTTCCTAGGACCCTAGGCGGTGCGGGCTCCCGAGCCGCGTCAGCCGGACTCGAGCGTGCCCTTCACGGCGGTGACGCGGTCGCTCGCGCGCGTGCAGAAGAGACGTCGGAGCGGAAGCGCTCGAGCGCGCGCTGCATCCGGTCGCAGACGCCTTCGAGCCGGCTCTCGTCACTCAGCAGGGGGCGTGCGTCGAGGGCACGGCGCAGCGCGGGCACGATCCGTCCGCGATTGCGGAGGTTCTCGATCGCGGTGCGCGCGCGGAGGGCCCGGCGCATCGCGGCCGACGCCTCCACGGGCTGGGGCGGGTCGAGCAGGCGCTCGGCGTTCCACGGGGCGTAGATGCGCAACGGAGCGTACGGAAGACCGAGCGACGAGCTGAAGTCCCGCCACTTGAACTGGAGGACCCAGCCGGACGCGAAGACCGGCGTCCACGGCACGCGGAAGGAGTCCGCGACCACGGCGCCGTGCAGCGCCTCGGTGATCAGGACATCGCTCGCGCGGATCTGCTGCATCACGGACGCGACATCGTCGCGCGGATCGACGTAGTCGATGCCGAGCTGCTCGCACGCGGGGCGCAGGTCCGCGCGGGCCGCTGTGGAGACGTGCGGCATGAACGCGGGCCGGCCGGTGCGCTGGACGGGGCCCCACGACAGGCGGCTCGTGAGCAGCGCGGGATCCCCGATCGCGAGCTCCGGCTCCAGCCCGAGGAACCGCGCCGTGAGCGGGCCGCGCACGAAGTAGAAGCGGACCCGGCTCGTGTCGTACGCACACGTACTCGCCCCGGGCGGGCCGACCGGCTGCGTCACGCCGAGCGCCTCGCGTGGGAACCCGCGCCCCCAGCGCAGGCGATGGCCGACGTAGCCCGCTCCCGCTCCGAGCACGACCACGTCCCTCCTGCTCGTGAACCGCGGCAGCACGCGCGCGAGGCCGGAGCCGATCCCGAGTACGACCGTGCCCCGATCCTCGTCGAGGAGACCTGGAAGCAGCCGCTCGAAGAGCACCGGGTTCAGTGCGTCGCCGAAGTTCCAGAGTCGCACTACGTGAAGCCTCATGGGGCCCAAGGGTCGCACCGAGCGCCGGCCGCGGCCACGATCGCGCGCTGGTATGTTGGGGCGGTCCACACGCGCTCACATTGACAGAACACGGTGCAGTTCGTGGGAATGCTCGGAGCTTTGCCCAGCGCGCTTGGAGGCGCATCGTGAAGAGGGCCGGCCTCGAGCGCCGGAGCCCCAAGGACCTGCGCGACACCTATGCCTCCTGGCTGCTCTCGCTCGGCGTCCAACTGGGCTACGTGAGCCAGCAACTCGGACACTCAGGAAAGTACCTAGTGTCGCCCAGGCGACACCGAATTCCCGCGACAATCCTACAGCGGACGCCACCTACCCGTGTGCTCAGGACTGCCGGAATCGCCGCCATGGCGCTGGCCGCCGCCCTGCTAGGCGCGCCGGCCTTCGCAATCACATACAACATCCTGTTCGTGGGTACTGGGCCGCTCCCCGACGGCACCATTACGTCGCCCACGCCGGTGACCGGAGCTTGAGTTCCGGTGGTCGAATGGCCGATTGCAGGGCGTCGGGATGTAGGCTGCAGCTTACTCGGAACAGGGGCTCGCGATGCAACTCTCAGACTTCCGCTCCGGTGTCTTCACGGGAGCGCCCGGCAAGGCGGCCGCGTCCAAGTTCTTGTGGCTGCTCGGCTGTGCACTGCCGATGGCGGCCACCCTGACGCTCGCGAGCGGAGATTCCTTCGCGCTCGGCTTCGAATACGCGCTCGACGAGTTCGAGGTGACCGGCAATCTCGCCTTCTACGACGACTTCGAGGACGGCTTGCGCGACTCGCCTCCCACCTCGGCCCTCTTGGACTGGCAGACCTCGGTCTCGGTGGAGCAGGATGGACACCTGATCCTCGACAGCGACAACGGCTTCATCCCGCGTCCCGACCTCGGCGTCGGTTGGATCCAGGGTCTGGTGGAGCTCTCCACGAAGCTGCCAGACGGCGGAACCGGAACCAGCACGTTTGCGGTCAGCGTCCGCCCCGACGTGCCCGGGCTGTGGCCCGACCACTATGGCATCGTTCTCGAAGAGTACCCCGATCGCGGGGGCATCGAGCTCGGCGTTCGCAGGTTGGGAACCTCGGACTTCCTCGAGATCTTCTTCCTCGACAACGAGACCTCCGTGAGACTCGCAACAGACCTCCCCCCGATCGCGTCGCTCTCGGGCAACATTGTGCTCGAGATGATCGTGGACCATGCCACGGACACCGTTCTGCCTCGCTACAGTGTTGATGGAGGCGTCACGTTCAAGGGGGGGGCGGACTGGTTGCAATCCGCGTTGCCCGGCCCGATTTACGTGACGGAAGACGAGGCCGACGTAGTCTTCTTTGCCTTCGGCGTGCCCGAGCCATCCGTCTACCTGCTGCTCGCGACCGGCTTGGTATGGCTGCTGGTCCGCTGCAGGCAGCTGGCGTAGCTAGAGCAACCCCTCCCCGGCGTGGTCGGCGAAGGCGTCGGCCCATCGCGTCCATCCGGAACAGCATCTCGTTCAGACGTCTAGCTTCAACCCATGGCGGCCGCCAACCTCGGCGAGCTGTCCGAGGTCGGGATTCACTGGTGCGATCTCTCGCGCCATGTCAGTGAACATCTTGGAGGCGCCAAGACGCGATGTGATCGAGATCATTTCGCCGCCGCCTGGCCCGAAACGAAACCAGTGGAGGGTGCCGGCGGGAAGATGAACGAGCGTCCCTGGCGATGCCGTCTTTGAGTCGGCGGCGATTCCGAAATCGATATCGCCCTTGACGACAAAGAAGGACTCGTCCCAGGGATGGCTGTGCGGCGGCGGGCCACTGCCCTCGGGTCCACGCTGGAGGAAGATCTCGTAGCCGTCAGTCGCCTCACCCGACGCGAGCACGGTCACGTGTTCTCCGACGATGTCGAGAGCATCCGCATAGTCCTCGGGTCCAACGATGAACGGTCTTACCGCCATGCCGTCTTTCCTTCTCGTGGGCCGTCTAACGGTTTGGCGCTCAGCTGCGGACGCGACCCCGCAGCCCGCGCTGAGACGCCTGGATCACGCCCCCGAGCGTACCACGGTCTGAGAGCGCCCCGGGTGCCGCCGTCCGCTGCAGGCGTTTGTCAGGCGGCGGGCGACGCACCCGAACGCTCCGAGGCTGGGCTTCGGCGGAGCCGCGCGGCGTGAAAGACCGAAGGCACACTGTGCCGACACTCTGGCAAGAGATACGTGATGACGATCTCGTCGACCGCGCACACCAGCATGAAGAGCGCTGCGAGACGGAACGGCCAGGCGAGGTCGAAGATCAGGAGCAGGGGCACACCGATCCCCATCAGGACCGAGCCTAGCTTTGCCGACCAGGTGTGATAGCCGGGGACCGCGCGGTACTTGGCGTAGGCGATCGTGGTCGGCAGTAAGAGGCAAATGATGGCGAGGATCACGTAGGGGACCTCGCGGCGAACGACCTCGGGCCAGAGCCACCAGGCGCCGAGCGGAAAGGCGACCCAGAGGGCGAAGTCGGCCCACTGGTCGAGCCGGGCCCCGAAATCCGATTCCTGGCCGAGCCGCCGAGCGAGCGCGCCATCCAGCACGTCGGACGCAAGCCCAAGACCGAAGAGCATCAGGAAGGCGCCCGTGATGCCGTTCCAGGCGAGCGCGAGGAGCACCGGGGCACACACCACGCGGAAGGCGCTCAAAAGGTTGGGCGCGCTCGGCAGAAATCTACTCCGTCACCACTACGCGCTTTGTCAGGCGACGAGCGCGCAGGAGCAGAACGCCCGGTACCGAAATCACCAGAGCCTGCGCCAAGCCTGTGGGCCAGCCGTGACCATTGAGGCTGGCCTCACTCCAGATGAGATGGCTAAGCGAGATATAGAACACATAGCCGGCAGCGCAGGGAAGAATCCAGGGGCGTCGAAACCAGAAGCCCCAGGCGCCGACGAGAAAGATGGCCCAGTGAATCGGAGCTGTAGCCAGAGCTGGAGTTCCTCGAACCTCGAATCCAAGCCAGACCTCGACGTCCCGGGTTTCAGCGAAGAAGAGATCTCGGGGAACGAGAAACAGCACAGTTGCGAGGCAGAAGACCGCCAGCGCGCTCATCCATCGAGGTCGCGGCGAAGCCTTGAGCATCACCGATGCGTCACTCACGTCACTCCCGCCGCCCAATGGTTTGGCGCTTCAGCTGCGTGGCGCAGGCCGCCGAGGCTCGCTGAGGCACCCAGGGTTGATGATGGGCCGCGCGCCGCTGCTGTCAAACTGTTGTCAAACGCTCGTTGGAGCCACGGCCCAGCAGGCTTGAGCGCTGCCAAGCATCTGATCCGGAAGGAGAATCATGGAGCCGACGAGCGGACTCGAACCGCTGACCTGCTGATTACGAAGCACCCGCGTGCAGATTCCACCGGGGTCTCCAGGCGTCCAGAAGCGTATGCGGGGCAAGGGCTTGCGTCGATGGGCGGATTCTCCACGCGTCCGCCAATGTCGCTCCCCGTGCATCCCCACTGCTGTCAGCGTTGCTGTCAGTCGTCCATCCGGCGCGGTCCACAGTCGAGACTCGGCGGGCAGCTGGGGAGGGAGCCCGAGATCCCCTGAGGAATTGCCATGACGGGAGGTTCTCGGACCTCGAAGACCGCTTATCCCTCCTATCCGCTCTAGGGCCCCATCGCCTCGATCGGTTCCGGATTGACAGAATGCCTACTTCTCGGACCAGCCAGAAACCCCGTTTCGAGTTCCTTTGCTCGAATTCAAGATCGCGCGACCCTCAGACTTCGAAGCTTGGGGTGGCTGAAGTAAACTCAGGAGCGGAGGCAAGACGATGAGTGAGTCCCTATTGGACAAGACCCGCCGGATGATCGATGGCCTAAAGGAAGGCAAGTTCGTTGAGGGCATGGAAGAGTTTTACGCCGACGATGTCGTCAACGAGGAGCCGACCGGCGCCAAGACCGAAGGCAAGGCCACGATCATCGCCAACGAGAAGGAAATCCTCGAGAACGTCGCTGCCTATCACGGCATCGAGATCAAATCGATCGGGGTCGGCGAAGACGACGGCAGTGGCAATGGCGTGACCTTTGCCGAGTACAAGCTTGCGGTCGACATGAAGGACGGCAGCACGTTCAACCCCGACCAGGTTCAGGTCACACGCTGGGAGGGCGGCAAGGCCAGGCACATCCGCTTCTACTACAATCCCGACTTCTGATCTCGAATGAGATGCGCGTCTTCTCCAGCGCGATACGCGACATGTACGATCCTCTGGCGCTCGAGCAGTGCGTCCCGATCCAGGGCTTCATCCCCTCGCTCGGTTCCGCATTTACGGAATCGCTACTTCTCGGATCTTTCGAAAACGCCCTTCATAGTTCCGACTTTTCGGCAGTCTCCGACTCAACCAGGTGAAGCGGCTGAAGGAGCTCGAGAAGCAGAGCGCGCGGCCCTACGGTCCTCGTAGCCTGAGACCCCCCCGGGAGTTGTCAGACAAGACCTTATCGGACTTCAGAAACCCGCTTGTTCGCCCTAGCCGCCCCCCGGCCTACCCCCACACAGCACCGCCCGTCAGTGGTTTGTCCCCGGGCGGTACCGAGAGCGGATCATAGGTCGCCCCGGCTGTGCGACGGGCTCGATCTGGTCAACCTGATCTGGGGGCTCGTGGGGGTCAACTCTGGCCTGCCGCCACACTGTCACCACTTTTCCGCGGTACGGGGCGGAGCGGTGTGTGTGGCTGGTCATATCGGCTCTGTCTGCCCCAGACCGAACAACTGAGCGCCGAGAATGAGGATCACGACCTGTACCGACCAGCCGATCAGGCAGACGCCGACGGCCCGCGGCGTGCTCGTGTAGTCGAGCGCCTGCCGGACCGCGATCACCATGGCGACAAGCATCCAGATTCCGGCAACCAGGAAGACGAGGGCACCGAGGCCCGGAATGACCCCGAAGACTCGAATCAGTCCGGGCGCGCTGGCAAAGCCGATGGTGCGCAGCAGCTCGCCGTAGTCTGCCTTCGTCTGTGGCTCTGGCAGCAGTCGCGTCCCGATGAAGTACGTGAGGAAGGCCCAGATGTACCAGCCCACGAGGGCCACGATGGTGCCCCCCACGATTCCGAGCAGACCTCCGCTTCCCACGGTTCCGATTCCAGCCGCAACCGCGGACATGACGACCACGGCCATGGCCTGCCCCGTCGCGTCGCGATCGGCCTCCACCTCCTCGTACAACTGGGCGTCCAGCTTGGCAGCGCGGATGATGCGGTCCTGAATCGTCGCCATGATTCCCTCCTTCGGGTCGAGTATAGAGGGGTTTTGGCTCGAGGAAGGGCAGACGACTTCCGACAGGACCACTCCGAGGGGCCGTCGAGCCGTCTCGTGAGGCTGCGCGGCGGTCGGCCACGGCCTGAAGGATTCGCTCCAGAGCCCGATCGCGGCCGGCCTCGAAGTCGGCAAAGCTCGTCGCGGGAGGCGGGCGTCATGCCGTCGCGATCGACCGCAGATTCCGTTGATGCGGAGGTCATGCATGGGAGCGAGGCGAACAGGGTGAGAGCGGCCGCGCCGAGCAACCGTGGGACGATCATCGGACCCGACATCATGATAGTCCAACGCCCCCCACCGCGGGAGTTCGCGGAACGAGCGGCGTAGACTTTCAACCGGAGGATTGTCACGAAAAACGGTGGGAACGAAGGGGTCAGGTCAGAACAACAACGGGGGTTTCACGTCCGATAGCGTGCAATGTGACAACTCCGCGGGGAGTCTGGGGCTACCTTGCTACGCTGACGCAACCGAATGGCGAGCGATCAGACAGCCTATGCAGCGAAATCCCCTCCCTTTGGCACGTGCGATAGCTTTCTATCTCCCGCAGTTTCACGCCATTCCGGAGAATGATGCGTGGTGGGGCTCCGGATTTACCGAGTGGACGAACGTGAAGAAGGCTGGCCGGCTCTTTGTCGGCCACCGGCAACCGCGGCGGCCTGGAGAGCTCGGATACTACGACCTGCTCTCGCCTCAGACGCGCGCGTCCCAAGCAGGGTTGGCTCAAGAGCATGGCATAGCTGCATTCTGCTATTGGCACTACTGGTTCGCAGGAAAGCTCCTGCTTGAGCGTCCCTTTCAGGCCGTTCTGAAGTCAGGCGAGCCGCGGCTTCCGTTTTGCCTAGGCTGGGCTAACCACAGCTGGACTGCCGCGTGGGTGGGCCGTCCCTGGCAGACGCTGGTCGACCAGTCCTATCCCGGCCGGGCCGACTACGAAGCTCATTTTGCAATGGTTCGGGAAGCCTTCGCCGACGAACGCTACCTGACTGTACACGGGAAGCCTCTCTTCGTGATATTTCGGCCCGGGCACATTCCACAAGTGCGGAGGTTTACAGATCTCTGGCGTGAGCTGGCGGTCCAGTCGGGCTTTCGAGGTCTATACCTCCTTGGGATGTGCGACCCGAAACGCGATCCCGGTCCAATGGGGCTCGATGGCACAATCGCTCCAGGCATCGGACACATCATGTCGTTTCAATCAGAGGACGACCATCAGCGATTCAAAAGGCAACGGCGCCTTGCGGCGGCGCTCCAGAAAGGACGATGGGTCCACTTGCGTCAAGCCGTCGCCTCCGCAGGCATCCCAAGTCGGGAATACGGAGCGGTACGCTATCTCCATGATCGTGTGAGCCAGCAGCTCTTGCTACCTGTACGTCGGCAGTATCCTGACCTTGTCGCAGCGGCCTGTCTTCAAACCGATCTTCCCGACGACCGCTTTCCCTGCATCACCGTAGATTGGGACGACACGCCGAGATTCGGTCGTTGGGGAAAAGTTCTCGAAAAGTCCTCTCCATCGGTGTATGCGAAGCATCTCAAACACGCCTTGGAACGGGTCGAAAATCGTCCTTGGGAGGAACGGTTGGTCTTCCTGAAATCCTGGAATGAATGGGCCGAAGGGAACTATCTCGAGCCCGATGATCACTGGGGGAGAGCGTACCTCGAGGCCACCCGAGATGTCCTGATGGTCCGGAGCTGACAATGAACGCAGCCCCGCCCCGGAGTCCGGTGTGGGCCCGCGTCTGGCATCGCATGGGCAGGCCCTTGCGCCGCGGCGTCCGCGGGGCGCGCGGGCTCGGGCGCCGGGTGCGGCGGACCTGGCGGCGGAGCCTCCGGGCTCGGCGTCGCGGCGAATGGGTCTCGCCCCGGGTGCGGCGGACCTGGCGGCGGAGCCTCCGGGCTCGGCGTCGCGGCGAATGGGTCTCGCCCCGGGTGCGGGCTCTCATGATCCTGCGCCCTCCCATCAGCGTGCGGGGCGTGCGGCTCCGCGTGCGACGGACGGTCTCCAACGAGATGCGCCGGGCCATGTACACGGGTGAGTACGAACGCCGGGAGATCGACCTGGTGGACGAGTTCCTCGAGCCCCACGATCGGGTGATGGAGCTGGGAGGCGGGCTCGGCGTGATCTCCGCCTTCTGCGCCCGGCGGGTCGGATCGGAGAACGTCGTCACCTACGAGGGCAACCCCGCCCTCGAGCCCTACATTCGCGAGACCTGGGAAGCCAACGACGTCAGCCCGCGGCTCGTCCCCGCCCTGATCGGCGCCGAGGCAGGGGAGAGGAGCTTCTACATCGGCAAGAGCACGTGGGACGCCTCGCTGCTCCCCGGCAAGGAGAAGCTCCCGCGGCGTCTTCCGGTCCGCGGCTTCAACGAGGAGCGACGCCGCTTCGATCCGACCTTCGTCGTCATGGACATCGAAGGGACGGAGTAC
>Ga0255053_10001255_pt1 | contig 14092 bp, 11 predicted proteins | sample JV7_2_22_MG_FD_188635 | JGI IMG/M metagenome (GOLD analysis project Ga0255053, IMG submission 188635) | Seawater microbial communities from Jervis Inlet, British Columbia, Canada - JV7_2_22 | ecosystem: Environmental > Aquatic > Marine > Inlet | place: Canada: British Columbia | collected...
CGAGAGGGAGCTTGGTACCCAGACGGACCAGAATTGCGTGCCGACCATGCCCTCCCGCAAGCGTGGGATGTCGGTATCGAGGTCCCTGCGGACCGAGAGGTCGAATTCCTTAACATCGCCGTTGGCCTTTTCGCGAATGACCCATGGCAGGTCGTTGTGAGTGTCGACGAGAGGAGAAGTGCGCAGAACCGACATGGCGCGTTGCATCGCTTCGTCGGCTTCCTGCGTCCGGCCCGTCTCAACGGCACCAATCGTAAAGGCGGCAACCAGAAGTAGTGTAAGCGGTAGTCCTTTCATGTGGTAAGGAACCTGGTTGTTCAGGCGGTGTCAGCCTGCTCCTCACGAAGCTCAGCGATCCGTCTCTGGACTTCGGTAAACAAGGCCTCACGAAGGCCCAGAAGCTTGAACACTTCGACGATGGTGAAGAAGGGAGCCGCAAGGTTCGCCTGTATCGGATGCTTCAGAAGTACGGGCATGGACTTTTCAATGGCGTGGCCGACAAACTGCGCGGCGTATCCGCCGAAGAACGCCACTGCCGCAATGATTGCCGCGGTGGATCGTGGGAGGTCGCCGAGGTATGCGGCTAACTGGGCTATGGCAATCGCAAAGACGACGAACACGACGGCGAAAACCCAGTCGAGCGTCAGATAGAAGATGAACATGGCGATCAAAGTGATCTGCGCCAGGTTTAAAGCAATGCCGCCGACTTCGATGGAAATCCAGGTCATCGGGATGAACACGCCCAACATGATCGTTGGAATGCCGATCAAATGCACCGCGATATTGACCGGATGCTGATGTGCAGCAGCGTAACCGGTCAGCATGTCCATTAACCTGGAGTCAGTGTTCATCAGACTAATCGCCTGGGCGTGAGAGCGTGATTTGCATCAATTTACCATGAGAAATGAGGCAGTATTAGAGCGATGTCCTCGGACCAGCCAAATAATTACAGTCGGCTTTGGCACGGCAGACTGAGCCTGACAGTACTCGTCCTGCTCGCCTTGGGCCTGACCATGGGTATCCCGGCTGCCGGCGTGATTGGCGCTTTTGTCATTGCGATTGTTATTTCCGTGATTGCGCGGAAGCACGGTAGCTTCCGGGATATGGGCTTCCGGTCTCCGAAATCTTGGCCCAGGTTGCTCGGCACGACCCTGGTGTACGGGCTGATCATTCAACTGGTCTTCACCATCGTTATAGAGCCCGGACTGGAACGCCTGACGGGCGATGCCGTGGACATCAGTTCATTCGACGACGTGCGCGGGAACTTTGTGAACTTCCTGTTGCTGATGGGACTGGGTTGGATAGTCGGAGGATTTCTTGAAGAATTTACGTTTCGCGGCTTTATCGTTGGCCGGGTCCGTTGGTTACTCGGCTCCGGTGGTGCAGCCACCTCGGTTGCCGTGCTGGTGGGGGCAGTCCCGTTCGGCGTTGCCCATCTATATCAGGGCCTCACCGGCATGATTGCGACCGGGATGATCGGGTTCGTGCTTGGCGCGGTCTATGTCCGTCACGGGTTCAACCTGTGGTATGCCGTGTTCACGCACGGCTTCATCAACACGGTCGGCATCATCACACTCTATCTGGATGTCGATCGTGCAATGAATCGCTGGTTTTTCTAGCGTCTGTTGAACAGGATTGCTATGAGAGCCTGGTTTCGCTGTCACGGGAATTGAGTTAGTTTTGTGTTTCTTCAAATCGGGAATTTCAGATCATGAAAATACGTCTATCGTCGTTGGTGGCTCTCCTCACTTTCTGCTTCATTGCTGCAAACGCGCAGAGCCAGGAACTGGTTGCCGAGTTTCACGGCAGCAGAAATATGACTACGACGGAGTTCCAGGTGCAAGGGCCGTGGATTCTCGACTGGCGGGTCACTGGTGATTACAGCACCTCGGTCGGATTTGAACTCATGCTGCTCGATGGCAAGACGAGAATGCACAAGGGTGTGATCCTGCGCCTGAAAAGGTCGGCGAATGGTGTCAAACTTTTCAACGAAAGCGGAACCTATCGATTCAGAATCAGCGCTGGCCTTGCCAACTACCATTTGAAGGTACAAGAGATCAGCGAGGAAGAGGCGAAGCTCTACACGCCGAGGGGAGGCAGTTGAGAAACTGCACCACAGCAGTTTCGATTACCTAATTACCTAACCGTCGATACCTCGCGTAGATCAGCGGTCATCAGCTCACCAGTCAGCTGCACGAAGGTCGCGACCTGGCGCCTGAACAGCCTGGCATCAAAGCGCTCAATGTCGGAAGAAGTCGCCCAGTAGGCCCCCATAAACCCCATTATTGCGAAAGCTGGAACGCCAGTTGCGGGGGCAAACTTTGCCATGCCAAACCACCGACCCTGGTTCCCGCCATGTACGCCCGGCCGTGCGACGTTGCGGACGTAAGCAGAGGGCAAGTTATTGTCTTCCACTGCCTTTGCGGCAAGCTCAACCATTTTACTGTTGTTGGTGGTCCAGATTTGTGAAGGGTAGACCCGGCCACTTTCTACCAGCGTATCGCCGTCTTCGACAAACTCTATTTGCCCGAGATGTTCCATGCCGATTACCGCAACGATCGGGTCGTCTGCATCCGGATTCCTGACAAACCAGTCCTGTTCCGCAAACGCCTGCTCCGCGCCGGGCATAAAGTGCCGGCAATCCAGAAATACCATGAGCGTACGAGGTCTTTCCGCTTGCGGAATTTGCGACATGTACTTGATCACACCCAGTATTCCCAAGGCGCCATTGTCCTGAGATATCGAGGGTCCATCGGTGTGCGTTATAAGCCGGACCTGCTCGTCGTCCGGAGTATTGTATTTGCTGCCTGGCAGATACCCGATGAGCTGATACGCAGTGCTTTCGGTCGTTGTCGCCTCGAGTCTTAAAGTTGCATGAGCGCTCGCCTTTGCAGCTTCGATGACTTTTTTACCAGCCGTGCGGTCGAGATAAAGTGACGGTGCAGCGTAGATGCGGGGTACCGGAAACGTATATATGCCGGCCATCAGATCGCGGCCGGCATCGAGTACGAAAAGAACGCCGACTGCGCCGCCCTGGGTCGCGATGTCGATGAAAGCTGGAATCTGCATCAGCTGTAAGAAAATACCGGAGCTTTGAAAGTCGGTGAGATCATCGGGTATGGGATGACCATATTCGGGGAAGCTCTCAAAGCCGCTTCGATACTCAAAGTCGCTGTTACTGAAGCGATTGACCAATGCCTGGTCGACGACCGTGCTGAACACCACTATCTTGCCAGCGATATCGTCTGGAGGATTCGTCTTGTCGTAATAAACCAGCTCCCCCGTCACGCCATCAGGTCCGGTGGAGCCGGAATTTGCTCCGTAGTTCGCCACCTCCAGTTCTTCTCCGTCGGCGACGAGCGACCAGTTCGAGCGATCCGGCCATTCGCTGCTATGCCAGCGCCTGAATGACCACTGGTTCCGCTGAATATCGACAACGCCATACTCGCCGAGTTTTTCCTCGACGTAAGCCACGAACTGGTGCCAGGATGGGTTTCCGGTGAACGCAGGGCCCTTCTCGTCTTTCACCTCGTGCCACTTGATCGCTTCTGCTTCGCTCAGAATCCACTCATCCCGGACATCGGTAAGGAATTCGCCAAGGTCAGCAGGCGGATAGTCCGATACGACGGGCGAAGGGTCGGAGCACGCCAGGAGCAGGAGGGCGCTGCCAAACAAAGCCACGCATGATCGGGATATACGACCGCCCCGTATCATGGATAAAGCCAGGAAAGCATTAACCCACATGGTCGTGACGCTCCGAAAGGCGAAGCACCGACACCCACTGCTACCTGTCCCCTGTTACGGTGCTCTTGAGTCGACGACGCAACGCATCATGTTCCATAATTCAAGCGAAATGACACGCCATAAGTACGCGGACTGCCTACAGAACATCGTTGCGGGACCGTATTGGCGACAGGATTGACACCATTGAATTCTGTTCCCAGCGGCTGATCAAAAAGGACCTCGCAATAGCCTTCGTCATTCAGGTTCTTGCCGTATGCCGTGATTTGCCAGCGGCCGTCGGCAGCGGCGAGGCCGAGACGAAGGTTGACCAAACCATAGGAATCCTGAATGGATTGGGGGTTCAGATTGGTGTTGGCACCGATGTTCTGTTCCCCGATGTAGGTATATTCAGGGCGCAGGAACCACTCCAGGTTGCCTGAACCGAGGGCAGCACGCCATTCGGCAACGAGTGAACCCTGCCACTCGGGTGAAAAGTGCGGCGTTCGCCCCGAAAGATTTTGCGGTACGGTATCACCCGGCAACGGGGATGCCGCATCGAATGAATCGAATTCTGCATCGAGATAACTTAAGCCGCCGAAAATCATCAAAGAATCAACCGGGGTCAGCACGACGTCTACCTCGACGCCTTTTTGGGTTCGCTTACCGGCGTTTCGTGTCAGGAAACTTATGCCGTCGAACGACCGATCCTGAAAATCATCAAGCTCTGTATGGTAAAGCGTAATATTGGCAGTCGCCCTGTTATCCCAGAACTTGCTCTTGATACCCAGTTCAAAGTTCGTGGAAGTCTCTTCCTGGAATATGCGCGCCGCCCGGCCAAGCGCAACGCCGGAGCCGCCCGAATTAAAACCACCACCTTTGAAGCCGGTTGACGCCGTTGCGAAAAGCATGACGTCGTCTGTTGGGTAGAAACTTGCGTTCACGAGCCAGGTAAACGCGTCATCGTCTGACGAGAGATCGGGAACGCTTTCAGGATCGCGGAACAGACCGCCGATAACCAGATTCGGTGTTGTCTGCACGAACGCAGCATCTTTGCTGTCCGACGTATATCGACCGCCAAACGTCATCGAAAACCGATCTGTAAAGCTATAAGTGGCTTGCGCAAATACCGCGGTGCTGCTGAGATCTTGCGTGTAATCGGAATCTGTCGCCGGAAACTGCGACATAGCCAGACAAGCCTGCACAGTAGGAAGGTGCCCCCCGGTAAGCCCGAACACTACGGGTATGCAGCCATCCACGCCTGCATCGAAATCTTCATCGATATCGAAGTCCTCTTCGTAGTAGAAAAGACCAAGAACATAGGTGAGCGGCTGGTCAGTCGGTGAGAGTAGTTGAAACTCCTGCGAAATTGTTTCTGTCGTGTAGATATGATCTCTCGGTAACACATCACCCGTCAGGCGAAGTGCGCTTTCACGATTAGTCGCCTCCCAGTCCCGATAAGCTGTTATCGACCTGGCCGTATGCTGCCCCACTGAAAATTCCAGATCGAAAGCAGCGCCCCATTGTTCATCATTGAGTGAATCCTGGTGATCCTGATTGATGACCTGATCGTGTCCGTCTGCTGTGGTGGCGTTTTCTCCGAACAGTGCATTAAGGGTGCCATCAAAAAACGGGCTTGCGGTCTCGGGCAACAATTCCATGATCTGACCGCCCGAGTTCACTTCGTTATAATCGAGCGTCAGCGTGCCGTAGACATTCGGCGTAAAGTCGATCCCCAGCTTGGCGCGCAGCGTCAGATCGTCGCGCTCGCCGATTTCCCTGTCGTCGAAGGTGTTAAAACCGTAACCATCGCGTTCCGCGTATTTGGCTGCCAGCCTGACCGCCATCTTGTCGGAAAGCGGAGCATTAACGACGCCCTCCAGCGTATAGGCATCGTAATCGCCAAAGCCCGCCGAAACATACCCTTCAACCTGGTCTGATGGATCCCTGGTCGTTAAATTCAATGCGCCGGCGGCGGTATTACGCCCGAATAGCGTACCCTGCGGGCCGCGTAATACTTCGGCGGTTTCAATATCCAGCAGGTTACCGATAACAGACCCCGGTCTCGGGTAGTAAACGCCATCAACGAATACACCGACAGATGTTTCGATCGCGCTATTGCCGACGGACCCGATACCACGAATGAAAATACGAGCATTTGTTGCCTGCGATGAGTAGGCCATAGTGAAGTTGGGCGCATAAAGCGACAGGTCCTGCAGCGTTCGAATGTCAGAGTTTTCCAGGAAGTCGCCCGAATATGCGGAGATGGATATGGGTACATCCTGAATACTCTCGGCACGTTTTGTGGCGGTAACGATAATTTCTTCGATCTGGGCCATCGCAACGCTGCTGGCAAACAAGACCAAAACAGCTACGCCTAGCAGTGATTTACGATGTGAGGATGTGTTCATATCTGCCTCTCTTTGGAGTCCACGGACGTGGTCATCCACGTTTTCCGGAAGTCTTTGCGTGCAGAACTGTCGTTGCGGCCACAACAAACGCCAATGGCCGGGACGGAACGCCAGCTCTTGTTCTTATAGGCCGTATGGTACTGAGTCAGCAGAGATATTGATATCTTCGCCAGTAGGTAGTTGCCGAAGAAGAAGGCCCTATCACCTTGATTTGTTCGGAAAAGCTATGCCAGTGATAAAAATTACTGGAGCAGACCGGCAATCAGAAAGCCAAGCGTCGCGATTCCGGCAGCGAGCAAAGCATAGGGCAACTGGGTACGAACATGGTCGATGTGGTCCGTGGCCGATGCCATGGAGGCCACTACGGTCGTGTCACTGATCGGTGAGGCGTGATCACCGAAAATCGCACCGGATACGGCCGCACCCAGCAACAGTGGTACAGGCAGGCCGAGCGTCGTCGCCATGGGCACTGCGATCGGGATCATGATTGCAAATGTGCCCCAGCTCGAACCGACAGAAAAAGCGATGAAGGCCGAGACCAGAAAAACTAACGGCGCCAGAAAGATCACGGGAATATTTTCACCGACCAGGTTCGCCACATAAGTGCCGGTGCCGAGAGTCCGGGCCACATCTCCGAGAGCGAGTGCCAGTAGCAATATTACTGCAATAGGGAGTAGGGCACCGGCGCCTTTCATAAAGTCCTGCATTAACTCGCCGACCGAGCAGTCTCCTTTAATCAGTGTCATCACCCATGCAACGAGAATAGCGAAACTCACGGACCATAAGACTGACACGGAGCCCGAACCCTTGACGATGTCGCCATCGCCGGTGATATAGAGCCCGATCGGCATCATGACTATCATCGCCAGAATCGGCAATGCCATCAGCCAGGCCGATGGAATATCCGCCTCGGATTCTTCGATGTCCTGCTGCTCTGCTGATACATCAACGAGCGGTACGGCACCTGGCCACAAAATGTCGCCGCCCTGCGTTCTTTCTTCTGCCTTTTTCATCGGGCCGAGATTGATGTTCTTAAAAATAACAACGCCGGCCAGCAGGATGGCCGCGATGGAATAGAAGTTGTAAGGAACAGATGCGATAAATATATTCAGCGGATTCTCTGCTCCCGTCGAAGCAACGAGGCTGACAATAACAGCGCCCCACGCATTTAAGGGGATCATCACACAGACGGGCGCCGAAGTTGCATCGATCAGATAAGCAAGTTTTTCCCGCGAGACTTTGTAACGGTCGAAGAGAGGCCGGCTGACGGAACCGGCAACCAGGAGCGTGATGTTGGATTCGACGAAAATGACCAGACCGGTTCCCCAGGCCAGAAGCTGAGCACGAAAGCCGTTGTGAACCCAGCGCCTGGTTTCCAGATAGTGCACAAATCCCCTGACACCGCCGGATCGCTCTATCGTGGCTATCAGGGAGCCGATCAACAGAGTGAAAATAAGAACTCGGGCATCTCCCGGATCCGTAAAGACATCGATCACGCCGTCCAACCCCCGGGTAATACCTGCTAGGGGATTGAATTGATTCAGTAGCGTATGCCCCATCCAGATACCGGCGAAGAGCGACAGGATGACCTGCTTACTCCAGATGGCGAGCACGATTGCAATAACCGGCGGAAGGACAGAATACCAACCTGGATCAGCCATTATTCGTTCCCCGTTGCTTGAATGATGTCATCTACGATGCGTCGGCGTAACTGGTGCCTGATCTTAATATGGATTGGCAACAATTACAGTTTGGCCATTGCGGGGTCAAAGGGATACGATGCGCAGGGCAGGCAAGAACCCAAAGACAAGAGCGGCAAGTAAGTGGTGCACTCGCGATTGAACCTGTTCGAAAAGACCCTTTGCAGAAAATCCCCGGTCGTGCTTGATGGCGGACTGGCTACCGAGCTTGAGTCGCAGGGTTTCGATATCGGGACCAGGCTATGGTCGGCTGGTCTTCTTCAATCAGACCCGTCGGCAATCGTTGCGGCACATCGCGCCTATCTTGAAGCTGGCGCAGAAATCATTATCAGCGCGAGCTATCAGGCGAGTCAGGCGGGGCTGATGTCGCTCGGATTATCGGAACACCAGGCGGACGATCTCATTGTCAGTTCTATTGAGTTGGCATGCACCGCGAGGAAGCAGTTCCTTGATAAGCACCCGGAGACAACTTTCACGCCGATCGTGGCAGCGAGCATCGGCCCTTACGGTGCAGTACTTCACGATGGGTCGGAGTACACAGGTAATTACGACATCGATGAGGCCAGCTTGCGGCGCTTTCACGAAGGCCGTCTGACTTTGCTCGATCAAACAGAAGCCGACGTTCTGGCGTGCGAGACAATCCCTAACAATCTCGAAGCCAGCGTGCTATGCGAGCTGCTTACAAACGTTCGACTACCAGCCTGGGTAAGCTTTTCCTGCCGCGATGGCCGCTGTATTAGTGACGGAACGCCGCTGCAACAGATGGTTACAAGTTTCCGTGGGCACCCAAGGGTTCTCGCTCTCGGTGTCAATTGCACCGCACCACACTTTATTACGTCATTGATTGGGGAAATAAAGGCGGGCGCAGCCGATAAGGCCGTTATCGTTTATCCGAATTCCGGGGAAATATACGATGTCTGCTCCAATTCGTGGCTCGGCAGTTCAAGTCCCATCGAGTGTGCTGCAGCAGCGAAGAGCTGGCGTGACGCAGGCGCCAAAATTATTGGTGGCTGCTGCCGGATCGGGCCGCGGCACATTGCTGCGCTGCGCGAACAGTTGACTGCGTAAGTGTATTGTCAGGCTGCAGCCCGGTATCAGAGAACGGCGTCGGATAGTGCATCAAAAAACTCGTACTCATCTAAGCCGGTTTTACCGTCCGGCTCGGTTGCTGTAGCTTACTAAGAAAAGCATTTCTCGATGGACCTGACGTGAAGGGAGCTCAAGCCAATGCTGAAACGTGTGCATCACATCAACTTCCTGGTCGCGGATCTCGACAAATCCATCGAGCGATACAAGGATCTATTCGAATTGGAATCGGTCGAGGTCGAGATGTTGCCCGAACGTGGTGTCGCAACAGCCAGATTCGATCTGGACGGCGTCTGGATTGTCCTGGTGCAACCTGTCGATGACGCGTCTGAGCCGGCCCGGATACTGCGGGAGCAGGGAGAGGGCGTATTTCTGATCTCATTTGCTGTTGATGACCTCGACGACGCAAGAGAGAAACTCGTCGCGAGAGGCGCGATCAGCGGGTCGGCAACGACGCGGGATGGTTTGCAGAACTGGCGGGTTATCGACCTGAATCCGGAAGCTGTCTTTGGTGCACCAGTGCAACTGACCGAAGAAGTCTGACGGGCTTCGGCCGGTTCAATCCCAGTCCAGGCCTCATATCCGGCAAATAATTGAAGCGAACGGAATAAGATCGTATTATTCTAATGTACCAACATTAAGACATTTGGACCTGCGACCATCGGGGGATTTGGTATCGCTGCAGTTTCTTGCAGTGCAGCAAAGAGTGAGAGGGGCAGACTATGACTTCATCCCGGCGTAAATTTACACACTGGTTTCTATTGATAGCTATCGCCCTTAGTCCGGCGTACACGGCGACGCCGACACTCGGTGCCGAGCTGGAGGAAATCGTCGTTACCGCAAGAAAACGAACGGAAAGCCTGCAGGACGTGCCGATTGCGGTCACGGCATTCACAGAGAGTCAGATCGAAAGTGCCGGCATGCGGCGACCGGTCGACTTCATTAGCACGATTCCGAACGTCACTATCGTTGATACGGCCAACGTCGGCGATACACAGGTCAGCATTCGTGGAATCGTGTCGACGCGAGACGCCGAATCGACATTCGCATATGTCGTCGACGGCGTGTTGATCACCAATCCGAATGGCTTCAACGAAGAACTGCTCGATATCGCACAAATCGAGGTGCTAAAAGGTCCTCAGGGCGCACTATATGGCCGCAACGCGGTGGCTGGTGCGATCCTGGTCACGACGAAGGAACCAACCGACGAAGTGGAAGGCAGAATCAGAGCGGGCTTCGGTAACAATTCGTCGAGCGAATTCAGTGGTGTGCTAAGCGGGCCACTGGGCGATTCTGCGCGTGGACGCATAGCCGCGAGCTATCGGAGCACCGACGGTTTCTATGACAATGTCTATGAAGGCGTGACTCACGAAGTTGATTATCTGGAAGACCTGTCGGTGAAGGGTCGCGTGATGTTCGATATCAGCGATACTTTTTCGCTGGATGTTCGTGGTGGAGTAAGCGCAGTTGAAGGCGGTGCCATCAACTTCAATGCGGTTTTTGCCATCCCCCAGTTTGAGTTATTTTTTGGGCCCGCATTTTTTGCCGACGTCAACGAGCACAACTTTATTTACTCCTTCAATGTGCCCGGTGAGAATGAGCAGGACACCATTGAGTTTTCGGTCAAAGGAGACTGGGCGCTCAACAACATGGATCTGACAGCTACGGTCGCCTACAACGATGTTGACGAGTTCTTGCTGTCGGACGGCACCAGCGCGACATTTTACGGCTACGAGCTACTTGCTTCGTGTCAGTCAGATCGGGTGACATTGAATAATGCACCCGCAGCAATAATTCCCGGTGGCGCCGACCGTTCCGATTTGTTCGGGGAATTCTTCCAACCGTTCGGCGTGTTCCCGCCAAACGGCGGGGCGCCTCCGGATTTCACCGGTGTTTATGGGCCATACACGCCCACTGCCTGCGATGGCTACCAGTACCAGGAGCGCAATCAGGAAGATCTTAGCTTCGAGCTCAGACTGACGTCTTCAGAAGATCAGGCGCTGCGCTGGATTGCGGGCGTTTACTTTCTCGATATCGAACGCGAGGTTGTCGTCGCTTACGGCGCGGACACAGGTCAGGGCTTCCTGCGACAGCCCTACATTGATCCAACGGGTCCGAATCCGACCGATCTCCTGTTCCACGACGTCTTTGATACGCAGGTGTTCGCGGTTTTCGGTCAGCTGGAATACGACATGTCGGATACGGTCGAATTGGCATTTGCCCTGCGGTACGACAACGAAGACCGGGAGGTAAGCAATCGGGTACCGAACGTGTCGGCATCCGGATTGAATATCCATACCCTGGACGGTATGGGTCAGCCAGGTCCGATAAACCCGGCGTTCGTCGCCAATCCGGGTGGTATACCTGCCCGAAGCCGCGATTTCGACCAGCTTCAGCCCAAAATCAGTCTGAGCTGGCGACCCAATGACACAACGAATATCTACGCAAGCTACGGCGTGGGATTCCGCAGCGGCGGCTTCAATTCACTGGGCAGTGAGGCGTTGCTGAACTTCTGGTTCAACGCACTCGGAAACGGCGACCCTGGTGATGTCGTTGACGCAGGGCTCACCATCAGGGATGAGTACGATAAAGAAGTAACCGACAGCTTTGAACTTGGAGGCAAATTCATCTTGATGAATAACCGGCTCCGCATAAATGCTGCGGTTTTTCGCAATGAAGTCGAGGACAATCAGTTCTTCGAATTTTTCGCCGGACCGTTCGGCCTGCTGCGAGTTGTAACGACAATTGAAGATGTCGAAATAAACGGCTTTGAACTGGATTTCAACGCCGTTTTAAGCGATAACTTTTCCGTTTTTGGTGGCATCGGTCTCCTCGATAGCGAGATTAAACAAAATCTGAACCGGCCGTTGAGCGTTGGTAACGATGCACCGCAAGCGCCTGATGAGACCTATAACCTGGGTGCGCAACTGAGCATTCCATTTGGAAGTTCGATGGAGTTTGGTGCCAGACTCGATTGGCAGTATGTTGGCGAAATGTGGTTCCATACTTTGCAGGGTGAAGAAACGCCGACTATTTGGAATGTATTCTTCGGTCCTGGTAACGATCAAAACTTCAGCAAAGCGAAGCGGGATGCCTACGACACCATAAACCTGCGCTTGGTGCTCTCGGGTGAACATTGGGATGTTGCGGTGTGGGGCCGCAATATCGGGGACGAAGAATATCTTGAAGAAGTAATCCCGGCAGTCGAATTCGGTGGATCATTTATCCACCAGGCTGCGGGGGACGCGTATGGTGCGGAATTCACCTATCGATTCTGAACGGAAGTAATGTAAGAAAGAAAGAGCCGGGCAACGCCCGGCTCTTTTTCGCTATGTCTAATGCGCTGCATAGTCGGGGCAATGTCGAAGGAGAACTTGCCATGAAAAAGGTGATGTGTCTGTTAACCTGCCTCGCTTGCTTTTCATCATCATCGTTCGCCAATGAGAGCCCACGGGCCTTGCAAGACGCTTTCATGGCGGCTCTTAGAGCCAACGATGTGCAAGGGCTGGCAGATTGTTATACGAGTAACGCTGTTAATTTCCCGGTCGGCACGCTGATTGGGAGCGGCCCAGAGTCTGTGATCGAGTCGTGGAGCAGTTTTTTCGCGGCCTACACGATCGTCGACGCTAGTCTTTCCGATGCCCATTTGGAGATCCACGGTGATACGGCTGTGGCCTGGGGCCTGTTTACAATCATGGCTGAGCCGGCAGAAGGTGGCGATGCCGTTGAGATGAAAGGTCGCTACATGGATGTCGCCAGGAACATGGATGGAATCTGGCTCTATGTGGCGGACCATGCCTCCATGCCCCTTCCGGCGCCAGAGGACTAAACAGCGTTCACGGTAATCATTACGAGGAATAATAAGGATGAAAATCTGTGAGCTGTCGGCCTGGGGGTTCGAAAACCTGCACTACAGGGATGTCGAGACTCCACAGCCTGGTCCCGACCAGGTACTGTTGAAATTCGGCGCTGCCTCGGTCAACTATCGTGACTACCAGATAGTAGCGGGCGAGTTTGCGCCGGCCCAGTCATTGCCAATCATTCCGGGCTCCGATGGCGCCGGCCAGATCGTTGCCACCGGCGACAATGTTGACAGGTTTTCTCCCGGCGACCGAGTTTCACCCCTGTTTTTTCCTGAATGGATGTCCGGCGAGGCCCACGGTAACGAACGGTCCGTTTCAACAGGTCTTGAGACACTCGGGGTGTTGCGAGAGTATGGCATCTACGAGCAACACCAGGTTTGCAGGGTCGCTCCGCACCTGAGTGATGCTGAGGCATCTTGCTATCCCTGCGCAGGACTGACTGCCTGGAACTCACTCGTCACGTTCTCTGGTATAACAACGGGGGATACCGTCCTGGTGCAGGGTACGGGCGGTGTCGCCATCATGGCCCTGCAGATGACAAAGGCCATGGGAGCGCAAGTTATTGTCACCTCGAGCAGCAACGACCGTCTGCAACGTGCACTGGCGTTGGGGGCCGACCATGGCATTAACTACAGGGAAACACCCAACTGGGGCGAGGCTGCCCGCAAACTGACGGACGGACGGACGGGGCGTGGACGCCGTGATCGAGATCGGCGGAGAAGGCACCTTGCCACAATCTATAACAGCCCTCCGGCGCGGCGGCCACATCAACGTCATCGGGTACCTGGCAGGTATCGGGTTGGGACTTTCGGTGTTCGACCTGATTGAACGCAATGCCAATATTCACGGCCTAAGCGTCGGTAACCGCGAACAATTCGGGGAAATGATGAACTTCGTCACTGAGCATGACATCAGGCCGGTAATCGGCCGGACGTACTCCTTCGACAAAGCAGGCCAGGCGATACAGGATATTGCGCGCGGCGGAAACTTCGGCAAGCTGGTAGTGACCATCTGAGGGTGATCAGTACTTAAAAGGCGTACCCTCTGTTTATAGCACGCCCTTGTCTGCAAGGGCGCTCATCTCTTCGTCAGTCATGTTCAAAAGTTGCCCGTAAACTTCCGCATTGTGCTGTCCGAGTTTCTCGGGTCCAGGCCAGCGTATTTCGCCCGGTGTCTTTGACAATTTTGGAAATATATTCTGCATCTTGAGATTTTCCCAACGCTCGTGCGGGACATCGACAATTGCTTCGCGATCGATAAATTGCGGGTCATCCAGCATGTCACTTGCACGATAGATTCTGCCTGCCGGCAC
>Ga0255053_10001256_pt1 | contig 14087 bp, 13 predicted proteins | sample JV7_2_22_MG_FD_188635 | JGI IMG/M metagenome (GOLD analysis project Ga0255053, IMG submission 188635) | Seawater microbial communities from Jervis Inlet, British Columbia, Canada - JV7_2_22 | ecosystem: Environmental > Aquatic > Marine > Inlet | place: Canada: British Columbia | collected...
AGGGTGGCGAGTAGGGCGCCCGTGAGGCCTGCCTTCTTGAGGCCGTCGATACCAGAGGTAATCTCGTCGGCCTGATCCTCAAACACCCACAGCTGGATGCCCTTGAGCAGCGGGTCGTTGTTGATGTCCTCGTTGACCACCCTGGTGACCTCGCGTACCACCTCAACCGTGTTGGCGGTCGACTCCTTGTAGACATCGAGGGCCACTGCGTACTTGCCACCCAGGTGGCGGCCGTAGGCGATTGGAGGCTCCTCGTAGGTGATCTCGGCCACCTCACCGAGGCGCAGGCCGCGCTCGTCGATGACCAGGTTGGCGAGGGACTCCATGGATTCAAATGCGCCCAGGGAGCGGACGGTGTAGCGCAATCCGCCGGACTCGGCGCGGCCGAGCACGAGATTTGAGGAGACGCTCTGGAGAAGCTGCGCCAGGCTGCCGACGTCGACCGAATGCTCCTTGATCTTGTCGAGGATGAGATCGACGAAGAGCTCACGAGGTTCGACCCCGTTGAGGTCCACACGGGCCACCCCGTTCACCCGTCGCAGCGGGTTGAGGATTCGAGCCTCGAGCAGCTCGTAGTTCTGCGACAGATCGACGCCCTCTGCGGCGATGCGACCCTGAACTACAGGGATGTCGTTGGTGTTGAAGGAGAAAATGACGATCGGGCCGATATCGGGGGGGAGAGTCGGCTCCACCTGATCCATCTTCTCGGAGACTTTCATGCGGATGACGTCGATCTCCTGGCCCCACGTGAACTCCAAAAAGAAGTTGGCGCCGTCGGCGGTGGTGTTGGAGTTGAGGCTCTTGACTCCCGAAAGGGTCGACAGGATCTCCTCCACGGGTTTTGTGATTTCCTTTTCGATCTGAATCGGGTGGGAGTTCGGGTAGGGAATCTGGACCATCATGAAGGGTGCGTCTACCGTTGGCAGGAACGCCAGGGGCAGGCGATAGAAGGCGATTGCGCCCACCAGGAGCACGCTCACCAGGATCATGGCTGTGGTGATCGGCCGGCGGACCGCGAGGGTCGGAAGGTTCATTGTTTCCCCCCGTTCCTCAACAGTTGTCGCCGCCGGCCGTACGGGTCCGCTCCGCTGCCAGGTGGAGGAAGCGAATCGGACCGCCCGCCGGCACATGGGGCGACTCCGCGGTTTGGGCTATCCGCTCACCGGCGAGCAGCGAGTAGACGACCGGGATCACGATCAATGTGAGGGCCGTCGCCACGGCGAGACCTCCGATCACGGTTACCGCCAGTGGCGCTCGCAGCTCGGCCCCTTCGCCCAGCCCCAAAGCCATCGGCATAAGACCGAAAATCGTCGTCGCCGAGGTCATTAAGATCGGCCGCAGCCGGGCCAGACCGGCGTCGGTGAGTGCCTCCACCACGGGGGCCCCGGCGCGGCGGCGCTGGTTGACGGCGTCAATGAGCACGATGGCGTTGTTGACCACGATGCCTGCCAGCATCACTGCTCCGATGATCGCCACAACGTTTATCGTGTGGCCGGTGATCGCCAACGCCAGGATGACGCCGATGGCGCCCAGAGGCAGAGTGAAGATGATCACGAAGGGGTGGAGGAAGGACTCGAACTGGGAGGCCATCACCAGGTAGACCAGGAAGATCGCCAGGCCCATGGCCAGGGCCAACGAGCGGAAGGACTCTTGCAGCTCCTCCTCCTGGCCGCTCAGAGCCGCGGTCACGCTCACCGGAAGGACCAGCGTCCTGAGCTTGGCGCGAACGTCCTCGGCCACCGCGCCCATATCGCGGCCCGAGAGATTGCCGCCCACCACTGCGGCCCGTTTCTGGCCGATGCGACGGATCTCGGTGGGTCCCTCGGTCAGGTCGATGCGCGCCACCGACTTCAAGAAGATCGGCCGGCCGTCAACGTGGCCAACGATCAGGTCGGGGATGTCCTCCACCTTGGCGTCGCCCTGATTCAGGGCGCGTACGCGAATGTCGATCTCACGATCTCCCTCGGTGAAACGGGTGGCCACCTCGCCCTGCACCTTGGTGCGCACGGTTTGGGCAACCATGGCCAGGTCGAGACCGAGGCGGGCGAGTTGATCGCGGTCGAAGCGCACCTGCACCTCGGGGTTGCCCATCTCGGCCGAGGAGCGAAGGTCTACCAGACCCGGCACGTCAGCCAGGGCTTCGGCGACCTGGCGGGTGGACTCGTGCAGCTCTTCGATGGAGTCCGAGTACACCTCGACCTCCACCGGCGTGCGGAAGGAGAAAAAGGTGGCGCGCTCGAAATCGAAGCGCAGTTCCTCCGTATCGGCCAGCCTGGACCGCAGGCGGGCGATCACTGCCTCTTCCTGGAGCGGACTGGAGCCAGGGTTCATACGCACCTGGATGCGAGCGGTGTTCTCACCCTCGGTTCCGGTGGCCGCCAGCGACAAGCCGGCCCCGCCGGCGATCGAGGAAAAGGACTCGACCGTCTCATCCTCTTCGAGCAGCTCGGAGAGCGAATTCACAAAACGGTCGGTGACCTCCAGGGGCGTGCCCTCGGGCAGCTGCACCTTGAAGGAGAACTCACCCTGGGAGAAGGGGGGGATCAAGTCGACGCCGAGGCTGGGAACCAGGGCGAGGGACCCCGCAAATGCGCCGGCAGCGGCGATGAGCACCAACAGACGATGGCGCAAGGCGCTCTGAAGCAAATGGGGATAGGCGCCGGTGACCGCCGCCATGACGCGGTCGAAGGCAGCGGTTATTGGGCGAGTCAGCAGCGCGAGGATCTTGAGCGCACCGCCGAGCAGCCAGCGCAGGGCTCGCACGAGCGATGCAGGGATAGTCACGAAAACGAATCGTCCAACGCGGCGAACCCGGCCGCCGGTCAGAACCTCCTCACGAGAACCGTCGGACTGCTTGCGGCCCGAAACGGCCACCATCATCGGGATCAGGGTCAGGGACACGGCCAGGGCGGCGAGCAGTGAGAAGGATACAGTCAGGGCCTGGTCGCGGAAGAGTTGAGCCGCCACTCCCTCGAGAAAGACCACCGGCAGAAAGACCGCCACCGTCGTTAGGGTTGAAGCCACCACCGCGTGACCCACCTCAGAGGCGCCCTCTCGGGCCGCCGTGGTGTCGTCCTCGCCGGCCTCGCGGCGTTTCACGATGGCCTCGAGCACCACGATGGCCGAGTCCACGAGCATTCCTACGCCGAGGGCGAGACCTCCCAGGGACATGATGTTGAGGGTTGTTCCGGTGCGGTACATGAGGAAGAAGGTGGCAACCACCGAGATCGGAATGGAGATACCGATGATCAGGGTGGTGCGGAGGTCCTTGAGGAAGAGCAGCAGCACCAGCACCGCCACCACGCCTCCGAGGAAGGCGTTGGAGAGCACCTCGCGGATGGAAGCTTCGATAAATCGACTCTGGTCGGTGCCCGAGGCAATCTCTACGTTCTCGGGCAGCTCCTCAGCTGTCGCCTCGAGCCTCGTGCGCACGGAGCGCGCCACCTTCACCGTGTTGGCGTCGCCCTCCTTGTACACCGCCAGCTCCACCGCCTCAACGCCGTCGAAACGGGTGATCACCTCACGCTGCCGATGCGTTCGGATGACCTCGGCCACGTCGCCTACGGTGACGTTGCGGCCGGCCTGACTGAGGAGGACGGTCTCGCGGATGTCGTCGAGGTCGCGGAACTCGTTGCGGGCGCGTACCAGGTACCGGGCCTCGGACTCGTAGAGACTGCCGCCGGCCTGGTTGAGGTTCTCCGCGAGCAACCGGCTGTTGACCTCGTTCACGGAGAGCCCGAGCAGGGCCAGACGGCCTTCGTCGATGCGCACCTGGATCTCTTCTTCGTAGCCGCCGTGCACCTTGATGGCGGCCACGCCCTCGGTGGATTCCAGGTCTTTCTTGATCAGTTCCTCGGCCACATAGCGGAGCTGGTAGAGGCTGTCGCCGCCCGAGAGGTAGAGGCGGATCACGGGATCGTTGGCCGGGTCGAAGCGCAGGAGGACCGGGCGATCGGCCGAACGCGGAAGGGCCACCAGGTCGAGCTTCTGGCGCACGTCGAGGGCCGCGAAGTCCATGTCGCGGCCCCACCCAAATTCCAGAGACACCTGCGAGATGCCCGGACGCGACACCGAGGTCAGGCGCTGCACACCGCCGGCGATGCCCACAAGCTCTTCGATGGGTCGCGTGATCAGAGCCTCGACCTCACCAGGAGCCGCACCCGGCAAACGAGTTTCCACCGTCAAGCTCGGGTAGGACAGATCCGGCATCAGGTTCAACGGCAGGCGAGTGAACGCCACCGTCCCAAACAGCAACAGCGCCACGGCAGCCATGGAAACCGTCACCCGGCGACGGAGCGAAAAGTCAACGACACGCATAGCCTCTCCCTGTGTGCGGCTCAGAAGGAGCACCAAAGATCTCTTATCGCGATGAAGCGGTTTTTAGTGTTGGGGGTTGAATTGAGTGTGGGTCACCATTGCCCTCAATTCCTAATTCCTAATTCCTTATTCCTAATTCCGAATTTGTCAGAGCGTCTTGATCTTCTGCCCATCGTCGAGGCCACCTTGCCCGGCAACGACAACCTTGTCGCCTTCAGCGACTCCGGAAAGCACCTCGACTAGATCGCCTTCCTCGATGCCGAGCTCGACGGTCTTCTTGACGGCGGTGTCGTCCTCGGTGACAAAGACATGAACGGCGCGCAGCTCCCGGATCACCGACTCACGGGGGAGGAGCAGGGCGGTCGGATGCTGCTCGCGCACGATGCCGATGCTGACGAAGGCCCCGGGCCGCACCCCGACCGGTGGTCGCACTGCTTCGACCGTCACCTTGACGGTACCGGTGGCGGTGTCCACTACAGGCGCGATCTGGCGGATACGTCCGGTGAAGCTGATCTCGGCGCTGGCGGCAAGCGTGATGCGGACTTCCCGACCCTCCTCGAGCTCGATGACGTCACGCTCGGGCAGGTAGATGCGGGCCACCAGCGGATCGTAGTCGGCCACGGTGAAGAGCTCGTCGCCCGGGCGCAGGTGCTGGCCGAGGGTGACGAACCGTTCGGTGACGCGGGAAGAGAAGGGGGCCCGGATCACGGTCTTGGCCAACCGCCACTCGGCTTCTGCCACCTCTTGTCGAGCGACGTCGTACTCCATTTTCAGCGCGTCATAGGCCTCAGCCGAGATCAGACCCTGATCGCGGGTGCCCTTGGCACGCTCGAGCGCCGCGTTCGCGTTAGAGGCCTTGAGCTCGACCTTGCTCATGGCGATCTTGGCCTCATCTTGCACCAGGACCGCGAGTACCTGGCCTTTTGTGACCGAGTCGCCTTCCTCCACCAGCAGCCGTTCCACGCGGCCCTCGGCCTCGGAAAGCACCTTGACCTGGTCTTCGGCGACCAGGTTGGCAGTGGCGGAGATGTAGGATGCGATTGGCCCGGCGGTGACCTCGGCCACCTCAACAGGCACCGCAATCTCTTCGTCCTCTGCTATCTCGGCCTCGTTCTCGGCCACCTGCTCGACGGCTTCTGTCGAGTTCTGTTCGGCGGCCTCGCTGTCGCTGTTGTCCTCGGTGGACTGGGCACTGACCCAAAGCACCGTGCCGGTTGCAATCGCGAGCACTGCGACCAGGCTGATGATCCGGAATCGTGTGCGAGTTTTCTTGGTCATGCTGCCTCCTGTAGTAACCCTGTCATGGTCTATAACGCAGCAGAGTCAAAAAGGTTAACGGGAGACGCCGAATTTGGTTCTGATGGGGCGATTTGTCGGGTGGGAAATATCCGGCCCGAGTGGGTGGATCGAAAACCGCGCGAGCCCCGGAGGGGCGGCATATATACCGCCCGAGAACATCGCCTCAGGTCGCGAAGGGATTCTCGACGACCACCCCGTCGAAGTCCTGAACCGTTTGCAGGTCCTCACTCAACACGCGGTGACAGCCTGCGGCGCGCGCCGCCTCGATGATCAGTGCATCCCAAACCGCGATATCAAAACGTAGGCCGGTCTGGATTGCCTGCTGCACCAGTTGCGGATCGGTCGAGACTACCGGCAGGGTGCACAGCTGGTCGATGACCTCGGACGCCCTGGTCTCGTCGAGGGGCTCGGCGAGCCTTCGAGTCAGTACCCACCACGATTCGAGCAGAACCTGGGTACTGACGACCAGACGATCGCTGTCCTCCACCACCTCGATCGCGATGCGTTGCTTGGCCGGGTCGGCGTGGTCGAAGGCGTAGACCACAACGTTGGTGTCGAGGAAAACGCTCATTCTGATTCGTGGACCGAAAGGTCTCGGTCGAGGCGGTCCGCATAGATGTCGTTTCGATTCCAGGTTCTGCCGCCGTGCCCGCTCGATGCGGCCGATTCGCGGGCGAGCTCCGCCAATCGAGCGCGAGCCCCGGCCTCGATGTCGGAGCCGGCGTAGCTTTTGAGGAACTCGCGCAGCACTGCGTTGACCGAGGTTCCCTGCGAGAGCGCGCGAATCCGCGCCCGGCGCAATACCTCGTCGTCGACGGTAATTGTGAGGTTCAAAACCCGTGCTCCACGGATTCAGTGTAGCACGGGTATCGTAAAGGCGACAATTATATATATGCCTGCCCCGGTGGAAGGGGGCGGAAATATTCCGCCATTCCGAGGCTCGTGCGGTGTTTTATCCACCTGCCTCATCGGGCACGGAGACGGAGACGGGCACGGGTACGGGTAGGAGCGGCACATATGCCGCCCTTCTCTGACGGCCGCTACAGCTCCTTCTCCATAGGGATCCAGCTCATGAGGCGCAGAGTGAAGCGTTTCCAGGCCGTTGTGCCCGGTTCTTTGTTCCACACCTCGGTACCATCGGGCCCTTCCGCGGTCCACAGGAGTTTACCCTTTTCATCGAGGGTCACCCGGTAGCTGTTGGCCGGATCGAGATCCGTCTCCATTATTTCCAGGACTGTTTCTGCGAACTCCTCGCTGTCGATGAGCAGTCCGATCTCCGAGTTCCAGATCCGTGACCGGGGGTCCATGTTGTAGGAGCCGATCATGGTGAGGCGTCGGTCGACCACGAAGGCCTTGCTGTGGAGACCGGCGTGGGACTCGGCGACGCGATCGTGGGTCTGCTTGAAGAGTTCGAGGACCTCTGGGTCGGGCCGCAGCTCATGAAGCTCGACGCCGGCCTCGATCATCCGCTTGCGGTACTTCTTGTAGTGGGCGTGAACCGTGAGGTGGTTGTTGGACTGCATCGAGTTGGTCAGGATGCGCACGCGCACACCGCGCTCTTTCATCTCCGCCACCTTGGCGATACCCTCCTTGGTGGGAATCAAGTAGGCGGTCTCGATCACGAACTCGTGCTCGGCCGACTCGGCCAGCTCGTTAGTCAACTCCACGAACGCCGACTCAGAGCCGCCCTCGAAGCGCTCGAGTGAGTCGATGATGATCTCGGTCTCGGCCCACACCATCTCCTCGGCCAGCTGCTCGAGTTTTTCGCGGGTTTCTTCGGGCTTCATCGGAACTGTGTAGGGGAGGGCTTGCATTTCATCGAGAGACGCCTTCAGTTCCTCGCGCTGGCGCTCGAGCGCATCTTCGGCCACCGGCTTCTTCAACAGCACGGCGATGGGTACCGCCGCCGGGCTGTTCCAGTACATATCGTAGGCTTCGCCGGCCTCTTTGGCGGCCGGCCCGACCGCCAGGACGTCGAGGTCGCGGAAGTTGAGCTCCGGATCAACGCCGAAGTAGTCGTCGCCGATGTTGCGTCCGCCGAGCACCGCCACCGCGCTGTCGACGAGGAATATCTTGTTGTGCATCCGGTGGTCGAGGCTGCCCTTGTGATAGACCATGTTGGCGCCCTTGCCGGCGCCTCGGCTGCCCATCGGGTTGTAGACCCGGACCTCCATGTTCGGGTGGCTGTCGATGGCTGCGTAGTTGTTGTCGCGGCCGGAGTGATAGATGTCGTCGATGAGGATGCGAACGTGGACACCGCGGTCGGCGGCCTCGAGCGCCCGGTAAAGCAGTAGCTGACCGGTGAGGTCGCCCTTCCACAGGTAGTACTGCAGGTCGAGGCTCTTCTCGGCGAGATATGCAAAGCCGAATCGGGCGCGGAAGGCCTCGTGAGGGTGGGCAAGCAGTCGTACTCCGGAAAGTGATTGGTCGGCCGGTGCGTAGTCGTCGAAGAAGGTGCCGAGTTGGGTTTGCTCGGGACGCTGCCAGGATTTGCTGGACACCTGCTCGAAATCGGCGGGGATCGAGGCGCAGGCGGTGAGCGCCAGGAGCATCGCGCAGGACAGGAACGTCGTGAGTTTGTTGTACCGTGTCACTGGGTAAAGGTAGCACGCGAAACGCCAGAATCCCCCCGCGGTGGCCAGCTGAAGCTCGTTTTCGATGGAAGCTACCGGTTACGCCCGGCGAAGTGCCGATAGAGCAAAACGGTCGCGCCGAAGGCGATCAAGAACAGGATTGCCGGGACCACTAAACTCCACATTACACCGCCAAAAGGCGGCTCGGCGGGAAGGGGCTCTGGAGCTGCTCGGGCAACACCGGCGACGACGGCGCCGACCAGAGTGAACGCAGCAATCCGTGCGGTCATTGGTCGCCCTCGTCGGAGTCGCGGTGACGCTTCCTCCACGCCCACCAGGCGACTCCCATCCCCAGCAGGGAGGCTACATAGGCGATGCTCATCCCGATCAGGGTCACCAATCCGCGATCCATCATTCCTCCACGGCGGACGATGCGTCATCCCAGCGCACGCTCCGCTCGAGCTCTTCGAGGTACTTCGCCTGGGTCGTTTCGAACTCCTGGGACACCGCCCGAAGCTTGGGGTCGATCACCCAGTAGATCGCGGCCGCTCCGGCGATTGCCGCGAGCAACAGCCACAGACCGGAGATCTGGAGCAGCAGCAGCTTGGTGAGCCCGAAGAGGATCGAGGCGAAGACCAGCGGCGACAGCACGATGACGATCCAGTCCTCTCGCGTCCATTCGCCGGCCTGCTCCGCCGTCCATGTGCGGCGGATCATCGGGCGAGTTTCGGACGCTGAGGCGTCGGTGGATTTCTCGTCGATCATGCCTCGCCTCACGGCCTCGCGACGGACCGGCCCCCACCAACCCAGCGGCCGGGTCATCATGTAGAACCGAACCAGCTGATCCATCTTTTCTGGTTTGGTGAGCAGGGTCGCGGGGATGAAGATCGCGGCGCCGAGGGCCATCAGCATCCAGAACTGCAGATAGTCCGGGAGTTTCGGCAGAATCCCGAAGGCGGGCAGCACCCACACCACCAGCCAGGAGATGCCGAGGTTGGCGATCCACGAGCTGAGGTAGCCCCACGAGTTGAACCTCCACCAAACGACCTGGAGGATGTTTGGCAGCCAGATCCCGGCCATCATCAGCCAGAGGGCGAAGATCAGCCACTGGGTGATTTCCTCCATCATCAAACCGTAGAAGAACGAGCCGAGAAGCAGCACAACAGTCGCGGCGCGGCCGACCCACACCAGCGTTCGCTCCCTGGCTTGGGGGTTGAGATAGCGCTGATAGATGTCGCGGGTGAAGTAGAGGGCGCCGAGGTTGAGATGGCTCGAGATCGTGGAGAGGTGGATGGCGAGCAGGGCACCGAAGAAGACCCCGACCAGACCCATCGGTAGGAGCTCGAAGCCGAGCCGGAACCAGCCCAGCTCGTACTCGGCGGCCGAGCTGATGTTTGGAGCCAGAACAAAGAACGCGAGGATGCCGACGGCCCAGACCGCGTTGCGGACCAGGGTGATGGCTCCTCCGGCCCACAGTCCGTAGGCGGCGTCGCGCACGGTCTTTGCCGACTGGATGCGCTGAGCTTCCACGTACCAGTCGATGCTGGTGCCCATCCCGAACCCGCCGATGACTGCGATGACCAGCATTGTCAGCCACCAAACAGCCGGGAAGTCACCGGTGAACCAGCCGGTGAAGGCCAGAGGGTCCAGCCGCCATGAATCGCCGAGCTCGATCACCCGGGCCGTGATCTCTTCGGGGCCGCCGACCGCGGCAATCCCGGCTGCCGACACAACCACGATCGCGAAAATGGCGACGATTCCCTGCAGGAAGTCGCCCATCACCACGCCCCAATAGCCCGCCGCCAGGGTGTATACGGCCGTGATCACCGTCGGCACCACGAGACCGACCCAAATTGGCCAGCCGAACGCCAGCTCGCAGACCTTACCCATGGCCATGCCCACCCAGCCGAGGATGAACATGTTCATGAAGACCTGCCATCCGGCAAGCCACCCGCGCAGAAGCTCGGCGCCCAACCCGCCAAAGCGCAGCACCTGCCACTCGGCCTGGGTGTAGGCCAGCGATCTTCGGAAAATTCGGGCCGAGACGAAGGACCCGATCGCCGTCCAGGCCATGAAGAACGTGTACCAGAGACCGCGCAGACCGTGGGCGTAGACCACGCCGGTCACCCACATCGGCGTGTCCGTGGCGGTGTGGGTGCTGAACACCGAGGAGGCCGGCAACCACCAGGGGAGACCGCGGCCGGCCAGGAAGAAGTCGGACTCGGAACGGCGCGCGAGCCGGTAGAAGAAAAATGCGCCCCCGACCATCAACATAAGGAACGCGCCGGTCCAGAACCAGTCGAGCGGTGTGAAGTTTGCCAAGGGCTCTCCGTCAGCATCTTACAGATCGGTAGGGGAGAGAACAATGGCGGGGGAGGGCGCGATATTTCCCGCCTCTACAAAAGGCATTCAACAGTTGGAACTCGACGTGTCGCTTGACAACCCTTTGCGGTCTGGGCTATCAATGTGTGAAGAAAAAGAGACTCAAGCACAATTGCGGAAAGACGAGTGCGCGGGTGGGACTGTCACGGCGATCGCCCCCGCCGTCTGAACGGGAGGTGCGATGAATAGACACGGCAAAAAAGCGTTGATTACGGTGCTTTTGAGTTTGGCGGTGTCAATGGTTCCAGCCCAGGATTCGGGTGTGGCATCGCATCCTATGATCGGCGACGCTGCGCCAGCCTTCGATCTCGAAGAGGTCGGCGGCGGCACCATGACCCTCGAATCGTTGAAGGGCCGTTACGTCGTTCTTCATTTCGGTGCCAGCTGGTGACCATTCTGCAATGCGGAGGCTCCGCATCTTCAGGAACTCGGCGACGCGTACAAAGAACGGGGCGTGACGGCGCTGGTCATCAACGTCAAAGAAGACGAGAGCAAGGCGGCGGCATGGAAAAAGCAACTGAAGTGGTCGATCCCGGTCCTTCTCGACGAGGATGGGAAGGTCTCGGCGAGCTTCGCGCCGGAGGGTGTGCTTCCCGATCTCCCGAGGGACCAGATCCCGATTGCCTCCAACCTGATCATCGATCGGGAAGGCAGGATCCAGTTTTACTCGCTGTTGGACTCGCGAAACTTCGACGCCAAGCTGATCGCGTTGGCAACACGTTTGGACGAGCTGCTCGCAGCGGAGTGATCGTCGCGATCCTGCTGGCGTCTGGATGGGTTGCCGGCGCAAAGGGTGAAGAACCCTCTCCAACCCCTGCTGCCGCGGGGCCCGTTACGGTAGGCGAGGTGGCGCCGGTGAAGATTACCACCGGTGCTTCGTCCATCGTCCACGTTCCGGTGCGAGTCGCAGAAGGACACCGCGTTCAGGCCAACCCGGCCAGCAACGATTTTCTAGTACCACTGAAAATCGAGATCGAAGACTGCAACGGCCTCGTCTTTGGGCCTCCGGTTTACCCGGAGGCCGAGCCCTACCGGCTCGAAGGCACCGACGAGGACCTCAGTACCTACGTCGGGGAGTTCGAGATCGTCGTTCCGGTGTCCGCGACCGACGCCGCGGTGCCTGGTCATCACAGCGTGTTGGGAAAGCTGCATTATCAGGCGTGCAACCGCCGAATGTGCTTGTTCCCCGCATCGGAGTGGGTAGAGCTGCAGATCGTCGTGTCAGCGTCTGAGGAAAGCTCCAAACGGTGAAATGCTAACGTGCTCCCATGAAAATCGAGATCAAGCGTTGCTTTTTTTGAGGGAACACACGTAAGGAGGCCGGGAGCCTCCAAAAGGAACTGGCGAAGAGCCTGGGGGTGACGCCAAAGATCAAGATGGGTGGCCAGGGCCAGCTCGACGTGATTGTCGACGGGAAAGTGGTTTTCTCGCGGCAGCAGGCGGGTCGGTTCCCCACCGCTGCGGAGATCGTCGAGGCCGTCGGGAGGCAGTGATCAAATTCTCAGGATGACAGTTCTGAGAATTCAACTGAAGACTACGGATCCCGTGGTGATTCGTCCCGCTGTCCGCTCTCGTAGATTCCGACGAGCTTGGTCGGGTTGCCTTCGTCATCAAAGACCACTTGCAGCTTGAAATAGGAAACGCCCTTGATGACGAAAGTGTCCTTGGATACTGCCATCAGCGGGCGTGGCTCCGAAGTGTCCGCGTTCTCGCGAAAGTAATAGAGGCTGCCGTCCTTCACGATCAGGTGCCGAGGGCCGTAGTCGCCTGCAATTTTCTGCAGCTCACCTTCTTCGAATTTGGCCGGATCTCCCAGGGCCTTGATGTAGCCCATGGCCCAATCCACCTCGGCCTGTTCCGCCGGGTCCTTCGGCGCGGAAAGCGAGGCCTTGTAACGCTTCTTGGCCTCGGCCAGGTCGCCGGTAAGAACAGAGGCACGGGCAAGACTGAAGAGGGCAGAGCCCGAGTTCGGATGTTGATCGGCGTTGCAACGGTAGATGGCGGCAGCCTCGGCGAACATATTCTCGTTCTCCATGATCTCGCCGAGGCCGTTGACCCGCTCCTGGGTAAAGACACCGGGGTACTTTTTGACCAGCGCGGGAAGCTGGGCAGTCGCGGCTTGCGGCCCCTTCTCCTTCAGATCCCACATCAGTGCATAAGCCGGCGAGTCATGTTGCAGGTAACCGAGGTCCAGGCAACCGAGCGCGTCCTGGCCGATGCTCTTTGTCACCAGTTCCGAGCACACGGCAAGGCCGTTGAAGCTATTAGTCAGGTAGACGACCCCCGACCGTTGTTTGGGGTCGGCGATGATGTAGTTGCGGAAAATCCCGTAGTCGCCCCACTGCCAGAATGCGGTCCGCTCGCCGTCGACCTGGGTTCCGAAGCCGAGGCCCCAGCCGAGACTCCCGTCGTCATTCATGTCGATGATGGAGGTGATCATCTGCTTTGCGGTTTCGGGTTTGAGGCCGGTGCCGTTGAGGATCGCACACGCGAAGCGCGCATAGTCACCTGCAGTGGTGTAAAGGCTGGCGGCAGCCGTCGCCTCGCTGCGCTTTCGGAAATCGACGGGGTCGCTGTAGAGGAAGTGGCCGTTGGCCATGGTCTTCTCGTAAGCCTCGCGCCAGATCATCGAGCTGCGCTCCATTCCCAGGGGCTCGAGAACATAGGCAGCGATGATCGCATCGAGGGGCTGCCCTTTCAGGTTCTCCACAGCCAGTTGCAGGAGCTGGTACCCCTCGGCCGAGTATTTCCAGTCGGTACCCGGCTCGAAAAAGATCGTGTAGATCTCACCCCCGTCGCCATGGGGCATGCCGGCCGAGTGGCTGAGGACGTGGCGGGCGGTGATCTTTTTGGCCCAGTCCCGGCGAAAGCCCTCGACATCGAGGGGGTGGCCGAGGAATTCTTCAGTCTGTTCTGGTGGAAGGGAGCCGAGGAGCGGTTTGTCGAGATCGATGAGTTTTTCGTCGACCATCTTCATGACGGCGTAGGCGAAGACGGGCTTGGTGAGTGAGGCCGCCTCGAAGATCGTGTCGGTCGTGACCGCTTTCCCACCCGAGCTGCTTGTGACGCCGTACGCTCCTTCCCAGACGACTGCACCCTCCCGGATCAGGGCGATCTGGAGCCCGGGGATGCGGGCCTTTTCGATCAGCCCGGGGATCGAGGCTTTCAGATCGGTGACTGTGCGGTCGGTTTGCTGCTCCTCGGGGGCGGCGCGTGACGCCTTCACCTCGAGAGTTTGCTCGGGGCTGTCCGCAGACAACGGGGCGGCAGACGTGGCGATGATGAGAACGGTCATTCCGATGATCACGGACAGGTTACGTCGCAACATGGAGGTTCTCCCAGTGTCAGGGTGGGTCTTGTTGATGAGGTTCGGCGGGCTTCCCGAAAGTTGGCTCACTGAATAATGAGACGGCGGTCGGGTAGAAAAGGTTCTGTTGTCTTTCTTGCTGATGATCACGTCCTCACAAGCTGCGCTCTTCAGAAACCGTAGCTGTTTCAAGAGACGCCCAATTTCTT
>Ga0255053_10001261_pt1 | contig 14061 bp, 11 predicted proteins | sample JV7_2_22_MG_FD_188635 | JGI IMG/M metagenome (GOLD analysis project Ga0255053, IMG submission 188635) | Seawater microbial communities from Jervis Inlet, British Columbia, Canada - JV7_2_22 | ecosystem: Environmental > Aquatic > Marine > Inlet | place: Canada: British Columbia | collected...
GATGTACAAATCGAGATCGTCATCTCCGTCAGTCAGTGTGTCGAACAAGGAAAAGCGCAAATTAGCTTGTTCCACCGGCACGTCGATCAGGTGCGCCGTTACACCGCTGCTAGTCCGGAACGTGAACGTTTTCGTCGGATCGTCGTCGACGAAGCCGTTTATGACGAGCGGTAGACGCAGTCCGTGCACACCCGGTGAATACGCGCCGGTATAACCAAACTCGACCGGAAAGCTCAGCGAGCCGCTTGCACCAAATGACGTGACCTCCACGGGAGCGGTAACCGAGATCGGTCGAACGGCAAGTGTGCTGTACACGGTGTGACTGTCGTTTTCCCAGGTAAGTGAGCCAAAGCGCCACAAGTCGAGAGGACCCGACTCAAAGCTGAACGTCACATCAAAGGTCACTGACTGCCCCGGAGGTACGGTGATGCTCTGTGGCACGACCGTAACGCCAACGCCGGACGGAGGAATAATATTCGCCGTGTAGGTCTCGGACTGGTCACTGACGTTCGTAACGCGTCTGCTGACGGTGCGCTCGTTTGCAAGGCGGTCTACCGCAATTGATGGCTGATTGAGGTCGGCGCCGGCGAAGGACAGCCCCGCCGCGGCAAGTTCGTCACAACGCTCGCCCGACACTGCGGGTGAATCGGTGCCACAGGCAAAGGCATCGAACTCGTCGTTGCTGACGTCGTAAACAAGGCCAGGATCGACGGCATCGTTTGGCACGATATGCCCCGCCCCGAAGTCGAAAGGCGTTGCCGGTGTTTCGCCATCGGTGACCGTGAGCGAGCGATGAGCGCTTGTCATCAATGCGGACTTTATGTCTGTCGGTCCCCAGTCAGGGTGTGCCTGCAGTAGCAATGCGGCAACGCCGGCGACGTGTGGCGTCGACATTGACGTACCGGACAGGTACGCGAAGTTCTCGCCGGACATAGCGTTTGCCGCGTCCGGGGTGAAACCGGCCAGGATGTTGACCCCTGGTGCTGTGACATCCGGCTTGAGAATGTCGGGCGCCGGTCCGGGGCCACGCGCCGAGAACGAGGCCATGATATTGCCGATTTCGCTTTCCGTGAGCAGCAACCCTTTGTCCATCAACACCGTTACGACATTAGTGGCGTCGAGTTCGGCAAGAATCAGATTGCCATCCGCCTGGCCGATCATCAACGCGGGAATATCAGAAAGCCCCGTTGCGCCATTCATTACGATCGGATCGCCGGCTATGTTGTAGACCAGCGCAGCGACAGCGCCCGCATTGGCGGCCTGTGCGACCTTGATATCGAAGGAGCAGCCACCGCGCTGAATCAGTGCAATGTTTTCGGATACGTCGGACGCGTTGCCCAGCGGTTCGCACGCGTCGCTGGTTGTTCCTGCTGAGCCGTCTTCCAGTGTGTCGTCCTCATCATTGACAAGAACGAGGTCGCCCTCGATCGGTCCGCGATCGCTGAGTGGCGGTGTGAAATTCGCTTCCCTGACAGCGTACTTGCCGGCGATGGTCAGTGGAGACTTTATCTCCAGCGCCTCCGACGATGTTTTGCCATCGCGACTGGATGCGGCCGCTGTGATGACCCAGGGGCCGCCGGCCGGCGAACCGATCGTGCCGAGATTGGGGCCTTCGTTGCCTGCGGCGACGACGCTCAAAACGCCAGCTTTTGATGCTGACATCAGCGCCAGGTCGTCGGGGGCCGTTAGCCGCAACAAAGAGCTGCCAACGGAGTAATTGATGATGTCGACACCGTCGGCCACAGCCGCGTCGATCGCATTGGCCAGGTCGGACGTATTGCAACTTGCTCTCTGGTCGCCCGGGCGCAACCAGCAGGCCTTGTAGACAGCGATTCGTGCGCGTGGCGCGACACCCTCGACACGATCGATGAATGCGCCAAAGATCGAGGCCTTGACCCGATTGCCCGCCGCAGTTGTTGCCGTGTGTGTGCCGTGCCCGTCAACGTCGCGCGCAGAACGAATCTCGCCGGTGTCGATTGGGCCGGTCGCCTCTGCGCCATCGACATAAAAGCGCGCGCCAATCAGTTTGTTGTTGCAGTCAGTCGCTTCGAATTGTTCGCCGGCCACGCAAGCACCGTTCCAGTTTTCTGGTGGTTCGAAAACCAGGGTGTCGTCGAGCTTCTCGAAGCGTCGACATAACCAGCGGCCGAGCAAAGAATTCTCCGCCCAGTCTCCCCGGCACAAGCGGGGGCGGTCAGCTTCTTTAGTGTCGTCAAGGGCCGGATGCTCCGGAGCGATACCGCTGTCTATGACGCCAATAATGATATCTTCGCCATCGAGGCCGGGGGCGCCGCGCAGTCCGACATCACGATCAAAAAGCCCAAGAAAATCAAGGCTATAGTTCGTCGCGAGGGGTCGTACTTCGTCTTCCCAGACATGCAAAACCTCAGGCAGGCTGTCGAGTTTGTGTGCCTGCGAGGGGTGCATTTTCGCGGCGAAGCCATTCAGGCCGAAGCGATAACGGTAGATCAGCTGCGTACTGCTATCTGTGCGAGCGATTACCTTGTCCTGCTCCTGTAGCAGCCGCTCCGCGTAACTCTGTATTGCCGCATCGGCCTTATCGAATCGAACACGAGCAAGTCTCCGTGCGCCTGCTTTGGTAACTGCGCCAAGCCGCGCCGCGTGAAAATCGGCGGCGGATGGCATCGCGAGTTGCACGATGTACACCTTGCGTGCGTTCGGATCCTCGGAGCCGGCCAGGCGAATCGCGCCAAGACTGCCGGCATCGCGCAACACGGATTCGTAGTCCGCTATTGCGCCACACGAAATCAGCAGCGCGAGCAGCGACAATAGGCGTAAGGTCTTCATCTACTCGTCGTTGTAGCCGCTCATTTCCTCTTCGGAAAACGACACGCCAAGACCCAGGGCAATTCGGTTAACAAAATTGAAATAAGCGACGATCATCGTCAGATCGAGAATATCGCTATCGGATAAACCGACGGCACGTAGTTCGCCGAGGTCGCTCTCCGTCATGGCCGACGGCGCCGACGTAAGTTTCTCGGCGTGGCGCGCGATATTGCTCACGCGTGGCTCCAGCGTCTCGAGCCCATCCGCGCTCATTAGCATTTCGAGCGTTTCGTCGTCCTTGATGTATCGCCGTAACGCTGCGGTGTGATGGCTGACGCAATACGCACATTCGTTGGTCGCGGAGACGACGACCGCAATAGCCTCTCTCTCGGCTCGGGTCAGCCCGGACTTGCCGAACATAAGCGTCATGTACAGGTCGAGATGGTTGCCCATCGCATTCGGATTCAGGCTGTGAACCTGGAGAATATTAGAGACTTTGCCGCGCTTTTCTATGAGTTCGGCATACATTGCGCCCAGCTTGCTGCCGCCGTCAGCACGGGCATCATCAACATCGATTTCTTCGATCCAGGACATCGTTCGACGTTACCACTCGGTGCGTCAAAAGAGAACAATCCGCGACCGCAACGCAGTGTCATTCGATAGCGGATAATGCATCGTCGCCAAGCCAGTCTCGTGGCCGCAAGAAGTCGCTATAGAGCTTTTCTTCAGGAGAGCCTGGTTCGGGCTGCCAGTCGTACTCCCAGCGCACGCGCGGCGGCAATGACATCAGAATTGACTCCGTCCGGCCACCTGACTGCAGGCCGAAAATCGTTCCCCTGTCGTAAATCAGATTGAATTCAACATAGCGACCGCGACGATACAATTGAAATTCGCGCTGCCGCTCGCCATACGGATGGTCTTTGCGTTTTTTGACGATGGGCCGGTACGCCGGCAGAAAGCTGTCGCCCGCCGCCTGCAGAAACTCGAAACTGCGCTCAAATCCAGGCTCGTTAACGTCATCAAAGAACAGGCCGCCAACACCGCGTGTCTCATCGCGATGTTTCAAATAGAAGTAATCATCGCAGCATTTCTTATACCGGGCGTACAGGCCATCGCCGAAGGGATCACAGGCGGCTTTGGCCGTTCTGTGCCAGTGAACGATGTCTTCTTCAAAAGCATAGTAGGGCGTGAGATCAAAACCGCCACCGAACCACCAAACGGAATCAGCACCATCCCCGGCCGAGAAGAAGCGAAAATTAGCGTGCGTGGTCGGCACATAAGGGTTGCGTGGGTGAATCACGAGCGAAACGCCAACGGCCTGAAAACCACTACCGGCAAGTTCTGGTCGATTCTTCGTTGCCGACGGCGGCATTTTGTCGCCAAATACGTGTGAGAAACCGACGCCGGCCTGCTCAAATACGCCGCCATCGCTGAGCACACAGCTCAGACCGCCACCGCCGCCAGGCCGGTCCCAGGCATCGCGGCGAAAGCTGGCCCTGCCGTCCAGCTGCTCTAGTTCGGCGACGATTCGCTGCTGCAGGGACTGCAGATACTCTTTAACCTGGTTTAGTTCGTTCATGCTGTTCTTGGTCGCAGTACTTTGCCTGTTGCCAAATCGCGAATTTCCGAGGGTCCCGCAGCAGGCCCGCAGTCACCCGGCACGAGGTAGTCTACACAAGCGCCGAACTTGCGTTGCAGAACGAGGCGATTGCGAACGATGCGTTGGCCGGCGATGTTGGCGCTTGTCGAAACTACCGGTGAATCGACGGCGCTGCAAATAGCGGCGGCGGTCGGATTGCTCGTCAACCGCACCGCGATACTGCGGTGCTTGCCCCTGACCAGCGACATTACGTGTGCCTTCGCCGGAGCGACCCAGGTAATGGGCTGCGATGGATCTGGTATGGGAATGTCATTGTTATCCGCGTCGATCCAGTCCCGCAGCTGCGACCTGTCAGACGCGATAAGGATCAGGCCCTTGTCCGGATCTCGCCGCTTGATGCCGAGCAGACGTGCAAGTGCTTCAGGATCGTCCGGCAAACAACCAAGACCAAACACACCTTCTGTCGGGTAGGCGATGATGCCGCCGCCGAGCAGGATGTCAGCGGCCCGGTTGATCGACAATTTCATTGCAGACGCGAGCGCTTAGTCGTAATTAGAGGGACAGGCACCTTAATTGATCCAAATAACGGCGTAAACAGCTAGATCTCCATGCAATTAAGGTGCCTGTCCCTCTAATTATTTCTTCTTAGCAGCCTTCTTCTTTGTTTTTTTCTTGGCTTTCTTTTTCGCGGTGGTCTTCTTCGCGACTTTTTTCTTGGCGGTCTTTTTCTTGCCACGACGACCGCGGACCGGTGCAGCGGCGAGTAGTTCTTTGCACTCTTCGAGCGTCAATGACTTCGGTTCGCGGTCTTTCGGTACGCGCGCGTTCTTGGCCTTGTCGGTGATGTACGGACCGTAGCGTCCGTTCAGCACCTGAATGCCCTCCTCTTCGAAGTCCTGAATGATGCGACTGGCATCGTCGATTTTCTTCTGTTCAATAACTTCGAGGGCTCGCGGTAACTCGATCGTATACGGGTCATCGTCTTTTATGGAAACGTACTTGTCCCCATAACGGACATACGGTCCGAAGCGACCAACGCTCGCAGAGACGGGCAAACCATCCGGCGTTTCACCGAGTTTGCGCGGCAGCTTGAAGAGCTCAAGTGCTTCGTCCATCGTGATCTCATTCATTTTCTGGCCAGGCCGCAGGCCGGCGAATTTCGGCTTTTCTTCATCATCTTTCGTGCCAATCTGCACGAAAGGCCCGTAACGGCCCATGCGAACCGTCATCGGCTTACCACTTTTCGGGTCGGTGCCGAGTTCGCGCGCCTGAGCAACCTGCTCACGCGTTACCGAGTCTTCCTTGTCGTCACAGAGTGCCTTGAACGGTTTCCAGAAACTGTCGAGCAATGGCACCCAATCCTTGTGGCCCAGGGAAACCTCGTCGAGGTCGTCCTCAAGTTTCGCCGTGAAGTCGTAATCGACGTACTGTGCGAAATGGTCAGTCAGGAAACCGTTGACGATACGACCTATGTCGGTCGGGAAGAAGCGCTTGCTATCTATCTCGACGTATTCGCGATTCTTCAGCGTTGCGATAATGCTCGCGTAAGTCGAGGGACGGCCGATGCCGTATTCTTCCAGTGTCTTGACGAGGCTCGCTTCGGTAAAGCGCGGTGGCGGCTCAGTAAAGTGTTGCTCAGGTCGCAGTACATCCAGGTTGATTACATCGCCCTCAGCGATGTTAGGCAGCAAGCGGTCACCGTCATCGTCCTTAGGCGCGTCGTCCTGGCCTTCCTTATAAACAGCCATGAAACCGGGCTCGACGAGAATTGATCCATTGGCGCGGAAGCGGTGTCCGTCATCGGCTGCTCCCGCTGCAAGTTCGATTGCAACCGTGTCGAATACGGCGGGCACCATCTGACACGCCATCGTGCGTTTCCAGATTAACGAGTAAAGCTTGAACTGATCTTCGTCGAGCGCATCCTTGAGCGACTCCGGGGTCAGTGCGACTGATGTCGGACGAATCGCTTCGTGAGCTTCCTGGGCGTTCTTGGCTTTCGTTTTGAATACGCGCGGTTCTTCAGGAACGTTTTCGGCGCCATAACGCTCAGCAATCACCTCGCGAATCTCTTCGACCGCGACGTTGGCAAGTGTCACGGAGTCGGTACGCATGTAGGAAATCAGGCCGACATTGCCTTCACCGGGTACTTCGATGCCCTCATACAACTTCTGCGCAACACGCATGGTCCACTGCGTATTGAATCCGAGTTTGCGCGACGACTCCTGTTGCAGCGTCGAGGTTGTAAAAGGCGCGGCAGGATTGCGGCGACGTTGGCGCTTGGTAACGCCTACCGTCGTGAGCTTGCCATCGGCGGCGTCGAGTATCGTTTTTTCGACACCGCGAGCTGCGGCCTCGTTTTCAAAACTAAATTGCTCGACCTTTTCACCACCGTAAGCGACGAGGCGTGAAACAAACGGTTGCTCCTCTTTGCTGACGTCTGCTTCGATGGTCCAGTACTCGCGCGCCTTGAATGCTTCGATTTCCAGTTCACGCTCAACGATCATGCGTAGCGCCGGACTCTGCACGCGACCTGCCGACAGACCGCGTTGCACCTTCTTCCACAATAAGGGTGAAAGGTTGAAGCCGACGAGATAATCGAGCGCGCGGCGGGCCTGTTGTGCGCCGACGAGATCGCCTGAGAGCTCACGGGGATTGTCGATCGCTTCCTGCACCGCTGCTTTCGTAATTTCATGAAAGACGACACGATGCACCGGCTTGCCGTTAAGCGCTCCTTTTTCTCTGAGTAGTTCGATCAGGTGCCAAGAGATTGCCTCGCCTTCGCGATCCGGGTCAGTTGCGAGATACAGTGCGTCAGATTTTTTGAGTGCCCGGATTATCGCTTTTACGTGTTTCTCGTTGCGTTCGATGATTTGATATTTCATCGCGAAGTCGTTGTCAGGATCGACGGCACCCACCTTCGGCACGAGATCGCGTACATGGCCGTAAGAGGCCAGGACGTCAAAGTCTTTACCAAGGTATTTGCTGATCGTTTTCGCCTTCGCAGGCGATTCAACAATGACGAGATTTTTAGGCATATATAAGGGTGCTCAAAACCAAACAACCGCGGACAGTGCCGCGGTTGAATACAATGCTTGGTGGCAGTGTGTCAAGAAAATCAGTGAATAGAGCCCGTGCTCTCCTCAAAAACCAGGTCTTCCATGCGCGCATAGGCCAATTCCTGACCCGGTTGGCTGAACAGTACCATCAGGACGACCCACTTGATTTGCTCGACGTCGATATCCGCAGATTCCAGCGCGAGCAGGCGATCGACCAGAATTTCTCTCTGTGGCGGAGAGAGAATTCCGATCTGCTCGAGATACGATATATAGCCGCGGCTGGCCGTGTCGAGCCGTTCCTGCTCGAAATCGCTGTATATTCGCGTGCCGTGCGCGGTTTGCGCATTGAATGCGAGGCCATCCTGGTGATCGGTCAGCCCGTCCAGCCAATCGAGCGCACGATCTATTTCAGGGTCACCAAAACCTGCCCGCGAGAGTTCGTCTCGCAGCTCATTGTGGTCAGCCTCGGGTTCTTCATCGGTGTCGACGTAGGTCTCAAAAAGATACATCAATACGTCGAGTACATTTTCTTTCATGCCTGGAGCGGCTCCCTTCCGTTTCCAATCCAGTGTCACTCAGCCAAGTAGCGAGTAGCGACCACCAGACAGCGATTCGACGACTCCCTCTAGCTCCAGGATCAGAAGCATGGAGGAAACCTGATCAATCGTCAATCCGGAATTTTCGGCAAGTTCGTCAATACTTGTTGGATCGTGACTCAGGTATTTTTTCAGCTCCAGGTACTCGTCGTCCTGGACATCGACGGGCGGCTCATTCGTCGTTGATTCCAAAGTGTTTTGCAGGACGTGGCTCGCGAGAGGAGCGAGTTCGGCGACGATGTCGTCGGCCGTTTCAACCAGCTTGGCGCCCTGTCTGATCAGTTGATGACAACCACGAGACAGTGGATTATGGATAGAACCCGGTAACGCAAATACTTCGCGGCCTTGCTCGCCGGCATGCCGCGCAGTAATCAGCGATCCGCTGCGCCTGGCAGCCTCAATAACAAGCGTGCCCAAACTCAGACCGCTGATCAGGCGGTTGCGCTGCGGGAACAGGGACCTGTCCGGATGCGTGCCGAGCGGAAACTCGCTAACGAGCGCGCCATGCCGGGCGACCTCATGTGCAAGATCGCGGTTGGATGCAGGATAGACACGGTCGATGCCATGACCAAGAAACGCGACAGTTATTGCGCCGGCATCGAGCGCCCCGCGATGCGCGGCAGTATCAATGCCCTCGGCGAGGCCACTGACGATGCAGAAGCCGGCGCCACCAAGATGACGTGCAAACTCGAAGGCGTCGCGCGCGCCACTTTGCGTAGGATTACGGCTGCCGACGATGGCAATCGACGGCATATGCAAGAGCCCTGGATCGCCTCGTACATACAGCTGGGGCGGTGGCCGTGAAATCTGCGCAAGGAGCTCAGGGTAGCCGTCATCGCCACGGGCAATGACGCGGTTCTGGGGGTCCTGCAGCCATTCTTTGCTCATGCACCCATAATAAAAAAAACGGCGCTCGAAAGCGCCGTCTTTAATTCATTGCAAGCTTTAGAAATCAGGTCGGGTTGCGCACGAAGTCGAGTATGTGCAGAGCTTGAGTTGCCTCCATCACGAGCCCGTAACCGATGCGATCATATACCTTGAATATCATCACCGTGCCAGCAGGTTCATCGGGAAGGCGCACGCTGCCACCGGCTACATGGTCTCTGACCGTCTGACCTCTTTGCCATACAGTTAGCACGTCACCGACTGCCAGCCCATGATTGGAGCCTCGATTTACTACCACGACCTGGTACTGACCAACCTGAGTTACACCACCGGCAACGAACATGATCTGCCCGTCGATATTGCTTGATGGTGCCTTGGGGAAGAAATTCAGCGGAATCTCGACCGCGGCTGGAATCAGGCGGTCACCTTGTTTGGCCTCTCGCTTCGATGAAGTCAGCGCCATTGTCGCCGGATCACCACTGCGGTGTATCGTGCCTTCGCCAATCTCGATGCCCTGATAGCCAATAACGTCATTGTTTTCGGGATCTACCAGCTTGTTGCCGATATGCACGATGTTGAAGCGTTCGCCTGGCTGGGCGCTGGTGCCACGTACGTAGACAGTATTGCCGGCGGCCGCAATGAGGTGATCGCCTTTGGTCGCAACCAAGTGCGGCAAAGAGTCGACTTCATTACCTTCGATTACAACGCCGCGACTCAAAAATGCAGAAATGGAATCGTAGGAGACGCTTGTAATAGCCTCAGTAAGTGGTGTTTCGCGAGCCTGGGGCGACAGGCGGTGGCTCGAACCGAGCTGATTCGTTACGCGCGGGGCGCCATCAACATAGATCAGCGCGAGCACGTCGCCCGGATAGATAAGATGCGGATTCTCTACCTGTGGATTGACATACCAGATTTCGGGCCAATACCAGGGGTCCCTGAGGAAGGTCGCTGCGATATCCCAAAGAGTGTCGCCAACCTGAACGACATATTGGTCAGGCGCGTCTTCGGCAAGGCGTGCGCTATCTTGCGAAAACGCGGTGAGCGAACCCAGACTGAGTGCTGCGACAAGCGCAACAACGGTCATCCGGAGACGGTTATTCGGGTAATTTTTGCGGAGGGACATGATTTCCTCGTGCTCCATACAAGGTACTAGGACCTGTTGCTTTTTAGCGTTGCTATAATATGTCGTTCCGGTGCCTTTGAGACTGCTAATTACGTCACATTTCGGCCCCAAATACCTGTGAAAAGGCGCTTTTTCTGGCGGCATTGTCTGTCATCTTATTCAATAAAGTCAAACATTTAGGTCGTTTTGGTAGCAATTTACACGAATATTGCAGGAATTTACCTTAAGGAAATTATGGCAAAACTAAGCATTTTGGAGTTCCCGGACACCCGGCTCAGGACCCGGGCAGTTGCGGTCGAAACCGTCGACGATGAGCTCAGATCGCTGATCGACGACCTGTTCGAGACGATGTATGACGCACCCGGCATCGGGCTCGCAGCGACGCAGGTCGATGTGCACAAGCGGCTGCTCGTCGCAGATGTGTCTGCGGACAAGAGTGAGCCGTATGCACTGATCAACCCGGTCATTCTGGAGAAAGACGGTGTGACCGTAACTGAAGAAGGCTGCTTGTCTGTACCCGGTTACTACGAAGAGGTCGAGCGTGCCGAGCACATTCGTGTCAGCTTTCTCGATCGCAACGGTGAGGAAACGGCAATGGAGGCGGAGGGTTTGTTCGCGGTCTGCATCCAGCACGAAATGGATCATCTCGAAGGCAAGTTGTTTGTCGACTATCTCTCGGAAGCGAAGCGGCAACGCATTCGCAAGCGCCTCGTCAGAGACCAGCGCCATAAATCGGCAGACGCGGTGACCCTGTAGGAAGTGGTTGTAGGGACAGGCACCTTATCTCTACTGCGTTAACCGTTCGAAAAAAGGAGATAAGGTGCCTGTCCCTATAACCAGAGACGACGGGCCGCTCTTACAAGACCAGAATCCTATGACCATACCCAAAGTTATCTTTGCCGGCACGCCGGTGTTTGGCGCTGCGCAGCTTCGTGCATTGCTCGATGCGGGCGTAATTCCGTGTGCAGTATTGACGCAGCCGGACCGGCCTGCAGGTCGCGGCAAACGCCTCACGGCAAGTCCGGTTAAACAGCTCGCCACTGAACGAGGCATACCTGTCATGCAACCACCGACGTTGCGAGATGAAGACGCCACCTCGCAACTAAAGGTGCTGCAGGCTGACATCATGGTGGTCGCAGCCTATGGCCTGATGCTGCCGCAAGATGTGCTCGACATTCCCCCTGCGGGTTGTTTAAACGTGCATGCATCATTGTTGCCGCGTTGGCGTGGTGCTGCGCCGATTCAGGCAGCGATACTTGCAGGCGATGAGCAAACAGGTGTGTGCCTGATGTCGATGCAGGCAGGGCTTGATACAGGGCCGGTCTATGTGAGCGAGTCCATCACGATTGGCGAGCATGAAACTGCGGGCCAGCTGCACGACCGACTCGCTGATGTCGGCGCCAACTTGCTCGTGCGCCACCTCAGCGACATCATCGACGGCAAGCTGACAGCAACCCAACAAGAGGAAGACCTCGCAAGTTATGCGCCAAAAATCAGGACTGCGGATGCCGGGCTGGGCTGGCAACAACCGGTCGCAAAACTGGATCGCATGGTGCGGGCATTCAATCCGGTTCCGGGCGCATGGTTCATGCTCGATGACGAACGTATCAAGTGCTGGAAAGCACAGACTTCGAGCGGAATCGCCGCACCTCCTGGCACTGTCCTGAGTGCTGGACAGGACGGCGTGGTCATCGCCTGCGGCGACGGAGCGCTAAGAATCGAGTCCTTGCAGCGACCCGGCAAACGCGCTGTGACAGCGGGCGAATTTTCGTCACAAACGGATATTACTGGCCGGCAGTTGTGAGCGGCATTAAGAAGGGAGCACGGCTGCGGGCGACCGCGGCGCAAATTGTCGACGCTGTTGTAAGCGCGGGCCGGTCACTCGACGCGGCGCTGGCGGACCATGAAGATCGCGTCGCCCCGGACGACCGCCCACTACTGCGGCTGCTGTGCTACGGCGCTTTGCGACGCCATTGGCGACTGCAATTCTGGGTCGACTCGCTGCTTGACCGGCCACTAAAGCCTCGTGACAGCGTCCTCAACGCCTTACTTGCGATCGGTCTTTACCAACTCAGCGAAACGCGCATTCCCGACCACGCAGTCGTGTCGCAGACCGTCGAGGCTGCCCGCTTCCTGCGGCGGCCAAAGCTCGCGCCGTTGGTAAACGCCATTCTCAGGCGCGCATTGCGCGACCGGATTTTCGATACGGAGCCGTCTAAAGAGAACGCAGCGCATGATCATCCGCAATGGATTCTTGATGCACTCAAGTCCGATTGGCCGGATGACTGGCGCGAAATTGTGGCCGCGAATAACGCTCGGGCGCCGATGTGGCTGCGAGTAAATCCGGCACATGGAGCGGCGGCGGACTATGTGGGACGGCTTGAGGAAGAAGGTATCGACAGCGAGCTGTTAGTGGGAGCGCCACAGGCAGTGCGGCTGGCTGAGCCGCGACCAGTGGATACACTGCCGGGGTTCGAAGAGGGGCATGTATCGGTTCAGGAAGCAGCGGCCCAGCTGGCAGCGCCGTGGCTCATCGACGGGGTCGAAGGCCGCGTGCTGGATGCTTGTGCTGCACCGGGTGGCAAGAGCGGCCATTTGCTGGAACTGGGTCGCGATCGAATCGATCTGACCTGTATTGACAAGGACCAGGCGCGACTCGGTAGCGTGGCCGCGAATCTGGATCGGCTCGGGCTGGATGCAACCCTTATTGCCGCCGATGCATCGAAACCTAGTAAGTGGTGGGATGGTTCGCCGTTCAACGCGATTTTGCTTGACGCGCCCTGTTCGGCAAGCGGCGTGATACGCCGTCACCCGGACATCAAACTCTTGCGGCGAGCGACAGATATTCCGGAGCTGGCGGCCCTGCAGGCATGCCTGCTGGATGCGCTTTGGCCACTGCTGGCGCCAGGCGGGCGCCTGCTGTACGTGACTTGCTCCGTATTTGCGGCGGAGAACGAGGCAGTTGTGGCCGGGTTTCTGGAACGTAGTGGAGACGCACAGGAAGACGACGTGTTGCAAAATAACAACATCCGCGATCTAATGCGGGACAAGGCCTGCGGTCAGCAGATCTTGCCGGGAACGGCGGGAACTGACGGCTTTTATTACGCAGGACTTGTGAAGGTCTCCTGAAGAAACCATATTGCGTAAATCTGTCCATAAATCCAGCAAATCACGGGCACTCCGTTTGAGTTCCATCGTGATGTTTTGTCTGCTGGTTCAGTCTGGCTCTGCGCAAGATGACGTGGAGCGCACGGGCTACTTCGAGGTGCGCTCAGCGACGACGAGAATGGCTGACGGTGTGCATACACTGGATGCCCGGTTGCAACTCGTACTCAGTAGTGAAGCGCTCGAGGCTCTGTCCAGCGGTGTGCCGCTGACAATCGAGCTACAGCTGGAGCTGATACGTGTGCGGCGATTCGTATGGGATGATGCTGCCGCCGAACTCGCACTGCGCTATGAACTCGAGTATCGACCGCTTAGCCAGCGCTACATCGTTAGAAACCGAAACAGTGGTGATCAGGATTCCTTCGCAACACTCTACTCCGCGCTGAACAATCTCGGCCGCGTGCAGGGTTTGCCAATTATTGACGATGCGCTTCTCGAAGCTGACAAGAACTACCGTGTCCGCTTGCGCGCAATGCTCAATACGCAGCAATACCCGGCACCGCTTCGATTGTTGTTCTTCTGGCGCTCCCAGTGGCAGTTACAAAGCGAATGGTTTGAATGGTTGCTCGAGCGATAAAAAGAGCCTCATACACAATCTTTGCGGCGACCGGCGTTGGTCTCGTTCTTGTTGCATTGTTCTTGCTGAGCCGCACGGCACAAAACTCCGATGATTTCGATCGGTTGCACAACGTCATACTCGCAATCAACATCGCCGGCGTACTTGTGCTGTTCATTTTTCTTGTCGGCAACCTTGTGCGCTTGTTGCGTGAGTATCGAACGCATGTGCCAGGCGCCAAGCTCAAAGCGCGAATAGTCGGCATGTTTGTCGGTCTCGCCGTTCTGCCGCTG
>Ga0255053_10001262_pt1 | contig 14060 bp, 11 predicted proteins | sample JV7_2_22_MG_FD_188635 | JGI IMG/M metagenome (GOLD analysis project Ga0255053, IMG submission 188635) | Seawater microbial communities from Jervis Inlet, British Columbia, Canada - JV7_2_22 | ecosystem: Environmental > Aquatic > Marine > Inlet | place: Canada: British Columbia | collected...
GAAATCGCTGACGCTGACATTGCAGGTGTCGGTGCTGGTGACGGTGTTGGGAATGGTCGCCTTCTTTGTCGCAGTCGGTGATCCGATAGCGTACTGGGAGGCAGAACTTCTGGTTGCCGCCGAAGTCTGGCGCAATCTCGGTGCCAACGAGCTGGCCGACAACCTGACGCAGGGTCGGGCGGTGCTGGCGGCACAGATGACGATGTTTATCGCCATCATGTTGTGGACGATTTATGCGGCGACGTTTGTACTGGGCTACAGGTTATATCGCCAGTTGCCCGGCAAAACGGCACGTTACGGCCATTTTCGTGATTTGAATCTGGGCCGCGTCATTGCGTTGACTATGGCGGTGTGTTCGATTATCGCGTTGCTGAGCGACGCGGTGTGGTTACAGAATATTGCGTTCGTCATGTTCGCGATCTTCTGGTTGCAAGGTCTGGCAATCGTGCACTGGATGCACGCGAGGGAAATTTTGCCAGCCTTTGCGGTGATTATGGTTTATGTGCTGATGCTGCCGCTGAGCGCAGTCATCGTTGTTGCACTGGCGGTTACAGGCTATGTCGATGCCTGGTTCCGCTTGCGGCAGCGGGTGCCGGCAACATGAGTAAGGCAATGGTTCGAAGGACGAGGCTTAGGAAATGAACGTCATTCTGTTGGACAACGTTGAGAATCTCGGCAAGATCGGTGATCTCGTCAAGGTTAAACCCGGCTACGGCCGCAACTACCTGTTGCCGAAAGGCAAGGCGGCGCTGGCGACGCCCGAGAACATCAAGCAAATCGAGGCGCGGCGCGCCGAGCTCGAGACGGCCGCTGCGGAAGAACTCACCACCGCGAAGACTCGCGCGGCGGCAATCGAGGGCATGGAGCTCGTTATCCAGGCGAACTCGGGTGCGGAAGGAAAGCTCTTCGGGTCGGTTGGCCCGATCGACATCGCTGACGCATTCGAGAAGGTCCAGGTCGTGATTCAGCGCAGCGAAATTCGCATGCCGGATGGCCCGATCCAGGAACTCGGCGATTTCCCGGTTGGCGTACATCTGCACCCGGACGTAAACGTCGAAATTACGATCCGGGTTGTCGAGGCGGAGTAGGAGCCACTGCGCCGTTGATGTTGTGGTACCTTTGAGCAGAGGCACACGACAGCCCCGGGGAGACAAATGGTACGAGCGTTGGGAGAGGGTGTAGGCACCATTGGTGCAGAGCAGCACATCAAAGTGCCGCCCAATTCCATCGAGGCCGAACAGTCTCTGATCGGCGGCCTGATGCTCGACGCACACGCCTGGGACAAGGTCGCCGACGTCATTACCGCGGAAGACCTGTACCGCAAGGACCACCGCCTGATTTTTGCCGCCATCGCCAACCTGGTAGAGGCGGGCAGCCCCTGTGATGTCGTTACAGTCTCCGAGTTTCTCGACAAACGTGGCGAACTGGAGGCTGCGGGTGGCCTCGAGTACCTTGCGACGCTGGCCAACGAAACGCCGGGTGCGGCGAACGCCCGTGCTTACGCCAAAATCCTGCACGATCGTGCCATCGAACGAGAACTGATCAACGTTGGCAACGAGATTTCCGGCAGTGCCTTCGCGACGGACGGCCGATCTGCACCGGAGCTCGTCGACGAGGCGGAGCGTCTCGTGTTCCAGATCGCCGAACGTGGCTCACGCGGACGTGCGGGCTTCAAATCACTGAAGCAGATTCTTCCCGAGGCGGTCGATCGCATCGACGTGCTGCACCAGTCTGACGGCGATATCACCGGCATCCCGAGCGGCTACACCGAATTTGATAAATTGACAGCCGGTTTACAGGCTGGCGATCTGATCATCGTGGCCGGCCGCCCCTCAATGGGCAAGACGGCTCTTGCGGTCAACATTGCCGAGAACGCGGCGATCGGTACCAAAGTGCCGACTGCGATATTCTCGATGGAGATGCCGTCGCAACAATTGGCGTTTCGTATGATCTCGTCACTCGGCCGCGTCGATCAGTCGCATTTGCGCACGGGACAATTCCCCGATGAAGACTGGTCGCGTATCAATACCGCCGTGCAGTTGATGTCGGATGCGCCGCTGTTCATCGATGACACGCCCGGCCTGTCACCAACCGAAATTCGTGCACGTGCAAGACGCTTGCAGCGCGAGCATGGGCTCGGCCTCATCGTCGTCGACTACCTGCAGCTCATGCAGGTGCCAGGCAGCAAGGAAAATCGCGCGACGGAAATCTCGGAGATCTCACGAAATCTGAAAGCCCTCGCCAAGGAACTGGCATTACCGATTATTGCGTTGTCGCAGCTCAATCGCAGTGTCGAGCAACGAACTGACAAGCGACCGGTCATGTCGGATCTGCGTGAGTCGGGTGCGATCGAACAGGATGCCGACTTGATCATCTTCATCTATCGCGAAGAGGTCTACAACAAGGAGACACCGCGCAAGGGTATCGCGGACGTTACGATCGCCAAGCAACGTAACGGTCCCATTGGTGATTTCCCGCTGACATTTGTCGGGCGCTACACAAAATTCGAGAACTGGGTACCGGATACCTATGCCGGGGAGAGCTATCCGTGAGTTTCGGGGCTCGGGCACTGATCCGGCTCGGCGCGCTCAAACACAATCTGGAAGTTATTCGCAGCGCGGCACCGGATACACGCGTCATGGCCGTCATCAAGGCCAACGCCTATGGTCACGGCATGGTGACCGTTGCACAACACATTTCAAATGCAGATTCGTTTGCCGTCGCACGCTTGCCGGAAGCGCTGCAGCTGCGTGAGTCCGGCATCGATAAACCCATCGTCTTGCTGGCCGGAGTCGTTACGGACGAGGGCAGGCGAACCGCGTTCGAAAACGACTTCGAGCTTGTAGTCCATGACGTCGCCCAGGTCGATATGCTCGAGCGTGCGCGCGGTCCCTCGGGGACCGTCTGGCTCAAGTTCGATACCGGTATGAACCGTCTCGGATTTCCGCCCGAGGCCGCTCCCCGGCTGATCCAGATGCTGCGGAACAGCGACGTCGTCAGCGAACTTCGGTTGATGACCCACCTTGCCAGTGCCGACGAACTCGATAACCCGGCGACTGAGTCGCAGCTTGCTGCCTTCGAGTCGGTAACGCGGGGCTTCGAGGGGGCCGTCAGCGTCGCTAATACGCCCGCGACGCTGGGCTGGCCACAAATTGTGAATGCACGCGAGAAGCTGGGGTTCGCAGGAGACTACTGGATTCGTCCCGGCCTATCGCTGTTCGGGGTATCTCCATTCGCGGAAAGGACAGGCGCGGACCTCGGCCTGAAACCGGTCATGCAGTTCGAGGCTCGGCTCATCGCGGTCAAGCCGTTGCATGCCGGCGCTCGCGTCGGCTACAAGGGCGCCTATATCAGTGAGTCCAAGACGACACTCGGCATCGTGGCTGCCGGCTACGGCGACGGCTACACGCGGCATTTCCGCAGCGGCACACCGGTGCTGGTCAATGGTCGGCGCGTTCCGCTCATGGGCAATGTGTCGATGGACATGATTGCGGTCGACCTGGGGCAGGGAGGAAGCGATCGGGTCGGTGACGTTGTCACATTATGGGGAGACGATCTACCGGTCGAAGAGGTAGCACCCTGGGCCGATGCGATCCCGTACGAACTCGTCTGCGGCGTCATGAACCGCGAGGCGAGCGAGGTCGTCGACTAGATTTTTGGAGCGCGCTGCGGCGCGCGAACGCGTCAGCTGGCGAAGAAGCCCATCTTGACGCCGGCCAGCTGCACCACATCATTATCGGATAGCTTGCGTGCCTGCGCGCCAATCGGCTTACCGTTGACGAGCGGGAAGTCGCCTTCCTCTCCGGATTCGACGTGGACGATGTAATACCCTTCGGCACGCCGCGTAATTGCGGCAACTTGTACACCGGGACGTCCAAGCGTCGTCAACGCCTTCGTGAGTTCCAGTTCACGCCCGGCGAACGCGCCGCTCAATACCTGTAATTTGGCAAGGGGCAGGGCGTTTGGCGCAGTAGCCGGGTCGATACCCGTATGGGTTGCGGTATGTGCCACTGGCGCCGCGGTTTCTTCATACTTTGGAGCAGCCGGAGCAGCACCTGTCAGCGGTGCCGCTTCTTCCGGATCCAGGCGTACGGAGGCGGCAGCATCCGCGGCATGGTCGGCCGCAGCCTCTGCGGCTGCCTCAGCCGCGGCGGCTTCTGCAGCTTGTTCGGCTTTCGCGAGTTGCTCGGCATTATGCTGACCGCTCGGAATGACCATTGTCTTTTCGAACTCGTCCTGCTCGGTTTCAGGTGCCTGTTGATCCGAGAAGCGCAGCTGGTGATGCCCTATCGTGATGACGTCGCCATGTTGCAGGGCGTGCTTTTTGATCAGCTTGCCATTGACATAGGTGCCGTTGGTGCTGTTCAGATCCTCGAGGAAGGAGTCATTGAGAATATTAATGATAAGAGAGTGATGTCCGCTGACGGCGGGATTGTCGATGCGTACATCGTTGTCCGGGAGACGACCAATCGTATAGCGCTCTTTGGTCATGTTGTATTCAGCCAGAACCTGGTTGTCCAGACTAAGAATTAACCGTGCCATGTTTTCTCGCCGTCCTCAGTGAGACCGAAGTATGTAAGGAGCAGTGATAAAAGAGAACAGCCGGCTACGGAAGTAGCCGCTTCGCTCGTTGATGAGAGCAATCTCCAGATATCCCCTGCATCCCTTAAGAGCGGAACCAGCCGGCGATCTTGATGAGCAGGTTCCTTTTCGCTGCGAACGAATCAAGTACCTGGGCAAGCATCACCGACACGTTGTCGCGCCCGCCGTGGTCATTAGCCAGTTCCACCAGCTGTTGACCAACGACGTCAAGACTAGCATTAAAAGTACTGATAGTTAAGTGAATATCCTCATCTTCGACCATGTCGGGCAAGCCGTCCGAACACAGCAGGTAGACGTCCTCGGGGAGCACCTCGTACTCGTGCACCTCGACCTCGACGGTGGGTTCTACACCGAGGGCCCGGGTGACATAGTTGCGATTGGTCGAGCGCTGCGCCTCGTCATGGGAGTAAAAGCCCCTGTCAACGAGTTCCTGCAGTAACGAGTGGTCCAGCGTGAGTTGTTCGAACTGGCCGCCTCGCAGCCGGTAGGCCCGCGAGTCGCCGACGTGGGCAACAGACACTTTGTTATCGAAAAACATGCACGCAACAATGGTCGTTCCCATGCCCTCGCAATGCGTCTGGCTCTGGGCAGTCTGGAAAATAATCTTGTTGGCACGGTACACGGCGTCCCGCAGCACGATGGACTGCCGCATCAGTCCGCTGTGCGGGTCGATGTCGTGGCGTTCTTCCCGGCCGGCGCCCTCGGCGGCGAGTTCGGTGACGATCTGCACGGCGATGCCACTCGCGACCTCGCCGGCATTGTAGCCACCCATGCCGTCCGCCAGCACCATCAGCCCGATGTCCGGGTCCGAGCCGATCGCATCTTCATTGTGATCGCGTACCCGGCCGGTATCCGTCATCTCGGCAAAGTCTATTTTTCCACGCAGGTTCATCGTAATCGCTCTACTCCGGTCCTTCAGCTCTAGGAGTATCTGGCGCAATTGCGCAATGCTATCGCCATTTCGGCGCCACAGGAAAACCGATCTTCAGGTCGTTTCGCCAGCGCCTTCGCGAGAACGGCGTCAATACTCGGGGCGATACCTGCACGCCGATTCGCAATTGGTGCCGGGTCCTCGGTCGTAATTTTTGTCATTAATGCTGCGATGTTACTTGCTTTGAAGGGAACCTCGCCGATCAGAAGCTCGTATAGGGTAACACCAAGGGAAAACAAGTCCGAGTGGCCCGTGAGCTTTTCCGCGCCGAGCTGCTCGGGCGACATATACATTGGTGTGCCCAGGACGATGCCGGTTTTGGTGCTGTTGTTGTCGGTCATTCGGGCAACACCGAAATCACTAATCTTGAGCGAACCTTCTTTCGGGTTGTAAAGCAGGTTGGCCGGTTTGATGTCGCGATGAATCACGCCCTGGTTGTGTGCGTAGTCGAGCGCTTCGGCTGTCGAGGCTGCCAGGTCGAGCGCCCGCTTGGGTGCGAGTAACTTCCTGGGGTCGGTTAAGTCCTTTAGCGAAATGCCCGGCACATACTCCATGGCAATGTACGCGAGGCCTTTGTCTTCGCCGGCATCGAACACCGTGATGATGTTGGGATGCGTCAGGCGACCCGCGGACTCGGCTTCACGAAAGAAACGCAGCCGGGCCTCCTTGAGTTCCTCGTCCTCGAAATCCTTTTCGATTGATATGGCCTTTACGGCGACGGCGCGATTGATGCGCGGATCCTTGGCCAGGTAGACCGCGCCCATCGCGCCGCGACCGATACGTCGTTCAATAACATATCGGCCAAGTCGCTGCGGGAATCCCGCGACTTTTTGCGAATCCTGTTTCTTGGCAGCAATCGCACCGTGAGTGCGCTTCATCCAATCGAGTACGGCCTCGGCACGCTCGGGCTTTGCTTGTTCCTCGAACGCAATCGACAGCTTGTACATGACCGTTGCCAGGGTTTCGGAAGGATTACAACGGCGAAACTCGGCGAACGCGGGCTCGAGCCTGCCGGCGGTGAGGAAATCGGAACCGCGTTTGAACGCGTCCTGCGTCACTTTTCTCGGGTTACCAACGAGCCATATGCTGAGTAATCCGATACCGACAAATATCAGTACCGGCCGGCCGATATCGAAGCGTACTCGCAGCACGTACAGGAACAGCATCTCGACCAGTATCAGGCCGGCGACGAATGCGATTGTCATCACTGCGATTCCGTGCCGCCTGCGATCCGGCATGAACAAGACCGCGATGATTGCGAGTAGTACAGGTGCCAGCCACTCGAGGGCACGTATCCAGGCCGGCACGATAATGGTCCGGTCGCTTTCCACATCCGCCAGAAGTGAGGCGGTCAGTTCGGAGTGGGTGACGAATTGCCCTGACGGTAATACTGCCGCTGCACCCACGAGCGCCGGTTCGTGGTCGACAAAAATAGTTGCGCCATTGAGACGCGTACTTGCAAAGTCGCCGACCAGAATTTCGTCAACCGATACTCGAGGCAGGTCGACATAGTTCGAAAAGAATATTGCATCGTCCGCGTTCGACATCCGGACGCTCGTCGCGAGTTGGTCGTTATTGAATGCAACGGCCAGCGCCAGTGACGGAGACATGACGTCGCCATTCAGGAACCATAATTCCGAGCGGCGCAGGATCCCATCGCCATCCGGCTGCACGTCGACAAATCCGTTATGAGAAGACAGGTCCGCGAATCGGTGCCGCGTCGGCACGTAGACCGGTACTCTGCCATTAAGAGCGGCAGCCCAACCCGGCACAGGGTCTTCGGCTTCCATTTCGGGCGGGTAGGGCAAGATAATTCGGGCCGCCTGGCTTCCTGAAAGCACTTTGAGCACCTGTCCGTACTCGTCCAGCAGTTGCTCGCGGCCAAGTCGGGACGGGTCGATGCTGATGATGATTGCGTTGTCCAGTGAGCGGTTGGGCAAGCCGGAGGCGAAGGTGTCGTACAGGAAGCGGTCGGCCGCAACGAACCACGGCGCCAGCGGGCCGTAGATCAGAAGCAGCAGTACACTGGCGAAGCTCAGCGCGATCAGGCGGTTGCGTTTTTGGTTGTTGCCCGTGTCCAAGTTGGTCAGGTCCCTGTTTCTAAGGGCAAAAGTATAGGAAATCGCAAGCTTTCTTAATGAGAAAGGGTTGGCATTTTTATGTCATAAGCCAGCGAATTGCGGTGCTATCATCGGCCGCGGAGCGAGTCACGCATCGCGAGTCTATTCTGCGGCAAGTAAGAACTATAAAACTCCTTATAAATCAATATAATCCATTGTTTTTCTCTATTTTAGATCAAATTAAAACAGGCTCTCGATGGCGCGTGTCTGTGGCTCTGTACCCATGGGCAAGCTGAAAACCGCCTATGTTTGCGCCGAATGCGGTGCTCATAGTGTGAAGTGGGCAGGGCAATGTCCCGAGTGCTCGGCCTGGAATACGCTTTCCGAGACCCGGATTTCGAGTGCGAGTCCAGTCGTGCCCAGCGGCGCCGAGACAACCGCGCTGGGCGACCTGCAACTCGACCCGGAGGAATGCCATGCCACGGGATTCAGCGAGTTCGACCGGGTACTCGGTGGTGGTTTGGTGCCTGGCGCTGTCGTCTTGCTGGGTGGTGACCCGGGTGTTGGCAAGTCGACTCTGCTGCAGCAGGTTAGCGGCAGAATCGAGGGGCAGGTTGCGGTTCTGTATGCGACGGGCGAAGAGTCGTTGCGGCAAGTCAGTCAGCGCGCCCGGCGTCTGGGTCTCGATAGTGCAACCTTGCAAGTACTTGCAGACACATCTTTGGAGAACGTATTGGCTGAGGCGGGTCGCACGGACGCTAGCGTCATCATCGTCGACTCGATCCAGACAATGTCGGTCGCCGAACACCCGTCGGCCCCAGGCTCGGTCGCGCAATTGCGCGAATCTGTCGGACGACTCGTGCAATTCGCCAAGCAGAAGGACGTTGCAGTATTCATCATCGGGCACGTAACCAAGGAAGGTGCGATCGCCGGTCCGCGCGTTGTCGAACACATGGTCGATACGGTCCTTTACTTCGAGAACGATCCTGCGAGTCGCTACACGATGATCCGATCCGTCAAGAATCGTTTCGGCGCGACAGGTGAAATGGGCTTTTTTGCGATGACCGCGGCAGGTTTCCGTGAAGTCCGCAATCCGTCCGCGATTTTCCTTTCGCGCGAGACGCTGACCCAGCCAGGCAGCCTGGTGTCGGTCGCCTGGGAGGGCAGCCGGGCGCTGTTGGTCGAAATACAGGCCCTGGTCGCTGATGGCAACGGGGGTTATCCGAAGCGCCTCGCTCAAGGTGTGGACCAGAATCGGCTTGCGCTGTTGCTTGCTGTATTGCAGCGCCATGGCAACGTGGAACTTGGTCCCGAAGACGTGTTCGTCAACGTTGTCGGCGGGCTTCGAATTGCGGAGACCGCCGTGGACTTGCCATCTCTGCTTGCAGTGGTGTCGAGCTTTCGGGACCGGCCGTGCCGCGAAGGGCTTGTCAGTTTCGGGGAGGTTGGTCTCGCGGGTGAGGTGCGCCCGGTACGCTACGGCGAGGAACGAATAATGACAGCGGCACAGCAAGGGTTTTCCTGTGCGATCGTGCCCGCGGCAAACGTGCCGAAAAGAGCGCCCGACGGAATTTCAGTGATCGGCGTGCGGCGTCTCAGCGACGCGCTTGACGCTGCTTTTTAGTCTTCTGTCTCGATGATGCGGCGGCCAATTCTGACCGTGCTAACGCGCTTGTCATCCGAAGCCACGATCTCGAGAGGGTAACCGCTGACTTTCAGGCAAGTCGAAGGTTCGGGAATCGTCTCCAGCATTTCGACAATCAAACCGTTGAGTGTTTTCGGGCCATCAGTCGGTAGCTCCCAGTCCTGCGATCGATTCAATTCGCGAATATTGGCGGTACCGCTGACGAGGAAATAGTCGGAGCTTTCGCGAACGACATCGTCCGTCTGATCAGCCGGATCCGTGGTGAACTCGCCGACAATCTCCTCAAGGATGTCCTCGAGCGTGACTATCCCCTGAATGTCGCCATACTCGTCCACGACGAGCGCGATGCGTTCCCGGCGGCGTTGAAATTGCACAAGCTGGGTACTGAGCGGCGTTCCTTCGGGAACGAAGTAGGGTTCAATCAACAGGCGTCTGAGAGCATCCTGGTCGAAGGAGCGCTGCGCGAGATTGGCGAGGCGGCGCAAGTGCAGGATGCCGACGATCTGGTCGATGTTGTCCTGGTAAACCGGCAAACGCGTATGCTCACTTTGATTGATGATTCGTTCGATCTCGGCCGTGTCGTCGTCGAGATCAATACCGACGATCTCGTTGTGCGGCACCATCACGTCGTCCACTGTGACTTTCTCGAGATCGAGAATGTTGAGCAGCATTTTCTGGTACCGGTTGGAGATGCGGCTTCCGGCCTCATGAACGATGGTGCGCAGTTCTTCCCGCGTCAGCGCCGTGAGTCCCGCGTCGCCACTTCTGACACCAAAAAGGAACAGCACGCCGTTGGACGCCACATTCGTCAGCCAGACGATGGGGTAGGTGATTTTCAACAGCGGGTAGTAAATGAGGGCCGCGGGAAATGCGATGCGCTCAGGGTGCAGTGCTGCGAGCGTCTTCGGTGCCGCCTCGGAAAAAATCAACACGACGAGCGTCAGGATCAGGGTGCCGAGAGCGACGGCAGGTTGGCCGCCCATTTTCAGGGCGATGATGGCGACCAGTGACGCCGCGGAGAAATTGACGAGGTTGTTGCCCAGCAGTATCAGACCGATAAGCCTGTCGGGGCGTTGCAGGAGGTTCTCCGCGACCCGTGCGCCACGGTGTCCCTGGCGCGCCTTGTGGCGTAACTGGTAACGATTGAGGCTCATGAGAGCCGTTTCCGAGCCGGAGAAGAAGGCGGAAAGAAGTAGCAGGGTAATCAGCAGCCCCATCAGGGCCGATAGTGGAACGTCATCGCCCAAAGGACGAGTCCCTCCTTGGTGGATTGCAACACGGTCAGTTCAGCAGCACGCCGGCTGCCTGTCAAGGAACTGCGGTGATTTCGAGCTAGCCCCAGCTGCGGTCGAGCATGACTTCGAGGATGACGCGGCTGCCGAAATATGCAAGACACAGCAACGCGAAACCACCGAGGTACAGATATACGGCTTGCCTGCCGCGCCAGCCCTTGAAATAACGTCCGGCCAGCAGGATGCCGAAAACGAGCAGGGCGAGCAGCGACAATACGGTTTTGTGCACGAGATGCTGGGCGAACAGATTCTCGACAAACGTGATTCCCAGTATCACGGACATGGCCAACACGAAGATGCCGACCGTCGTGACCCCGTACAGCACCCTTTCCGTCGTCTCGAGAGGGGCAAACAACTGGTTTACGGGAGACAGTTTTGCGGCTCGCAGGCGACGATCCTGAACCAGCGCATAGATCGCGACGATTGCGCCAGCGGTTAGCAGTCCGTAGGCAAACATCGCGGTGAATACGTGGGTCTGCAACTGCCAGCTCAGCCCGCTTCCAAGGTTGGCCGTTATGTCGGGCCGGGTCATCAATGCGGTCGGTGCCGCCAGGACGATGAGTCCTGCAGATACGCCGCGCAGGTTCGAATCGATTGCGGCAAGCGTTCCTATGACAGCCAGTTGCAGCCCTATCAACGATATCGACGACATGAGCGAGACGTTGATGGTGCCGCCCTGCGTCAGAGATTCGAGCAGTCCGCTGCCGTGCATCACGATAGCTACGCTCGCAATTACGAAGGCTCCGAGCCGCAAGATCCCAACGCGCGGGAAATCAGGTCGCAGCCTGCTGGTGGCGAAGGCTGCGGCTGCAACAAGGTACAGAAATGGAATTGTGATTTGAAACACAGAAACCCGTCGGTTGATAACCTACCGTTCCGTCGAATGCATCATCCCATATGGTGACGGGCAATAGAACCCTCGTAATTATGCGTATTCGAGTACTAGGTTGCAGTGGTGGTATCGGCGCCGGGTCGCGGACTTCGTCGCTGCTTGTCGATGACGACGTACTCATCGATGCCGGAACGGGCATCGGTGATCTCGCGATTGCAGACCTGCGCTCGATTCGTCACGTGTTTCTGACACACGCCCACCTCGACCATATCGCCGGCTTACCCATGCTGGCGGACGCGGTCTTCGATGAGAATTTCGCGATCCCGCTGACAGTACATGCGCGCGAAGAGACGTTACGGGCTCTTCAGGATCATTTGTTCAACGACGTGATCTGGCCCGATTTCGCGAAGTTGCCTTCGCCGGAGCAGCCGATGCTGCGCTACCAGGTTTGCAGTCCAGGCGATACGGTTACGATTGATCATCGCGACTTCTATGCCATCGATGTCATGCATAGCGTGCCCTCGCTCGGATTCACCGTGCAGAATTCCGGTGGCGCCTTTGCCGTAAGTGGTGACACAAAGTCGAACGAGACCCTGTGGCCGGTGCTGAACGCGTGCGAGGACCTCAAGGTGCTCGTTATCGAGGTGTCCTTCCCCGATGAAATGGAGATCCTGGCTGCCCAGGCCGGGCATTATTGCCCGCGGACGCTTACCCGGGATCTCGAGCGCCTGCGTCACGATCCGGAGATCTGGCTGACGGGAATGAAGCCGGGCGAAGAGTCCCGCATTCTCAAGCAGGTGGTCCGGGCTGCGCCGGACAAGAACATTCAAATGCTGTCCCGCGGTACCGTCCTCACCGTATAGCCGGTACCTTAGCCGGTACCTGGCACCACATTTCGAACATTCCGAACATTTCGCACATTTCGGTGCCTTGTCTTATGATTGATCGTTATCGGTGTCGACTGATCGAGTAAACATGTTCCATATGCACGAAACGTTCGAAATGTGGTGCCAGGTACCGAGATATGTTCGATAACCTCAGCAACCGGCTGACCGAGGCCGCGAGAGCTCTGTCCGGCAAAGGCCGGCTAACCGAAGCGAATATTAAGGACACGCTGCGCCAGGTGCGCCTTGCATTGCTCGAAGCTGATGTCGCGCTGCCCGTCGTCAAGACGTTCATTGAACGCATTCGCGAACGCGCCGTGGGCGAAGAGGTTTCCAGGAGCCTTACGCCAGGGCAGGCACTGACCAAGATTATTCACGCCGAGCTGGTTGCGATCCTCGGTGGTGACCACACAGCGCTGGACCTCAAGGCGCAGCCGCCCGTCGTGGTCATGCTCGCTGGCTTGCAGGGCGCGGGCAAAACCACGACTGCCGCCAAGCTCGCAAAACGGCTTGCGGACCGTGAGCGGAAGCGAGTCATGCTCGTTAGTGTCGACGTACACCGACCGGCGGCCATCCTGCAGTTGCAGACGCTTGCTGATGAGATCGGCGCGTTGCACTGCGACAGCGATCCCGGCGAGGACCCGGTCGCTATCGTTTCTCGCGCGCTGGACGATGCGCGACGGTCCCACGCGGATGTTCTGATTGTCGATACGGCGGGCCGCTTGCACATTGACGACGAGATGATGTCGGAAGTGGCAGCCGTGCATGCGAGGGCGGCGCCGCACGAGACGTTGTTCATCGTTGATAGCATGGCGGGTCAGGACGCGGTTAATGCTGCGACGGCATTCAACGCCGCGTTGCCGCTGACAGGTGTAATCCTCACCAAGGCGGATGGTGATGCCAAGGGAGGCGTCGCGTTGTCGGTCCGCGAAGTGACGGGGCAGCCGATTCGCTACCTCGGCGTCGGCGAGAAAATCGACGGCCTGGAGGCTTTTCATCCGGAGCGCATGGCATCGAGAATCCTGGGCATGGGCGACGTGCTGTCGCTGGTCGAGGAGATTGAACACAAGGTCAGCCGTGAGAAGACGGAAAAGCTCGCAAAGAAGCTCAAGAAAGGAAGGGGCTTCGATCTCGCCGATCTCCGCGAGCAATTCGAGCAAATGCTGAGCATGGGCGGCCTCGGCGCCATGCTCGACAAATTGCCGATTCCCGGGAACGTCAACCCGGGGGCACTCAAGGACGCCGCGGGTGAGCAGCAAATGCGCCGCCAGATCGCCATCATCAACTCGATGACAGTGGCGGAACGGCGGTTTCCGAAGACCATCAATGGCTCCCGAAAGCAGCGCATCGCGCGGGGTTGCGGGCTCCAGGTCCAGGATGTGAACCGGCTCCTGAAGCAATTCACGCAGATGGAGAAGATGATGAAGAAGATGTCCCGGGGCGGCATGAAGAAGATGATGCGCGGCATGCCCGGTGGCGGAATGCCGCCCGGATTCCGCTGAGAGGCGCCAACGCCCCGAAAAGCCACGGTTTTTTGCGGTTATCCCGGAGTGTTTTTGGCCCGGAAAACGCTTCACATTTGGATCGAAACCAGTACAATGCGCGCTTTACTCGGGTCGGCCCGAGTTCAGGCGTGTCCGCCTCTCACAATTTAACGGAAGTGTAATGGTCAGTATTCGTCTTTCGCGCGCTGGTGCGAAAAAGCGTCCTTTTTATCACCTGGTGGTTACCGACAGTCGCAATCGTCGGGACGGCCGGTATATCGAGCGTGTAGGCTTCTTCAACCCGGTTGGCCGGGAGCATGAGGAAAACCT
>Ga0255053_10001263_pt1 | contig 14036 bp, 14 predicted proteins | sample JV7_2_22_MG_FD_188635 | JGI IMG/M metagenome (GOLD analysis project Ga0255053, IMG submission 188635) | Seawater microbial communities from Jervis Inlet, British Columbia, Canada - JV7_2_22 | ecosystem: Environmental > Aquatic > Marine > Inlet | place: Canada: British Columbia | collected...
CAGGCAACAGGGTTCTTCTTTTCGATGATGTTTACACTACTGGAGCCACGGTAAGGGAATGCTGCAAAGTTCTGAAGGCTGCGGGAGCAGTGCCGCTAGTCCTCACCCTGGCCAGGGCGGGACAGGACCAGAGCTTCGGCCATGTCGGAGTGGATATGACCATTAGTGGCCAGTATTTCTGAGCCGTCGATACCTGTTTGATTGCCGGAAAAGTCTGAAACCGCTCCTCCTGCCTCGGATACAATTAGCACCCCTGCGGCAACGTCCCACGGTTTGAGATGAAGCTCCCAGAACCCATCCAGTCTGCCGCATGCCACAAAACACAGGTCAAGAGCAGCGCTTCCACATCGCCTTATTCCCTGAGAGAGGAGCGTGAGGGCACAAAAGTGGGAGAGATTATTATCTGTAATTTCCCTCTTCTGATATGGAAAACCAGTGCCCAGAAGGCTTGTCGCAAGGTTTGCCGTGGACGAAACATGTATCGGGATGCCGTTTAGCATGGCACCCTGCCCGATGGCCGCCGTAAATGTCTCGTCGGTCATCGGGTTGTGCACGACCCCGCAGGTCGGAACCTCGTCATAGAGAATTCCGATGGAAATACAGAAAACGGGAAACCTGTGGGCGTAGTTTGTGGTGCCGTCCAGAGGGTCTACAATCCATTTATACCGGCTGCTTCCCTCATACTCCAGGTCCTCTTCTGCCAGGATGCCATGGCCTGGATAGTTTTTCCTTATTTTTTGGGCGATGAGATCCTGGGCGGCCCTGTCCATCTCGGTCACAATATCCACTTCACCCTTGAACTGGAAAGAGAATTCTTTCTTCAGACCGTCGCGGAGAAGTTCGCCGGCTTCCGTGGCCATGGCAACAGCATCAGTGAGAATTTTTCCAGGATCGTGATCCTGACTTTTAGAGGTGGTCAAGGGAATCTATGAATCGTCAACAAGGGCCTTTGAACCGTCATCCTTGACGGTCATCTTCAGAGGACTGAAGCAAAAGGCGCATAGAATGGAGTCCCCTGCTTCTTCTTCACCATCGAGGGGAGTGTCGGCGGAGCATATGGGGCAGGTAAGTTCGGACATAGTGTTTTCCGTAGCTTAAAGACCTTTTTACCACAGAGGACACAGAGTACACAGAGGAAAAGCTGGGCTGGGGTTTAAATAAACAATCAACTTACAACGAAAACTTATAATAATTATATCTCTAAATTCCTGTTTTTTTGTGCTCTAACCCAAAAAGTTCTTTCTCTGTGCTCTCTGTGACTCTGTGGTCAAACCAGATTATGAAACTTGAAACTAATTATTATCACAGTTATTGTAGCATTAATAACGCGCCCATTAAGGGGCGCTCAAATCGATGACTTGCATTGCAAGTCATCGATTTGTGAGGAAAGAGAAAATGATATTTTTCTCTTTCCGCGGAGTAAAAAGCCATGGATGGACTTTTTACGACCCAAACAATGATAAAACTGAAAAGACGATATCCCAAAATATTGATAATCTCAAGTATCCTGATTGTCCTGGTCCTGTCTGCCGCCGGTCCTGCTCTTGCGAACAGGCTCGAGGATCTCGAGCGGCGCTACTACATGTCGGAGGAAGAAAAAAGACCGGTAATGCTGGATAGTATTCGGGAACTGGGGACTGACGAGGCACTCGAATTCACGGTGAATCTACTCAGATACCCGGATATAACGGTCAGGATGGAAGCTGTATCGAGTATCCAGAAGTGGGGTGTGGGTGGGTATGAGGCGGCCTTCGCAGGCCTTGGCGACTCCGAGATCAATTGGATGTGTGAATCCATATTTGCCAATTTGGGGACAGCCGTAACCCCATTTCTTACGGCTAAGCTTAATCACAAGCTGGCATCTTACCGGGCCAGGGCGGCATACATTTTGGGTGTAACAGCTGACGACAATGCATCGGAAGCTTTGGTCGGCCTCCTCAGGGATCCATCCAGGGAAGTCAGGATCCAGGCGATCCAGGCGCTTGCCGGGATAAAGAGTGAGGAATCATTGCCAAAGCTCCTGGAACTTTTTGAGGAAGATGATGTTGAGCTGTCAGAATATGTTTTTCTTGCTGTTGAGAGGTTTGGCATCAGAGCGGTAAAAATGCTTGAGATCACCCTCATGTCAAGGAACGATAAACTAAGGGCAGGCGCGGCTATGGGCCTTGGGCGCATACGAATACCCGATACGATACCCATGCTTGAAAGATCTCTTGATGACCCATCGCCGATGGTTCGCAGCAGCGCTGTGCGATCGTTGGGAGAATTCCGAGATATGCGGGCCACCAGTGGTCTTCTTGAGGCCCTTGATGATCCGGACAGAAGCGTGCAGGAATATGCCAGCACGGCGCTTTCCAGGTTAGCTCCGGATATAGTTCCCGTCCTTATCAAGGAACTGGGCTCCGACAATCCGCTGGTCAGGAAAAACTCCATCTCGGCTCTCAGGAAGACTGGCGATAAACGGGCGCTGTGGCCTATCATGCAGGCCTTGGACGATGTGGATCGTACAGTCCGCATGTATGCCGTTACGGCTCTGATACAGTTCAAGGATCCGAGTGCCATCGGGCCTATGATAGAAAGGCTCAAAAAGGAAAAGGAGATCCAGTGGCTGGTATCCTTCGCCTTCATGGAGTTGGGTTCTGAGGCAGCTGATGAGCTTCTATCCGCAATGGGTGATGAGGAGTTCTGTTACACGCGAAACCTTATTGTGCTCAGGATGGGGGAAAAGGCTCTGGATGTTCTGCATAAGAAAGCCAATTCCGGCGATGTTGCCGGCAGGATGAATGCTATAGCGCTCCTTGGCGAGATGGGAAATCCAGATAGCCTCGAAACGTTGGGGGCGCTCCTTGGAGATGAAAAAGTGGGCTGGGTAGCTGCCCATGCCCTTGCTGAGATGGGTGAGTTGGCCTGGGAAACCCTTCTTGCTCACTCTCAAAAAACCGGTTTCGTTCGTGCCAACGCCCTGGATGGGATATCTCTTATTGAAGATCCAGGACTTTTACCGAAACTGGTAGAATGTCTCTCAACAGATGATAAGCAGCTAAGGTTAGCCGTCACAGAACCGCTGATCAGATCTGGTGCGGTTGGCACCCTTGTGATCCTGGAAAACCTGAGCCGCATGCCAGCGGCAGGATTCGAAACAGCGGTGGATGTACTATGCAGGATCGACGATCCAAGGGCCGGCGCCTACATGAGACCGGTCCTGTTTCCAGGTTCAGGGATAGAACCGGCTATCGGCAAGAGGAGGTCATATCTTTTCAGGCAGGCCTACGCCAGGAAGGGCGGCCTCGATTACATGAAGAAGCAACTCCGGAATGAAATGGGTGGAGTTGCGGGAGGTGGTGTGTGGCAAAGGATCGCACACTAGTTTCGAACCGCAGGGCTCGGTTCGAATACGAGATCCTGGAGAAACTGGATGCTGGAATATCTCTTCTGGGATCGGAAGTGAAATCGATCCGCAACGGCAAGGCAAATATTAAGGAAAGCTATGCCGATATCCGGGACGGTGAAGTATTCCTGGTAGGTGCCCACATAAGCCCCTATGAGCAGGCTGGTCGCTTCAACCACGACCCAATCCGGAACCGCAAACTGCTTCTTAAGGCAAACGAAATAAAGAGGCTATCGGGCAAGGTTATGGAAAAGGGGCTGACCCTTGTCCCCCTCAGGCTGCATACCAAGGGCCGCTTGATCAAGCTTGAACTGGGCGTGGGAAGGGGCAAGAAGCTGTACGATAAGCGTGAGACGATCAAGAAGCGAGAGCAGGATATAGAAATGGAGCGGGCGCTTGAGGACGATTAGTGTTATTTATTCAGGCAGGAGGCAGGAGTATGGGGGTATGAGGGTGTGGGGGTAGGGTGTCACTAGAAACTAGAAACCAGAAATTAGAAACTAGCAGTTAAAGGATTTGCGCCAAAAACGCCTTTGTCCTGTCCTGTTCCGGATGGTCATAGATCTTGTCAGGAGTACCTTCCTCAACGATCCTTCCCTCGTCCATGAAGATGACGCGGTCCGCAACCTTCCTGGCGAACCCCATCTCGTGGGATACGACCACCATGGTCATTCCCTCTCTGCATAATGTCTCCATCACCTCCAGGACTTCGTGGATCATCTCGGGGTCAAGGGCCGATGTAACCTCGTCAAAAAGCATGATCTTCGGCTGCATGGCAAGAGCCCGGGCAATGGCGACCCTTTGCTGTTGGCCACCGGAAAGCTGCGAGGGATATACGCCCGCTTTTTCAGCAATATCCACCTTCTCTAAAAGCTCCATGGCTATTTTTTCCGCCTCAGCCATCGAGCGTCCTCTTACCTTGGTCTGGGCGATAGTGACGTTTCGCAAAACTGTCATGTGGGGAAAGAGATTAAAACTCTGAAAAACCATCCCTACTTCTGCCCTAACCTTGTTGATGTTGGTTCTGTAATCGGTCAATTCGATACCGTCAATCACAATCTGACCCTTTTCGGCGGTTTCCAGATGGTTAAGACATCTGAGAAGCGTGCTTTTTCCGGATCCGGATGGCCCGATGATGACAACAACCTCATTCCTGTCAACGTGCATTGTTACATCCACCAGCGCTTCTACCTTGTGGGTTGTGTAGTAGGTTTTGTACAGACCTGTTACGTCAATCACCGGCTGCGTACCTCCTTTCCAGGTACTGAACGAACATGGACAGAGAGAAGGTCAGGATGAGATAGAGGGCGGCTACAGTGAAGAACGCCTCGAAGGGACTGAAAGTAGAGGTTGAGATCTCCCTTCCGGCCTTCGTGAGATCCGTGATGGCGATGATTGACACAAGAGATGAATCCTTGATCAGGGAGATGAACTGCCCGGCCAGGGGGGGCATGATGCGCTTTAGAGCCTGCGGCAGGATGATATATCGCATGGCCAGGGGATAACTCATGCCAAGGGACCGTGCCGCCTCCATCTGCCCCCGGTGAATAGACTGGATGCCCGCCCGGACGATCTCTGCTACATAAGCGCCCGCGAAAAATGACAGGGCAAGCACTGCGGCAGTCTGGCTGGAAAGGTTAAACACCTGCCCTATGAAAAAATAGAAGATATAGATCTGAACCAGCAGAGGTGTTCCCCGAATAAGCTCGATATATAAAATAGCGAGCCACTTGGGTGCAGGGCTTGACGAGATCCTCGCAAGGCCCGTGAAAAGACCTATCACAATGCCCAATATTCCGGAAATAGCTGAAAGCTTGAGAGTCATCCACAGGCCGATGAGAAGTATCCCCACTCTCCACTTCTTATAGGAACCAAGTGTGTCGCCTGCGTAAAGGTCATCTCCCTCCTCCACAGAGATGTCGGCAGAGGCGGGTAACGAATAGTTTGCTTCTCCGCCATCGAGGGTTCTAACTGTTATGGATAATCTGTCTCCCTTCTCCTCGATGGTTTTGACGGTGCCGTCTTCTTCCGTCGTGATCTCCACATCATCCTTGAACAGGATGTAGCGGGGCATCCTGTTCCACTGCCAGACATAGTCTACTTTCTTTGTAGCCTTGCCGATACCGAAGAAGATCCCGATAACGATGAGTACCAGAATGCTCCAGGACAGACTGTGGCGCACCCTGACGTTGTAGAGGAGGTCTCTCATGGCTTGGGATTAAGGTTTCCTGTGATGTTTACACAGTAACCGGGGGGCGCCAGTTACGCCCCCCGACCTGTATTAATTGTTGGGATGCTTCTGTTTCTTAACTCAAGCGAAGCAAGAACCACAACAAACAACGGACCAGGGTCCGTTGTTTGTTACTGGACGTCCTTTATCCACTCGTTCCCTGTGATCCACTTATTGTAGATCCTGTCGTATCTTCCGTCCCCTTTGGCTTGGCGCAGGAAGTTGTTCAGCCAGTTCAGGAAGTCGGGGTCACCCTTTTTGATGGCCCAACCCAGGGGCTCAAAAGTGAATGGCTCGTCCAGGAAGGCAAGTTTCCCCTGGCCCTTCTGGGCGAAAAAGACTGCGCAGAACGGCAGGTCGTATACAAAGGCATCCGCGCGGCCGTTGATGACCTCCATGGCTGCCTCTGGTTCGGTCTCGAAACTCTTGTACTTGGCCTTTGGTATCAGGCGCTTTGTCGCCTGCTCGCCGGTAGTTCCGAGCTTTGAAGTTACGGTATACTTGGAATTGTTAAGGTCCTTGTAGCTCTTGATCTTCCCCTCGTGCTTCTTGGCGATGAGAATGGTCTGTCCAACAATGATATAGGGATTGACGAAATTCACCTTCAAGTTGCGCTCCTGTGTGATCGTCATCCCGCTCATGATGATATCGAACTTGTCCGTGATAAGGGAAGGGATAATCCCGTCCCATGCGGTGTTTACCAGCTCAAGCTCAACACCCATAGCCTTGGCCATCTCCTTGGCCATGTCCACATCGAACCCGACGATCTTGCCCTTCTTGTCCCTCATCTCGAAAGGCATGTAACCTGCCTCCATCCCCACTCTCAGCTTACCGGCCTTAAGGATCGATTCTGTAGTAGAGCTTTTTGCCAGGTCGATTTTAGGCGCCTTTGCAGGGCAACCCGCCAGGGCCACGGTAGCGGCCAGGGCTAGACAAAGAATAAAACGTCTCATAACTCCTCCTTCCACAGGTTAATCTCAAAAAGGAAATCCTGTTAAATTATCAGTAAGATTTCCCTTCATCCAGCAGTTCGCTGATTTTCATTTCCACGTCGCAGTTCGGGCAACGCGGCATCTCTTCCTTTGGGATGTAGATGATCTCAGTGTGATCGCACCTGGGGCACTTTACCTGGATGGCTTCTGCCTTGTCCCGCATGCACTCCCTCCTCAAAGAATAAGTCTATTTATAGCATCGCTTTTTTTGTAGTGTCAACGAATTGCCTCTATTGCCCGGCAGGGGAGCGTTTTAAATGAACCCAGAGTTGGGAAAGGAGCATGCCGGCCATCATCAATGCGCAGCCGAAAAGTCCCCTTAAGGGGAGGACTTCCCCTAAAAGGAGCCATCCCCCCAGGGCGGCAAAGGCCCCCTCCATAGTCAGGATAACGGCTGTATGGGCGGGGTGGGCTACACGCTGTGCCATTATCTGCATGGTGTAGGCTATACCCACAGATATCACGCCGCCGTAAAGAATGGGGATGGTGGCCTGCAGAATAGAACTTAAGGCAATGTTTTCCATGGAAATTGCAACGGCAAGGCTGAGAAGGGAACAGACTGCATACTGGGAAGAAGCAAGTATGAAAGAGTTCATGCGTGGTGAAAGCCACCCCACAGCCAGAACATGGGCAGCCCACATGAAAGACCCTATAAGGGTGAGCAGATCTCCTTTTCCTATGGTAAAGCCCTTTGTGACGCTAAGCAGATACAGACCTGTGACGGCAAGGACCGCCCCGATCCAGGTGCCGGGAGAAGTTCTCTGTCCAAGGGGGATACCGACGATGGGGATTAGTATGACGTACAGACCGGTGATAAAACCTGATTTTCCGGCAGTTGTGTAGACTATCCCCACTTGCTGGAAGGAGGCGCCAAAAAAGAGGATCAACCCGGAAAGCAGGCATCCCCAGAATGCGGTTCGAATGGAGATAGAGGGTTCATTGTCGGCTTTGGGTCTGTTCCCGTTGTTGAGGATCGCTATCACAGGAAGAAGAACCAGACTTCCCAGGGCGAAGCGCAGGCCGTTAAAGGTGAAGGGACCTATATACTTCATCCCCACCCGCTGAGCAACGAACGCGAACCCCCAGAGCACCGATGTGCTTATGAGCAATAGATCGGCCTGTATGTTTTTGCTAAGTGTTTTCTTATGCTCCAATTCCCTTAAGGCTCCTTGTTAGAGTTTCTAATTTCTAGTTTCTAGTTTCTAGTAACGTAAAACCCAAATCCAAGGTTTTCTCTGTGGTCTCTGTGTACTCTGTGGTTCAAGCCCAGGTTTTGATCTTTCTCCGTGCCTCCCGCCTTCGCTTTGCGAGCTTCCGTCTTCGCACTGTGTGCTACGACGTGACAAGTCGTCGTGGCAAGCTGTTGTGAAAAGAAAAATTCAATCTGAAATAACTCTATAATCACTGTTTCCAATCAGCAAGTGTAAAGAGCACCAGGCAGTCATATACTAAAGAGACACCGCCGGATTGACGCTTGATTCCCTTGCCGTTAGACTGAATAATAACCTGTTCGGATCGCAGCAGCAGCCATGCGGTTTTTTCTCCCGCAGGGCTTTTTATTTCATGAGTTTATTTTGAATGAAAGCTATGGGCATACATAAACCAAGACATACCAAAAATGCATGGCCGATCTTGATCCTTCTGCTTGTTCTCGTCCTTTTGGGTGCAGGTGTTGAAAAGGTCTCTGGTTACCACCAGGTCAGCGATCGTGAGGTTATGGTGGGGGACAAGCTTCCATCGATGTCCCTTTTGACCTACGATGGCAGATCACTGGAGATTCCGGCCCAGGACGGTATTACGGTGCTCCTTTTCTGGGCTATGTGGAGTCCGCGCTCTGAACCGGCCATGAATTTGTGGCAGAAGTTTGCAATGGACTACGCTGACCATCCACTGACAGTAGTTACCGTCAACTCAGAAGGGGAAAGCCTCTCTACTTCTGAACGGGCAGAGTTAGAGGAATTTATAAAGGAGAACGTTATTGACCTGCCCGTTGTTCTAGATGACAGCCTGATCCTGTTTAATGAATTCGCGGTAAAATCCCTGCCGACTGTATTTTTTCTGGACAGCGAGGGCGTCCTTGTTCATCGTTACCCAAGTTTCCCGTCAAGCGCGCCGCTGGACCTGAAGGAAGAACTTGAGATCCACCTCGGCCTCAGGGAACGTGAGAGCGAGGAAGAAAAGGAGGCCAGGGGTAAGCTTGATTATCAGCCGAAGAACAATGCTCTGCTCCACTATAATTTAGGAGTTCAGCTGCATAAAAAGGGCTTTGAGGACAAAGCCAGGGTACGGTACATCAAGGCCCTTCAACTGGATCCCGAGTATATTGACCCTCTCCGTACTCTGGAGGGGATCTACTTTGCCGGCGGTAGGACAACCGAGGCTGAAGATGAACTGAAGGTTCTACTGACCCAGGACGGCCTTGAGATATTAGTAGACAGGATCGGTAGGGGCGAGCCCATCGTCATCGAAAAGAGGAAAAAGATCGATGCCATGGAAAGAATGCGGCAGCTCTTGGGGGAGAACGCTCCTGAGAAACCTGAAGTAGAGTGAAGGGCAAGTTAAAGACAAAACGGATGTCAGAGCCAGAAAAATACCGATATCTTAAATTTATCCCTGCGGCATCACTGATAGCGCTCGGTGTGCTGTCGATCCTGATATTGGCAGCCAGGGCCCTCCTCGTGGAGGACCGCTTTGCCAGCATCACGGGACTTTCGGGAAATTTCGGGTTTGCCGTTATAAAGCACGATGCACTGATAGTTGCACTACTCCTGATCTGTTTTCTGCCCGCCATACTCCTGAAGAGCCGTGCCGTCGGTTTTCTGGCAAAGTCGGCCGCGCTGCTACTGTCGCTCTTTTACCTTAGTGATTTTATTGTCTTTCATATGTTCAACCTCCGTCTGTTCTGGACAGACATCTTCATATACGGAACGGACGTAAAGGCCGTCTTTTTCCAGTTGGCCTCCATGCTGGGGCCGGCCGGGAACCTGCTCCTGCCTGTTATCGTGATGGTGTTTTGTGCCTTTATCCTGTTTTTCCTCCTGTCCACCGTCAACCTGCCCCCAAAGCTGTCCGCAGGGTTGGCAGCCCTGGCTGTCCTTCTGGTGATCCTGAGCGTTGCCATTCCTGATATTAGCGGTGTCCACGCCTGGGCAGTGAAGAATGTACTGGAGATCAACGCGCCCAACGGACTGGGCAGGGACTATGGACAGCAGTCGATCCAGGATAACCTGTACTCATCTTGCGGCGGAGATGGTGTGGTCATGAGAACACAAGCTCCCCAGCGTCCCAACATTATTCTTGTGGCGATAGAATCTCTTTCTACCTACCACACACGGCTTTTCTCGGAGGAAAATAACACCGTGCCCCGGTTCGATGCCATCTCCGAGAAAGGCATCGCCTTCAGGGACTTTTTTGCCAACAATTTCAACACCGATGGAGGCCTGATTGCCCTGCTTGCGGGAGTCCCTCCCCTGCCCACTACGAACCTGGGGACCATGGGGAAAATGGGCGGTTTCGACGGGTATTTCGGCGTGGAAAATACTCTCCCGCGGCGCCTCGGTGACATGGGATACCATACCGTGTTCATAACCTCGGGGGATCCGGCCTTTTCCCACAAGGACGAATGGCTCTTTTCCATTGGCTTCGAGGAGATCATCGGGAACGATCAGCCCTATTATGAAGGTATGAAGAGGTATCAGTTCCGCTCCGTCCCGGACAGAGCCCTTTACGAGAACATAGTTTACAATGTCCTGCCGGGACTGCCGGAATCTGAGCCCTACTTTCTGGTCATTGAGAATGTTTCAACCCACCATCCGTTCCAGGAGCCCGGGACCGGTTCGAATAGGGAGCAGGATGTATTCGGTTACGCTGACGCTCAGTTGGGATGGTTTTATGAAAACATGGAACGTGAGGGGTTTTTGAAAGACACCCTGCTCATCATCACCAGCGACCACAGGGCCATGACCCCGGTGAGACCGGACGAAACTGCCCTGTACGGGGAAGAGGCTCCTGCAAGGATACCTCTGATCATCCTGGACCAGACTCGCGAGTCTGGCGTCAAGGTAGATGGTTATTTTCAACAGTCGGACCTCATGGAGTCGATCATGTATCTTGCAGGTCAGGATGCCGCGTTTTCAGACTTCAGGGGAAACCTGCTCGCCACGCCATCGGTTCCTTCCAGGTACATTATCTATTACGGCGGCAATGAAAGGGACCGGGTTCAGGTGTTTGCCGAGGAGGGTTCTTTTCCCGTCAGGCTTGACGGTGACGATACAGAATTCCTGCGGGAAACACCTGCAGGGGGCAGTGAAGTACTAGACTTGATCAACTGCATCAGGATCCAGGCCAGCGAAAGGGGTAAGTAGTGGGATTTATGCGCCGCATCGGATATGACCCGAAACATATCAACACTTACGTAATCCTCCTGTCAGCCCCTCTTTTACTGTCAATATACCGCGTTCGCGGCGCTGCCGAACACTTCCGGGACTGGTTCCCCGGATTCGGCGGTCATCCGATTGAAGAGGTGCTGGCGGTTCTTTTCCAGTGGTCAGCCTTCTTTATCATTGTGGGCCTTATTCCGGCTCTGTATGCCCGAATAAAGATGAAGACCTCTTTCAGGGACCTTGGGGGGGGACTGGGTGACAGGCGGTTCGGCAGTATCTTCGTTGTGGTTACGCTTCCAATTGTTATCCTGCCCATAGCATACATCTCTTCGGCCATGCCCGAGATAATGTCAGAGTATCCTATGGCCAGGGTCCTTTTTTCACGGCCGGATATGATTGTCTGGTACGAACTGGCTTATATCCTGATCTATTACACAGCCTGGGAATTCTATTTCAGGGGGTTCCTGCTTTTCGGCCTGGAGAAGACCTTTGGCGGGGTCAATGCTATCCTCATTCAGACCATCTCTTCTGCCCTTGTCCATATTGGTAAACCCGAGGGCGAGTTGATGGGCGCCATCGTGGTTGGAGTAATTTTCGGTGCTCTGGCTCTTCGAACCCGCTCATTCTGGTACGGGTTTATCATCCACGCATCTCTCGGCGTGCTTGTGGACCTGTTTGTACTGATGGGTTAAGTAGAGGATTGAAGTGGGCATTTATCTTGTCACCGGGATAAACGGTTTTATCGGCAGCCATGTGTCGCAGCGCCTCCTTTCCCGCGGCCACAGTGTGCGAGGTATTGTCCGCCGCACCTCTGATCTGACCTTCCTCCAGGGTCAGGACCCGGAACTTTCCTTTGGTGACATAACCGACCGGGAGAGCCTTGCTACCCCAATAAAGGGAGTGGAGGTGGTAGTCCACGTGGCTGGTCTGGCAAGCGACTGGGGCCCTTTTGACAGGTTTTATGAAGTCAATGTGACCGGCACCCGCAATACGGCCGCGGAAGCTCATCTGGCGGGTGTCAGGCGTTTTGTTCATATCGGAACCACCGCTGTCCACGGGTTTTCGGGATTTTCCCACCTTGACGAATCGGCGCCCATGCCAGAGAGTACGTTCCCATACTGCGAGACCAAGAGGGAAGCTGAGAACTGGCTTTTTGATTTCGCCCGCACCGTCCCGATGGAGGTCTCTTCAATACGTCCCGGTAATGTCTACGGTCCTCGCGATCATACCTTTATCGAAAAATATCTCGACGCCATGGAGAAAAGAAAGCTGGCCTACGTCGGCGGTGGGCGATGCCTGACTGCACCCTCATATGTAGAAAACCTGGTGGATGCCATTGAAGCGGCCTGTGTAGAACCACGGGCAGCCGGGGAGGCCTTTTTTATAACTGATGGACTTGATATAACGTGGAAAGTTTTCACCGAGAAATTCGCGACAGCGCTGGGAGTGAACGCCCCCAGGTTGTCAGTTCCCTTTGCCGTGGCTCATGCCCTTGGGTACGCATCGGAAAAACTTTACAATCTACTGAAAATCTCCTCGCCGCCCATGATCACCCGCTACCGTGTTTCTAACGGCGGGCGTGACTACCACTTCTCCATCGACAAGGCAAGGCGCCTCCTGGGCTACGATCCTGCGGTGAATTTTGAAAGTGCGGTTGAAAATACGGTACACTGGTATAGAAATCGTTAATCAGGAACGCAGATCCAGGATCTACAAGTAAAAAGCCATGGATGGACTTTTTACGACCCTATCACAATCAAGGATCTAAAAAGGAGGTCCCCATGCCGCAAGATATCCTCTTTACTCCGTATGATCTAGGTCCCAGCGAACTTGCGAACCGCATCGTTATGGCACCTATGACCCGCAACCGGGCCGGCGAGGGCAACGTTCCCACACCCCTTCACGCCGAGTACTATTCACAGCGGGCCTCGGGAGGGCTCATCGTCACCTGCGCCTCACAGATATCGCCCCAGGGCGTTGGGTATCCGGCGACCCCGGGCATCCACACTGATGAACAGGTAGCGGGTTGGCGGAGTGTCACCGATGCGGTACACAAGGCCGGGGGGCGGATCTTCTGCCAGCTGTGGCACGTGGGGCGCATCTCACACCCGTCCTTTCACGGAGGGGAACTTCCAGTGGCCCCCTCCGCCATAAAACCTGCCGGCCAGGCGTTCACCTACGAAGGTCTTCAAAATTTTGTAACTCCGCGAGCTTTGGAGACCGACGAGATACCCGGAATAGTTGAGGACTATGCCCAAGCGACGATTAACGCCAGGGAGGCCGGGTTCGACGGGGTAGAGATACACGGCGCCAATGGCTACCTGTTGGATCAATTCCTGCGGGATGGGACCAACAAACGCACGGACAAATACGGCGGATCCCTGGAAAATCGGGTGCGGTTCCTTGCCGAGGTGATCGACGCAGTGACAGGGGTGTGGGACGCCGACCGTGTTGGTGTGCGCATAAGTCCCGTCAACTCCTTTAACGATATGTCCGATTCCAGCGCGGCCGAGACCTTCACATTTGTGGCCGAGGCTCTCTCGGGATACGGGCTTGCCTACCTTCACGTGGTGGAGGCGATCATTGGCGAGCAGCTGAGCCTGGATGAAACCTTCGATTTTACAGCAATACACAAAGCTTTCGGCGGCACGTACATAGCCAACGGAGGCTACGACAGGGAGCGGGCGGAATCGGCATTGTCCGGAGACCGGGCCGATCTGATCGCTTTCGGTTCTCTGTACCTTGCCAACCCCGACCTGCCCGAGAGGCTGAAAAAGGGTGGGCCATTTAACCAGCCCGACCCGGACACCTTCTATGGCGGCGGATCCGAGGGTTTTACGGATTATCCAACGATGGCAGGGTCATAAAAAGTCCATTCATGGCTTGATAAGTACAGGGAATTGGTTAAAATAAAGGCGTGGGGGCGAGCTGGCTTCGACGGGGGTCATTGACGTCCGTGGTGCATGCCGAGGGTCCGGTGGCCTCGTAAAAAACCGGATATTATAGCTGCCAATGAATCTGGCTACGCTCTGGCTGCCTAACTA
>Ga0255053_10001264_pt1 | contig 14035 bp, 11 predicted proteins | sample JV7_2_22_MG_FD_188635 | JGI IMG/M metagenome (GOLD analysis project Ga0255053, IMG submission 188635) | Seawater microbial communities from Jervis Inlet, British Columbia, Canada - JV7_2_22 | ecosystem: Environmental > Aquatic > Marine > Inlet | place: Canada: British Columbia | collected...
ATTCATGGGCACTGTTTTGTGTTCACCACTACAACCAGGGTGGCTTGATCCGGTCAAGATCAAAGATCACAGACTGGATTGACGCATGAGTCCACACTCCTGCTAGACCCACAAAGCGGCCGTTCGATTGTCCCGAATTTAGACTAACATTCCCCCTATCCAAGCGACGCACTTTAGGGGAAGAACATGACACTTGAACAATTCGCTTACCTTGCTGAGATTATTGGGGTCATCATGATCGTCGTCACGTTGATTTATCTGTCATTGCAAGTACGGCAGGGGGCAGAACTATTGCGCTCGGAATCCAGACAGGCACAAGTCACAAACGATCTAAACGGCGTCTACAAATTCGTTGAGCATCCCGAGCTAGGGCACCTGTTCTCCGAAACGGAAACACCCAGTTTTGTGGAGAAAACCAAACTGCAGTTCTGGATCATAGGTCAGATGCGCGCCCGTGAGCATGAATGGCTACAGTATCAGAGCGGTGCTTTGGACGAAGCGACTTGGTTGAGCTTTCGGGGGGTAATTTACTTCCTGCTTGGTACTGAACGGGCGCGGGCACTTTGGGACCTCTGTAGCCCCTATTTCAATACCGACTTCGTGGAAATGGTCGGTAGGATGATCGAAGAAGTCCCCTATATCGATTTTTGGCAGAAATTGGATGCCGTTAGTTAATCTTGTTAATCGATAACGAATGACCGATTCTGGCCGTTGGCTGCCTGTGACAGCAACGTTTATCGTGCAATTTTAATGACTGCTGTTGGTGGCAGCGGCCATTGAGTCCCTATTGACTCGGGCACTGTTTGTCAGATCAGATTTCGTCTATCGCTTTGATGTTACTGTGCGTCCAGGCTTTGTCCGCTGATGCCCTGGCTGTCCGGACCGAGTAAGTAGATGTAAGCGGGCAGGACTTCTTCCGGTGTTTTTAACAGATCGCGATTCTCTGCAGGATAAGCGGCGAGCCGCATATTCGTCCTGGTTGCTCCGGGGTTGACGCAGTTAACTCTCAGGCTGGTGTGGCGGTTTTCGTCGGCGAGGATCTGCGATAAGCCTTCGATCGCAAACTTGGAGACTGAATAAGCACCCCAGAATGCTCGCCCCTGACGGCCGACGCCACTGCTTGTGAATATTATCGATGAGTCAGGAGATTCGCGTAGCAGCGGCAGGCAAACCTGTGTCAGTGCGAATGCCGACGTCACGTTGACATGCATCACGCGTTGCCACATGCCCGGGTCATATTGCTCGATTGAAATCTTGTCGCCGAGAATGCCGGCATTATGAACCAGACCATCCAGCTGACCGAATTCCTTGCCGATGCTGTCTGCCAGCGACAGGTAGGCATCGCCGTCGGCAGTCGCGAGGTCCATCGGCGCTATTGATGGTCTGGCGGCGCCATTCAGTTTCTCGATATCATCGTAAACGGATTCCAGCTTCTTGACGTTCCGCCCATGCAGGATGACTCTTGCGCCGAGATTGGCGGTGCACAATGCGAGCGCTTTTCCGATGCCGTCAGTTGCGCCCGTGATCAGGATATTCCGGTTCTTGAGAAGGCCTGGCCGGTACTCGTAGGTCTTCGGGTCTGTTTCCAGACGGGCATTCATTGCAAAGTCTTGTCGCCGGACTCGATCGGCGTCGGCTTGACGTCGCCGTCGGTCTCTTTGCCGCCCGTATCCATGGTTCTTGGTAGTGCCTCGAGCGGTTCAACCTGTTCGATCTCTTTTTTCGGACGAATCCCGAGTTCGACGAACTTGCGTGCACCGGGGAGCACCTTTCGTTCGAGTGATCCAACGGCCCGATTGTAGTTTTGGACGCTGCTTGCCAGTTGTTTGCCGACCTTGTTCATGTGGCCTGCGAATGTTGCCAGCCTGCCATACAGGTCCTCCGCAAGCTGGCGGATCTCTTCGGCGTTCTCGGCGAGCGCCAACTGGCGCCAGCCGTAGGCAACCGCCTTGAGCAGAGCCACAAAACTCGTCGGCGTCGCGAGAATGATCTGCTGTGACAGCGCCGATTCGATCAGGTCAGGATCCTCGTTCAGCGCCGCACTCAGGAACTGATCTCCGGGTATGAACAGGATGACGAACTCGGGACTCTGAGAAAACTGGTCCCAATAGGCCTTTCCCGCGAGTTTGCGAATGTGCTCGCGAACATTGCGTGCGTGCCGTTCAAGCCCGAGTTTGCGTTGGACATCGTCTTTCGCCTCGACGGCTTCGAGGTATGCATCCAGCGGTGTTTTCACGTCGACGACGAGTTCTCGTCGATCCGGCATGCGCACGATCATGTCTGGCCGGATTATCTTGTCGTCGTCATCGACTGAATGCACCTGCTCCTGAAAGTCGCAGTGCTCGACCATGCCGGCGAGTTCGACCAGTCGGCGCAGGGTAATCTCACCCCAGCGGCCGCGAACTTCCGGTCGCCTCAGGGCCTTTACGAGGTTTTGCGTTTCCTGTGCAAGCGATTGTTGGCTGCTCTGCATGGATTCCAGTTGTGTCTTGATACTCCCGTAGGCTTCGCTGCGGGCCTTTTCCAGGTCGCCAATCTGCTGTTGCGACTGTTGCAGGGCGTCCCGAATGGGCTTCACAAGGTTCTCGATCGCCTGTTCGCGTTCGCTGAGTTCATGCTTGGCCTTTTCCTGCTGGGTCGCAAGGTTTTGCTCTGCGAGCCTCAGAAAGTTCTCACTGTTGGATTTGAGTGACTGGTTGGCCATGTCGGAAAAAGCCGTGGCCAACCTGCCAGTGGCGATCTCGAACGCAGCGTCGCGCTCGCGCTGCAGTTCGTCCTGATCCTTGATCCGGGTTTCCAGGGTGCTGACATTCTGCTCTAGCTGCCTGCGGCGGCTTCTGGCGACCACCCAGGCAACAAGTCCACCCAGGAGAAGGCCCAGAAGCAACGCCGGGACGCCAATCTCCAGAAAGACGGGATTCAATTCGACTACGGGCATCAGGCGTCCAGATTAACCGCTTTTAGCAGCATTTTGGCCAGTTCTTTCGTATCGTCGGCAATCACGTCGGCATTCCAGCGGGCCGGATCGTCGCCGGCGACGATATAGCCGTAGGCGGCAGCAATTGAGCGCATGCCGGCCGCCTGGGCTGCCTGCATGTCCCGTTCGGCGTCGCCGACATAGACAGTATCCTGCGGTTGCGAGCCAGCCAGACTGCAAGCCAGCAATAGCGGTGCCGGATCCGGTTTGCGTTGCGGCAGCGTGTCTCCGCTGACGGCGCAACACAGGCGATCGCTTAGCCCGAGCGCCGCCAGCAGGGGATCGGTCATTCTTTGTGGCTTGTTGGTCACGACACCCCAGGGGCAGGCCTGGTCGTCCAGGACGTCCAGCATGTCAGGAAGGTCCGGAAATACTCTTGAATCCACACAGACCGAGGCTTCGTACCGCTCGAGATACTCCCGGTGCAGCGACTTGAGGTCAGAATCTCCGGCCTCCGGGAATGCCAGTCGAACGAGCGCAATGGCGCCGTGGGATACGGTGGACCGTGCTTTTTCATAGGGCAGGGGCTCGATTCCGTGAGCCTGTTGCAGTTCGCCGAGTAGTGCAACCATGTCCGGCGCCGTATCGATGAGCGTGCCATCCAGATCGAAAAGGACCGCGTTGATTTTGCCGAGCGCGTCGCCCATCGTCAGCCGTCGTCAGCGCGACGGAAGTGCATCAGATAATTCACGTCGAGATCGTCGCCGAGGGAATATTCACGTGTCAGCGGATTGTAGTGAAGTCCAATGCTGCCTTTTAACTCGAGACCCGCGTGACGGGCCCAGGCTTCGAGTTCGGAAGGTCGAATGAATTTCTCATACTCGTGTGTACCTGCTGGCAAAAGTCGGAGCAGGTATTCCGCGCCGACAATCGCAAACAAGAATGCCTTGGGGTTACGATTAATTGTCGAGAAAAAGACATCGCCTCCTGGTCTGATAAGTTCGGCGCAGGACGCGATGACATTCATCGGCTCCGGCACATGCTCCAGCATCTCGAGGCAGGTAACTACGTCGAATTCGCCGCTGTGCTCGCTCGCATAGGATTCTGCCGTTGTTCGCTCGTATTCAACGTTAGTGCCGGATTCAGCCTGGTGCAGGCGCGCCACCGCCAGGGGACCCTCGGCCATATCGATGCCCGTAACTTTGGCGCCACAGTCCGCCATCGATTCCGCCAGGATGCCGCCTCCGCAGCCGATATCGACGGCCCGGCTGCCTTTTAATCCAGCTCTTTGCCGTATGTAGTCGAGCCGGAGTGGGTTGATCTCGTGCAGCGGTCGAAACTCTCCGGACGGGTCCCACCAGCGTGAGGCCAGCGCGTCAAATTTCGCGATTTCAGCATCGTCAACATTGTGTTGGGCAGTCGTCATATTCGGGGTCTTGTGTGCTTTTCCAGAGTCTGAGAGTGGGGGCCTTCGGGTAAGTATATAGAGCGCCAAAAGTGCCGGATACCCTGCTGTGAAACGCCCTGCTATGGTATTATTCCACGTCGGAAATGGCGCTGAATTTTGCGCAAAAATCCCGTCCGGCGAATTAGATCTATTTCAACAAACATTTATTTTCGCAGTACCCAGAAATGTTAATTACGATTCCGCTTTTTGAGCAGAATCGCACCGGTTCATTGAACGTGTATGGCTGAAGTTGCAAGAGAAATCCTGTCTGTAAGTCTCGAAGATGAGATGCAGCAGTCCTATCTCGACTACGCGATGAGCGTTATTGTCGGGCGCGCCCTGCCGGATGTCCGCGACGGCCTGAAGCCCGTCCATCGGCGGGTTCTGCACGCCATGCGCGAGCTGGGCAACGACTACAACAAGGCCTACAAGAAGTCCGCTCGCGTCGTCGGCGATGTGATCGGCAAATATCACCCACACGGCGACACGGCCGTTTACGACGCCATCGTGCGCATGGCCCAGCCATTCTCCATGCGCTACCTGCTGGTTGACGGGCAGGGCAATTTCGGCTCAGTCGACGGCGATGCGCCGGCCGCCATGCGTTATACGGAAGTCAGGATGTCCCGAATCGCACACGAGATTCTGGCCGACATTGAAAAAGAGACCGTCAATTCCGTCGAGAACTACGACGGCTCGGAGTCCGAGCCATCTGTAATGCCGACGCGGGTGCCCAACCTGCTCGTGAATGGTTCGTCCGGCATCGCCGTTGGCATGGCGACGAATATCCCGCCACACAATCTGACGGAGATCGTCAACGCCAGTCTCGCCATGATCGACAATCCGTCGATCGACGTTCCCGAGCTCATGCAACACATTCCGGGGCCCGATTTCCCTACAGCGGGCATCATCAACGGCGCGCAGGGGATATATGCGGCTTATCGAAGCGGCAGGGGCCGCGTGTACATCCGCGCCCGCACCTGTATCGAACCGCTAGCCAAACGCGATCGCGAAGCGATCATCGTCACCGAGCTCCCTTATCAGGTCAACAAAGCCCGGCTGATCGAAAAGATCGCCGATCTCGTCCGTGACAAACGTATAGAAGGCATCAGCGAATTGCGTGACGAGTCCGATAAGGACGGCATGCGCATCGTCATCGAACTGCGCCGCGGCGAGCTGACGGACGTCGTTCTGAACAATCTGTACAAGCACACGCCCTTGCAGAGCGTGTTCGGCATCAACATGGTGGCGCTGCACGAGGGACAGCCAAAGCTCCTGAACCTGAAGCAGGTGCTGGAGGCATTCCTCTCGCATCGGCGCGAAATCGTCACGAGGCGGACGGTATTCGACCTGAGGAAGGCGAGGGACCGGGCACATGTTCTCGAAGGCCAGACAGTCGCGCTCGCCAACATCGACGAGGTCATCGCGCTGATCAAAGCCTCAAAATCCCCGGCCGAAGCGAAGGAAGGCCTGATCGCCAAGAACTGGTCACCTGGCGAGGTCACCGGAATGCTCAAGAAAGCCGGCAAGACCGACACACGGCCCGACGAACTCGAGGCCGGCTTCGGGCTGATTGACGGCGAATACCGCCTGTCAGCCGTACAGGCACAAGCCATTCTGGATCTGCGTCTGCATCGATTGACTGGGCTTGAGCAAGAGAAAATTATTAATGAATACAAAGAGATATTAAAGAAAATTAAACAATTTTCTAAGATACTTGCAGACCCCGACGAACTACTCAGAGTGATTCGTGAGGAGCTCGAGGAAATCCGCGACAAGTACGGCGACGAGCGCCGAACCGAGATCGTCAAAGACCATACCGATCTGAGTGATGAGGATCTGATCCCTCAGGAAGAAGTTGTCGTCACGCTTTCACACGGCGGCTACGCCAAGGCTCAGCCGGTTGGGGCCTATCAGGCACAAAAACGTGGCGGTCGGGGCCGTTCTGCTGCCAAGGTCAAGGACGAGGATTTCATCGACAAACTGTTCGTGGCAAATACCCACGATACGCTGCTTTGTTTCTCGAGCCGGGGCAAGATGTACTGGCTCAAGGTTTATCGGGTACCGCAGGCCAGCCGCGGATCGCGCGGCAAGCCGATCGTAAATCTGCTGCCGCTCGGGGAAGGCGAAAGAATCAACGCCGTCTTGCCAACGAAGGGCTTCGATGCGGACAATTTCGTTCTCATGGCGACCAGCCACGGCACCGTCAAGAAAACACCGTTGAGCCTGTTCTCGCGGCCGCGCGCAAGCGGGATCATCGCCATTGACCTCCGAAATGACGACCGTCTCGTTGACGCCGCGATTACCGATGGTGATCGGGAGATCATTCTTGTCGCGAGCAGCGGCAAAGCGATACGTTTCAAGGAAGAAGACGTACGCCCGATGGGTCGCGGTGCTGCCGGCGTGCGCGGAATCAGACTTGCGCCCGGGCACGAAGTCATCGCACTTTCGCTTGTCGGCGATGGATTGATTTTGTCGGCCACCGAGAACGGCTTTGGAAAACGCACCGCGGTAGACGAGTTCCCCATTCAGGGACGCGGTGGCCAGGGCGTGATTGCAATCCAGACCAGTGAAAGAAACGGGCGAACGGTCGGCGCGCTTCAGGTCGGGGAAGACGATGAAATCATGCTAATCAGTTCCAGCGGCACGCTTGTGCGTACGCCGGTCAACGAAATTTCGATCATTGGCCGCAATACGCAAGGTGTAAGACTGATCAGGGTCGAATCCGGCCAGCGACTGGTCGGCCTGGCACGGATCGAATCAATCGAGAATGATGCGGAATAAAAATCTTTCATATTCAATGATTTGGCAATAGACTCTCCCGAACTAATCATCACTCCGATATCGCCCCAGAAGCAGGTTTCCGCCGTCATGTCTCGCGCCTACAACTTCAGCCCCGGACCCGCCGCACTGCCACTCGAAGTGCTCGAAAAGATTCGCGAGGACATTCCGGACTGGGACGACAGCGGCATGTCCGTGATGGAAGTGAGCCACCGCGGCAAGGCGTTCATGGAAGTTGCGCGCAAAGCCGAGCAGGATGTTCGCGAGCTGCTGGCAATTCCTGACGACTACAGTGTCTTGTTTTTGCAGGGAGGCGCGACGCTGCAGTTTGCGATGGCGCCGTTGAATCTCAGCGAGACGGGCGACACGGCCGACTACGCGCAAACCGGAAGCTGGTCAAAAAAAGCGATCACGGAAGCGGCGAAATTCTGCAAAGTCAATATCGCGGCAGATAGCAGCGACAGCAATTTTTGCCATATTCCGGCGGAAGCAGAGTGGCAGAAAACCGAAGATGCGGCGTATCTTCATTACACACCGAATGAAACAATCGGTGGCGTCGAATTTCACTTCATTCCGGAGACGGGTGACGTACCGATAGTTGCAGACATGTCGAGCACCATTCTGTCGCGGCCGATCGATGTCAGCCGCTTCGGCGTCATCTATGCCGGTGCACAAAAAAATATTGGCCCGGCCGGCATTACGCTCGTCATCGTCCGTAATGAGCTGCTCGACCGAAGACGGTCGGACGCACCGACACTCTTAACTTATAAGGCATATGCCGACTCCGGTTCGATGACAAACACGCCACCCACGTTTGCCTGGTACGCGGCCGGTCTGGTGTTCGATTATCTGAAGACCCGGGGTGGCCTGGCGGCAATGGCCGAGGTCAACGAGCGCAAGGCCGCCAGTCTCTATCAGACGATCGACGAGTCGGATTTCTACAGCAATCCTGTTGAGAAGAATTGCCGGTCCTGGATGAACGTGCCATTTGTACTGAGAGATCCGGCTCTGGATCCGAAATTTCTGAACGAGGCTGAGCATGCAGATTTGAAAAACCTGAAAGGCCATCGCTCGGTTGGCGGTATGCGGGCGTCCATCTACAATGCCATGCCGGAAGCTGGCGTTGAAGCCCTGATCGGATTTATGCAGGAGTTTGAAAAAGCAAACGGGTAAGCTGCGGAGATGTACAAAATCCTGACACTCAACAATATTGCGGTCGCCGGATTGCGGCGCCTGCCTCGCGAGCGTTATGAGGTAGCGTCGGAGATAGCCCATCCCGACGCAATCATTGTGCGCTCGCACGATATGCACGAAATGGACATACCGGATACCGTGGCGGTCGTCGGACGCGCGGGTGCAGGCGTCAACAACATCCCGATAGACAAGCTCAGCGAGCGGGGTGTCCCGGTTTTCAATGCGCCAGGCGCCAATTCGAATGCGGTGAAGGAACTGGCAATTGCCGGTTTGCTGATCGCGGCCAGGAACATTTGTTCCGCCTGGGACTATGTACAGGAACTGCAGGATGCCGGCGATCAGCTGGATGCAAAAATCGAGGCCGGAAAAAAACATTTCGTTGGATTCGAGTTGCCGGGTCGAACCCTGGGCGTCGTCGGGCTCGGTGCGGTCGGCGTCGAGGTTGCCAACGCCGCTCTCGCGCTCGGTATGAAAGTGGCCGGCTTCGATCCGCAAATTACGGTTCGTCGTGCCTGGCAACTGTCATCCGGCGTCGAGCAAACCGAAACGCTGGATGCTCTGTTCAAGAAATCAGATGCGGTATCCGTACATGTGCCACTCGTGGACGACACGCGCGGCCTCGTTAATCGTGAGCGCCTGGCATTGATGCGGCCAGGCGGCGTGTTGATCAACTTCGCCCGGGGAGGCGTCGTCGATAATAAGGCTGTCATTCAATCTCTCGACAGCGGCCACCTGCGCGCCTATGTGTGCGACTTTCCGACCGCAGAACTCGTCGCGCACCCAAATGCCACCGCGTTGCCTCATCTCGGGGCATCGACCGTCGAGGCTGAAGAAAACTGCGCAATCATGGTCGCCGAGAACGTCAAGGACTATCTGGAAAACGGCAATATCAGGCATTCGGTGAATTTTCCGGAGGCCATAATGCCGCGCGCAGACGCCTGGCGGATCACGATCGCCAACGCCAATGTACCGAACATGGTCGGTCAGATTTCGACGGCCCTGGCCAATGCCGGCCTCAATATCGAAGACCTGTTGAACAAGTCCCTCGGAGAGCTCGCCTATACGGTGGTTGATCTCGATGGCCCGGTACCGGATGAGACATTGGACGCATTGCAGCAGATTGACGGTGTTCTGGCTTTGAGAAACCTCGGTAAGCCTTTATCCTGACCGGGCGTGCTTTAATCAGACAAGAACATGGCGAAGGCGAGTAAAAAAGAAGTACAGGTAGCCGATATCTCGGGGGTGCGGGCACGCATCGACGAGATAGACAGGCAGATTCAGGCACTGATTAACGAACGTGCCGAATTTGCCCAACAGATCGGCATATCCAAAGGGGAGCTGGCGGACGCGGTCGATTACTACCGGCCCGAACGTGAAGCCGAGGTATTGCGGGCAGTGCTGGAGCGCAATCAAGGCCCCCTTCGTGACGAAGAGATGCTTCGACTGTTTCGCGAGATTATGTCCGCCTGTCTGGCACAGCAGGAGCCATTGAAGATCGGTTTTCTGGGTCCCGAAGGAACGTTTACGCAAGCAGCGGTCTTCAAACACTTCGGACATTCCGTCAGGGCATTGCCGTTTGCCACGATCGACGAGGTATTTCAGGAAGTCGAAAGTGGTGCTGCAAGTTTTGGCATTGTACCCATCGAAAACTCGACTGAGGGTACCGTAAATAACACGCTCGACATGTTCCTGACGTCGCCACTCAAAATAGGCGGCGAAGTTGAATTGCGCATCGAACAGCACCTGATCGGCCGCATGGCGTCGCTCGAGTCGATCGAGCGCATCTGTGCACACGAGCAGGCACTCGCGCAATGCCGAGGATGGTTACGCGAATTTTTGCCGCATGTCGAACTGATCGGCGCCAGCAGTAACGCCGCCGGGGCCAGGCGTGCTCGGGACGAAGGCGGTACTGCGGCCATCGGCAGCGACGCGGCGGCAGAGGTTTACGATCTCAAAATCCTCGTCAACAACATCGAAGACCGCGCCGATAACGCGACACGATTCCTCGTTATCGGGCGCGATTTACTGGCTCCCAGCGGGAAGGACAAAACCACGATACTTGTCTCAGCCAGCCATACGGATGGCGCCGGCATCCTGCATGCATTACTACAACCCCTGGCGACGCACGGTGTCAGCATGTCTCGAATCGAGTCGCGCCCGTCGAGACGAAAGAACTGGGATTATGTGTTCTTTATAGATCTGGACGGTCATGCAGAAGAATCGCCGTTGACGGAAGCACTTGCGGAGCTCGAGAAAGGAAGCTCTCTGTTCCGTGTACTTGGCGCATACCCGACAGCGGTTAGCTGACGCACACAGAGTTGCCGCTTGGATTACCTTATCCAACCCTCTGCTTTAGAAAGCGGCACGGTTACCGTGCCCGGCGACAAGTCTATTTCTCACCGCGCGCTGTTGCTGGGCGCAATTGCCGACGGGAAGACCGAAATCAAGGGATTCCTGGCGGGCGAGGATTGCCTGGCAACGCTTGCAGCATTGCGGGCGCTGGGCGTCCCGATCGAACAAATTGAGGACACTACCGTCCGCGTCGACGGCGTGGGCCTGAACGGACTGCGCGATCCGGGTGCAAGCCTGGATCTCGGCAATTCCGGCACCGGCATGCGCCTGCTGACAGGGCTGCTTTGCGGACAATCATTCGACAGCACACTATGCGGCGACGACTCTCTATCTGCCAGACCGATGCAAAGGCTTATCGGTCCATTGTGCATGATGGGAGCCAGCATCGACAGCAACGACGGTATGCCGCCGCTCGTCATTCATGGTGGCCGCGATCTCGTCGGCATTCACTACACGCTTCCTGTAGCCAGTGCGCAGCTAAAGTCTGCGATTCTTCTCGCCGGACTCTACGCCCGTGGTGAGACGGCCGTGATAGAGCCTTCCGTTACCCGGGACCATACCGAGAGGATGCTGAAGGCAATGGGCGCCGCCATCTCGGGCGATAGTGGTCACATCAGGATCAACGCGGGCGATCGCCTCAGCGCGACGAACATTCAGGTACCGGCCGATCTGTCATCGGCGGCGTTCGTAATCCTGGCGGCCCTGATCTCGAAAAACGCCGACGTATTGATTCCGAACGTCGGCGTCAATCCGACACGAACCGGCGTGATTGAAATTCTGCGTGAGATGGGCGGCGACATAAGCATTGAGAACCCCCAACTCCTGGGCGAGGAACCGGTCGCTGACATTCGCGTCAGATCCTCCATGCTCCATGGCATTACTGTCGATCCATCAATGGTATCGCTGGCGATTGATGAGTTTCCGGTGCTGTTTATCGCCGCTGCAAATGCGCTCGGCAGAACCCGATTCTCAGGGCTGGCTGAGTTGCGGGTAAAAGAAAGTGATCGCATCGCTGCAATGGCGGAAGGCCTGAGGCAGATGGGCATCCTGATCGATGAGTCTGAAGATGGCGCCGAGATCCATTATGGCGAGCCGAGCGGGGCGACCGTAGACAGCCACGGCGATCATCGTGTCGCAATGTCGTTTGCAGTCGCTGCTACCATCGCGGATTCCGCCGTTGGGGTCCGCAATGTCGACGCAGTAGCCACCTCTTTTCCTGGTTTCTCAGACGTTCTCGGTTCGCTTGGCGTCAGTATGAGTACTGAGCCTTCGAACGCGAAATGAGTACCGCGACCCGTGATTCCACAGCGCCTGTATTGGCCATCGACGGCCCCGTCGGCTCCGGCAAAGGCACGATTGCGCGCCGCGTCGCTCACGCCCTCGGCTGGCACCTGCTCGATAGCGGTGCCCTCTACCGCCTGGTCGCCCTGGCGGCTGCGAAGCGAGGCATTTCTGATATGGATGAGGGCGCCCTGGCAAAGCTGGCAGCCGAGCTATCAGTCAGATTCGAGGCAGATGAGGCTGGCGATGAGCACATATTCCTCGATGACGAGGAAGTGACGGCCGATATTCGAACCGAGGAGTGTGGGCTGGGAGCGTCCGCCGTAGCCGCGCTGACGGCTGTCCGGACAGCCTTGCTGGGCCTGCAAAGGGACTTCAGACTGGGGCCGGGTCTGGTCGCCGATGGCAGGGATATGGGAAGCACCGTTTTCCCCGATGCGGTCCTAAAAGTCTATCTGACAGCCAGTGCCGAAGAGCGGGCGAAAAGACGCCATAAGCAGTTGAAAGACAAAGGTATTGATGTTAGCCTGCCGGCCCTTTCGCGGGATATCGAAGATCGTGACAGGCGGGATTCCGAGCGAACAGTCGCTCCGCTGATGCCCGCCGCGGACGCCAGGTTACTGGACTCCAGTGGGCAATCGATCGATGAGGTGACTCAGACTGTACTGAACTGGGCGGCTGATCTCGAAAAAGGAACGTAGAAATAGTGGCGAATCGGACACGGTAGTCCGATTCTTGTTTTTGGTAACCGTGTGCCGAAGGAATCGGTAACACGATTGGGTCGAGAATCACTCATTCGATTCTCTTGGTTTAATTAATTATGTCTGAAAGTTTTGCTGAATTATTTGAAGAGAGTTTTGCCAGTCAACAGATAAAGCCCGGTACCATCATCACCGGTACCGTTATTGCAGTTAATGACGACGTTGTCATGGTTAGCGCCGGTCTCAAGTCTGAGGCCGTTATCCCGATTGAACAGTTTCAGAACGAGAAGGGCGAGTCCGACGTCTCGGTCGGTGACGAGATCGAGGTAGCGCTCGACGCCGTCGAAGACGGTTTCGGTGAGACCCGCCTTTCACGTGAGAAAGCGATCCGCGCGCGCACCTGGATCGAACTCGAAAAAGCGTTCGAGGACGGTGAGGTTGTGGAGGGTATTATCAATGGCCGAGTCAAAGGCGGATTTACGGTTGAGATCGACAGCGTTCGCGCATTTTTGCCGGGTTCGCTGGTCGATGTTCGGCCCGTTCGCGACCCGGCATACCTCGAGGGCAAGAGCCTCGAGTTCAAGGTTATCAAGCTGGACCAGCACCGCAACAACGTTGTGGTGTCACGACGAGCTGTTGTCGAACAGGAATACAGCGCAGAACGCGAGGCGCTGCTCGAGAGCCTGCAGGAAGGAAGTTCCGCCAAGGGTATCGTCAAGAACCTGACCGATTACGGTGCATTTGTTGACCTCGGTGGCATCGATGGCCTGTTGCATATCACGGACATGGCCTGGAAGCGCGTCAAGCACCCGTCCGAGGTCGTCAATGTCGGCGACGAAATCGACGTCAAGATTCTGAAGTTCGACCGTGACCGCCAACGCGTTTCGCTCGGCATCAAACAACTCGGAGACGATCCCTGGCACGATCTGGCTCGACGCTATCCGCCGCATACACGCTTGTTCGGCAAGGTGACGAATGTTGCCGACTATGGTTGCTTCGTTGAGATCGAGGAAGGCGTCGAAGGACTCGTGCACGTCTCGGAAATGGATTGGACGAATAAGAACGTCAACCCGTCCCGCGTGGTGCAGGTCGGCGAAGAAGTCGAAGTTCTGGTCATTGAAATTGACGAGGAACGTCGTCGGATTTCACTCGGTATCAAGCAATGCCAGACAAATCCGTGGGCTGAGTTTTCGTCAACCGTCAATCGCGGCGACAAGGTGAGTGGCCAAATCAAGTCGATTACAGACTTTGGCATATTCATCGGCCTGGACGGCGGCATCGACGGACTCGTTCATCTTTCCGACATATCCTGGGACCTGGCCGGCGAAGACGCTGTGCGCAATTTCAAGAAAGGTCAGGAAATTG
>Ga0255053_10001266_pt1 | contig 14016 bp, 8 predicted proteins | sample JV7_2_22_MG_FD_188635 | JGI IMG/M metagenome (GOLD analysis project Ga0255053, IMG submission 188635) | Seawater microbial communities from Jervis Inlet, British Columbia, Canada - JV7_2_22 | ecosystem: Environmental > Aquatic > Marine > Inlet | place: Canada: British Columbia | collected...
ATGGGCAATTCCGCCGGCCAAGGTGCCTATGGCCTCCATTTTCTTGCTCTCCTCAAGTTGGGTTCGGAGTTTTTCTTTTTCTTCCTCAATCTTTTTTTGTTCTGAAAGATCTCTTATCACGCTGACTATACCAATCGGTTTTCCTTCATTATCCACCATGAGAGAGGCAGTGTGTTCGCTTGGAAAAATCTCACCATTTTTTCTTCGCATCTTAAACTGAAAATTGGTTACCCCTACCGTGTTAAGAACCTCCTCCATCTTTTTGCCAAATTCCAGATAATGTTCATGGTCTAAATGGGCTATGTCTGAAGGTAGGTTCACCAGTTCTTCCTTTGTGTATCCGAACATCTCCAGGGCGGCTTCATTCATATCTAAAAAGATCCGATCAGGCGTGATAACGAAAACTGCCTCTTTTATTGATTTAAATATATTGCGTATCCACTGCTCGGATTCTTGCAGCGCCTCCTCTGCCTGCTTGCGGTCGGTGATGTCATGTGCAATACCCCGGAATCCGATTGGCTTGCCATTTCCGTCCCGCATCAGAGAAGCAAACAACTCATGAAATCCTTGAGTCCCACCCTTCCTAATGACTTCATAGCCGTATTTTCTTATTGGCTTTCCTGTCCTGTAAATTTCTTGAAAGAGGTTATAGATTTCCTTGGCGGTTTCTGGGGGCATATAATCACGGTTATTCATTTCTTTTAATTCTTCTTTGGAATATCCAAGGATTACTGATAATGAATCGTTAAAGAATGTAAAGTTACCTGCAAGATCAACCTCAAGGTATGCCTCTTCTATGCTTTCGAGGATGGTTCGGTATTTTTCTTCACTTTCTCGTAATGCCATTTCAGCATTTTTGCGCTCCGTGATGTCACGAACAATAGATAAAACAAATCCCTCTTTGGGCAGTGGGACGGTTTTGATCTCCACAGGGATGGGTGTGCCGTTTTTATGGATATTCAACCCTTCAAAAGGCAAGTCTCGATATTTTTCAGATTCACTTCTGATCACGCTCCCCAACGTGCCTCGGATATCTGGTGCCTGTAGATCCTGCACGGTCATCTTCAGAAGCTCATCTCGGGTGTAACCAAGTAATCTGCAAGCGCTGGGGTTTGCATCAATGATTCTGTCCCCCATGTTTTCTAAAAAAATGGCGTCTGGATCATGTTCAAACAATACCCGGGATCTCTCATTGCTTGTTCCTCTTTCCAATTCCTCGATCCTTTGTTCCAATTCATCATATGTTGGTTTCTTGGCCATTAGAAAATCCTCTTAATACCATAAAATAAAAACCCATTCATTTTAATAGCTAAAGAACACCATGCATAGGCCACAAAGCCCCATGAGATTTCATCCTTGAAGATTATATTTAACCGGAATTCATTAATGCCGTTCGTAATTGTTTTGGACTCTAAGAACCGGAGATGAATTGCCCCGTGCCATGGTGAACCAGACCAGTTTTCAGCGCAGATTTAGAATAATATTCCGTTTAAAAATTTAATAACACAGAAGGATCAAGAATACAATTTTTCGTGGCTTCGTGGCTTCGTATTAGATGAAGCCAAAGTTGCACAAATAAAATTTTACTGAGCTATGCACCTAATCAGGGAGCTAATTGATGCTTTACATTGCATAGGATTACCAGAAAACCAAATATCAGTCAATTGCATGTATGAGAATATGTAAGGTATCGAATTTTATGCAATTATTGCATATATCAAATGGATACATGAAACGTATCGCATATTGAAAAGATTTCTGAGTGATTTTAGATCGAAACTCTTATGCTGCAGCTGCTACTTTGTATCTGTAAAATCAATTTTGCCGTCCGGCAACATATACAGGACCAGGGCTTCCCCATTGCTTACCGTTGGGTTGTGTGCGGATCCCGGTTCAAATACGCACCAGCCGCGAGACGTACCATCAAATTGGGCTTCCGGAGTGATTGGCATAACCATACAGACCTCGCCGCCAGGATGGCCATGACGCGGTCCCGCTAAATCGATCAAATCCACTACGTCGACGCTTAGTCCTCCAGTCTCTTCGCAGGGTTTAATAACACGGCCCCAACGCTGCCCTACATCGCCGCGAGCACACATCCATCCATCTTCAATCGCTTCGTGGCATGCTTTCTCAATCGTATCAAACGCTTCATCTCCAGGCGGAAAGCGGCGGTTTAGTTCCTCGGCAAGTTTAGCGTCTATCGCCATACTTGACACAAGATCGGTCACGGGTTTAAGCAAAGCTTTAAATTCACTGATTTCCATTATATAGCCTCCAAGTAAAGTTGTTGTCGGTAATTTCGATTATTCTGATGACTTACCATCATTATCAAGGGGGCGTCAACCTGAGATTAAAATCAAGTATCTCAGGAATTTTCAGAACTGATATATACCGAATTGTTGTGTGTAATATCTGGATTTATGATGCTTAGGTTGAACAGCAGTGAGATTGGTTCCGAAAAACAATAAAAATCCACTGCCTGTCTTAGACGCTCATACTACAGATCGCTACTGTTTCACGCCGCCTGGTCGAACCGTTTGTTAGTTGTTTGTCTGAACTATTTCTTGATTCACTCAATCATAATCGATTGCGAACGTGTAGTGTGGGTCTTCGTGTAGTCTCCAATACCCATCCTGCAATTTCTGTGTAACCGAGCCGGGTGTGCCTGAACCGATCTCTCGCCCATCGATTTTCGTAATCGGCATAATGCCTCCAGCGGTACTTGTGACAAACACTTCATCGGCGGTACGGGCTTTTTCAGCGGAAAGATTGCGCTGCATGACTTCGTAACCATACTCGGTCGCTAGCTCAATCGCAGTTCTGCGCGTGATACCTTCGAGGGCGCCACGTGCTGGTGTCGTGATTGTGCGGCCTTTTACCGCACAAATATTAAAGCCGGGACCCTCGATAAGGTTTCCTCGACTATCAACAACAACGGTAGTTTCACCCCCGCGATCATAGGCTTCGAACAGGCTCATAACCATGTCGAGCCAGTGGTAGTTCTTTACAGTAGGATCAACCGATTCAGATGGTATTCGCTGCAAGCGGCTGACAATGAGGTGCAATCCCTCTTTCTGCTTTTCAGGATTCGCGATCCATACAAACGGAATTGCGAAGGCAAATAACCGATTTGTACACTCCCGCGGATCGCGTGATCCTGACTTTGGCAACCCTCGTGTGCAGATCATTTCGACATAGGCCTCGCGTAGCCCACTCGCCCTAACGCAGTCGACCAGGATGGAGCGCAAATTGCCGCGGTTGCGAGGAATAGACATGCGTAGTTTATCCATACCTGACAAGAAGCGCTCAATGTGATCATCGAGTCGAAAAAATTTTCCCTTCCATACATGTGCGACATCGTAGGTCGCATCCGAATGGAGGAAGCCCCAGTCAAGGAGCGAGATTTTCGCCTCAGCGATGGGCACAAATTGCCCATCGACATAGGCAGCACCGCTGGAAAAGTCAAGCATACCGGTCCTCCTTCGTGTGTTTCCGTCTTGTATAGGTAATAAGCCATTATACGGCTCTGGATATCATCACCTCTGTAATGCTATCCTTCAGAATACGCGACTTCGAGCCGAGCTACAGATAAATTTCTTAAAAGAAACTTCGTAAAATCTTCACAAAACAAATCGATATCAAAACTTTTGAAATATCTCAACATGAGGGATTTATAGCGCATTCACCAGGTTCATCTGACCTGAGCTCGTAGGTGATATCACAGGTTTTGAGAGGCTGGAAATTTTGAAGATATGTATGGACTGCACAAAATAAGGGTTCGATAAAGATTGTTTTAGGTCGCATTCTTTAGTAAAGATCCTATACCTTCTCCAGAGTCCCCCTCAGTTTTTGTGATAGCTCTTTCACACTGAAAGGTTTCTGGATAAAGTCCTGAGCGCCTGCATCCAGAATGCCCCGGGCGATATCAATATAATATCTGCTGCAAACAATCACCTTCAGATTTGGCCGGGCTTTCATAATGAGCGGATGGTGGAACTATTACGCATGGACCGATTCGTTCACGAGAAGCCGACGCATGACTCGGGGCCACGGCTGGTCACTAACCATTACCATGCTGGGGACTCTCACCCCCTACTCTTTGCCTGCTTTTACCGGCGCTTTCGACGCGACACCCATTCGTTCTTGCTGCTATTGGATTTGAACTAAAATTCCTTACTCCGTCGGATCGGACGGCTTCTCTGAGCTTAAGGCAGAAGATTTAAGCAAACTGGTCACCGAAGCGACCATACCGCCGATATCACTCAGGTTCGATGGGATGATCACGGTATTGTTCTTTTTGGCCAGATTTCCGAATTCCCTGATGTACTGTTCGGCGACGCGCAGATTGACCGCGTCTCCCCCGCCCGGTGCCTGGATTGATTCGGCAATTTTCCGGATACCTTCCGCAGTTGCAGTCGCAATCAGTTCTATTTCCAGGGCGCGTCCTTCGGCCTCGTTTATTCTTTTCAGTTTTTCGCCTTCGGATTTCTTTATCGCTTCCTGTTTGTCACCCTCGGCAACGTTTGTGATGGCCTGACGCTGTCCCTCGGACTCAGCGATGGCTGCCCGTTTCTCACGTTCGGCTCTCATTTGTTTTTCTAAAGCGTCTTTTACGCTCTCCGGGGGTTCTATATTTTTGATTTCGTACCGCGTAATCTTTACCCCCCAGGGATCAGATGCCTTATCAACCGCTTGGATGATCGCGCTGTTTATAGCCTCACGCTCTTCAAATGTGCGGTCCAGCTCGAGTTTCCCGATTTCCGAACGCATGGTCGTCTGGGCCAACTGCGTTGAAGCAAACATATAGTTCTCGATACCGTAGCTTGCTTTCGCGGGATCCATTACCTGCAAATATAAAACGCCATCAACCTCCACGGCAATATTGTCCCGGGTAATGCAACTCTGTGAGGGAACGTCCACCGCAACCTCTTTTAGAGAATGCTTATAGGCAACACGTTCTATAAAAGGAAACAGTATGTGAAATCCAGCCTCCAGCGTCTTTGCGTATTTTCCCAGTCGCTCGACGATGAAAGCCGACTTCTGGGGCACTATTCGAGTGGTCTTCATAATTGTAATGACAACAAGTATAACAATACCGACTGTAACAATCGTACCGATGTTTTCCATTTTATCCCTCCTCTTTTTTACGAACTTTCAAGGTGATTCCATCAACGCTTGTAATTATAGCCATTTCACCATTTTTGATATGCTCATCGGAAACCGCACGCCATCTCGCACCTTTGAATTCAACCGCGCCTTCCATTTTGTTTGGAATCACGTCTTGCAAGACGACGACACTTTGCCCGGTAAATTCGTCTATGTTTTTAGTCAGGTCCTGCACATCGCCCACATGTCCGTAAAACTTGCCCTTAATCCATTTCCTGAGGGCCACCAGAAGCAGAATCGAGGCGACCGCAAATATCAGCAGCTGGGACTGAAAAGCGGCTGTCAGGCCGAAGTAGGTTGTGACCGCCGCAGCCCAGGCACCGATCCCAAAGAAAACGAGAATGACACCCGGTACCACAAACTCCAGAAATACCAATGCCAGGCCCAGCAGAAACCATAGTAATGTCGGATTAAATATGGTTTTCTGGTCGGGCATCAGCTCTGCGACTTTCTCCGTCCAGGGTATGGGGCGATCTTCTATTGCTATGCCCTCAAGCTGAAACTTTTGATAAAGTTCCCCCAGATCCTTCACTTCATGCTCAGCCACTTTTAGACGTATTGCTTCTTTGGTGGTTAAGGTCAGGAGCTTGCCTTTTTCCACGACCCCCGCAATCTGAAGATCGGGATCGACCATTGCCGCAGCAATATTCCCGGGGTGGTTGCCGGCCTCGGCAGTTGATTTCATCTCTTTCCTGAAATAGGATATAACTTTTTCACTGCTCGGCTTTTCTTCCCAATAGGTAAGTTTTACAGGTGTGGCAGCCCCGATGGTGCTTCCCGGAGCCATAACGATATGTTTTGTGGCCAGCGATATTAAAGCCCCTGCTGAGATTGCCTTTTTATTGATGAAAGCGATCGTGTTTATCTCTGTGTCAACTAATTTGTCCTTGATTCTCACGGCGGCGTCCAGCCGGCCGCCAAAGGTATCGATTTCCAGGATAAGGACTTTCGCATTGGCCTTCTCGGCTTCTTTCAAAACGCCTACAAAATCATTGGCCAGCTTGTTATTGATAGTGCCTTTTACCAATGTGTAATAAATTTTCCGCCCATCGTCGTTTGCTGCATGCCCATGGTAGGCGCCATGGAATAGCGTAAACAATGTCAGGATCACGAAAGTCGAAATTGTTTTTAAATGAAGCGTCTTCACACCCAATCCTCCAAATTTTAATTTTTGCCTCTTTACCAGGAGCTATATCCCGTGCCAATGCAGACAACAGGTCATATAGACGAACGACGCTTACCAACACAGCTTTAGGTGGTTTGAAGCCTGCTCCTGCAAACCGGCTCCGAGTCCGCCCCGGCGGATCATCTTTTGTGCAGTTACGCCCACTTTATGAAAAAGTGTGCTCGTGTGCTCGTGGCACACTACTATAAGATAATCAAAGTTGTCAAAATTATAGCAATTATTGCATATATCATATGGATATATGCAACCTATCTCATATTTGCATTTGGTGTCAAACCATAGTCCAGAAAAATGGGGTTTTTAGGCGAATAAAATGGGCGAATCCACCCAATAAGATTCACCCAATCAACCTGAGATTTAAATCAAGTATTTAAGGAAAATTCAGAACTGATATTTACCGTTTTGTATGGAATATCACAGGTTTCATTCCAGATTCCAGCACTACTATATCTAGCTCGGTACAATTAAGAAAAGCGTGGAATTTGTCATAAAGGCACGCTTGCTAATTCATAGGCCTAAGCAAACAATGATAGCCGTTCCGGTTACAAGAAAATGTTATTTCTCTAATTCGCTTCGAACAACAGTTCCGATTTTCTCTATCAGATACGGTTTTTTCACATAGGCGCCAGCACCCAATTTTACAGCCGCTTTGACACGAGGCGTTTCGGAAGATCCACTTGTAATGATCGCTTTTTGTCCGGGGTGCAGCTTTAAAATCCTTTTGTAGGTCTCCAAACCGTCAATACCCGGGTCCATGATCATGTCCAGCACCAGTAAATCGGCGGTATTGTTTTTCATATATTCTGCCGCCTCCTCACCGCCCGATACGGATGTGACTGAATACCCCAGCTTCTTTAACATGCCCGATGCGATTTCTCGTTGTTCTTCCACATCATCGATGATCAAAATGGTTTCTCCCTTTCCCATGTAGGCTTCAATAGACAGCTGTGATTTATCGACAGCGGCTTCTTCTCTGGTTACCGGAAAATAAAGCGTAAATGTGGTTCCTTTCCCTTTGGTGCTCTCAAGATCAATATACCCTCTATGATCCTTCACCGTCCCCCAAACCACGGCCATGCCCAGACCGGTTCCGCTCCTTCCCATGGTCTTTTTTGTGTAAAAAGGATCAAATATCTTCTCCATATCCTCTGAAGAGATACCTATTCCGTTATCAGAAACCGTAACCATTGCATAGTCACCCTCTTCTACATGGTCATATCCTTTTACTGGCCAATCAACGTAACGGTTCTCAGTAACGATAAAAATTGTTCCGCCTTCGGGCATCGCCTCTGTAGCATTAGAGAGTAAATTCATCACTGTTTTAGCCAGATGAACAGGCGAACCCTTGATATTGAGCAGATCCTCTTCGAGACTAATCTCCACCCGCACATCAGGATTGAATGATTTCAGTTTTTCAAATTCAGGGCTTTTCAATTGTTCAGATACAATATGGTTTAAATTCACCACTTCGTTAACATCAACCCCTCTTCTAGCAAGAGTCAGAAGATCCTGAACGATAACGACCGCTTTTTCTCCAGATTTTTGTATCGTTGAGATCGGTTTCCTTAAGGGGCTTTCTTCAGGAAGATCCATCAGTATCATTTCCGGATAACTTACAATACCGAATAGAATATTGTTAAGGTCGTGAGCCACCCCTCCTGCAAGGGTGCCAATGACCTCCATTTTCTGAGACTGACGAAGTTGGACTTCATAACGTTTTTTCTCACTGATGTCTCTGATAATGGCTGTGAAAATCCACGATTCTTTTTGCCTTAACGATGAAAGAGAAAGCTCAATGGGTATGGCAGCGCCCCCTTTTTGAATCGCTTCTGTCTCCACTGTTTTCCCAATGAGCCTGCCCCTTCTCGTTTCAAGGAACCTGTTGACACCTTCAATGTGATCTCGTTGAAACTTCTCTGGAATGAGAATATCAATCGATCTGCCCAGTGCCTCTCTTTCTGAGTATCCAAAAACCCTGTGGGCAGCTTCGTTCCATTGGATAATTTGCATCTTTTCGTTTGTAGAAACAATTACATCTGTGGATGTCTCAACCAGACCTCGATACCGCTCTTCGTTCTCTCGGAGGGCATCTTCTACCATATGGCGGTCGACAATTTCAGCCTTCAAAGTTTCGTTGGTTCGGTTAAGCTCGGCCGTTCGCTCCTCAACCCGCTTTTCTAAATTATCATGGGCTTGCTTCAAGGCTTCGGATGCCTGATCGCGCTCTATGATGTTCTGACTAGCTTTGAATAAAATGACGATAACCGCCAGTAAAAGGATCGCCGCTATCCCAAACAAAAGGCTGTAGGTCTGAGTCAATAGACGGTCAAGCTTCTTCTTGCTGTCAGTGATGTCATAATAGATCTCAAACGCACCCATAAATGTGCTGTTGCGCATGATCGGCACATAGGTCTCCACCACATCGGATGTGACGACCCGGCCTTCGAGAGATCGGGAATCTTTTCGGGCGACTTTGGTGAACACATTTCCCTTGGCCACGGTATTGTGAAAATAATCCTTTTTGTTTATTTTTCCGATATCTTTCGCATGGGTCGAAAAGATGGTTTCTCCGGATTTGGAAAAAATTTTGAGTTTTTCCAGCTGAAGGTCCCGCTTGACCGTTTCAATTTCGTCAAGCGAGATTGCTGACAATGACTCCTTTTTCAAATCCCCCTTTTCGGGTATAATCATAGACCTCACGTGGGTTGCGGTCCGCACCGCTTGATCTTCAGTTCTGGAGATTAGTTGTTGGGTAAATGCGGGGATGATCCAAAAAGCACTGAAGATGGGAATTGCAATCGTCACTACCAAGCTGACGATGAAAACATTTCTTAACATCGGTGTTTTTACAATTTTTTTTGCTGTTGATGCGCGGGTTGATTCCGACATGGGTGGCTCCTCGTATATTTTATTTGAACCGTCAGTTTAATTACCTTGCAGAACCTTTTTCAGCTTCTTTGATAGCTTTTCGACAGAAAACGGTTTCTGGATAAAGTCCTGCGCTCCTGCATCCAGAATGCCCCGGGCGTTATCAATAGAATATCCGCTGCAAACAATCACCTTCAGATTTGGACGGGCTTTCATGATGAGCGGGTACACTTTATCACCTCGAATGTCCGGCAGCTTTATGTCTAAAAGAGCAAGATCAATATCCCCGTCAAAGGTTTCGGCAATCTCAACAGCTTCACGTCCGGTTTTGGCCTCCAGCATCCGGTATCCCAGCCTTTCGAGGACGGCACGGATGACGTTCATCACCATCTCTTCATCCTCAATGATTAAGATCGTGCCTTCGCCTTTGAAAATCTCAGTCGCAGATTCCACGATTGCTTGTTTTTCAATCTCTTTGGCTACTATGCCAGGCAGGTAAATGCGAATTATGGTCCCCTTGCTCAATTCAGAGTCAACCGTTATCCAGCCATCGTGATTTCGGATAATACCGTAAACCGCAGCCATCCCCAGGCCACGACCCGTAAACTTGTCCTTTTCCATCGTCCTCAACGGTGAGGCAAACATAGTTTCCGGGATTGAGTTCAAGGTGGTTTTTTGCAAACGACTCATCCATCTCCTCGTTGCTGGCAGTGATCCTGATACGGCCATCTCCTTCAATAGCTTCTGTTGAATTGCTCACCACAGCGGAAAGCACCATCTGCATCTGGGCGGGATCAGCCTCAACACTGAAAATATCTCTCGGTAGATCCGTCTCCAACCGGATGGACGGATCGATATTGGACTTTATGATGGGGAGTGTGTCTTCCACAAAATTGCTCAGAGACATGGTTTTGGCCTGATACCTCCCTCCCCGGGCATAGGCCAGAAGTTGGCTGGTGAGGTTGACCATCCTGTGAGAGGAGGTTTTCATCGCCTCGGTATGTCCTGTTACCGCCTTGTTGTCAGCAAAATCCATCTCCAGCAGTTGAATGTTTCCAACAACACTTGTCAGGGCATTGTTGAATTCGTGAGCAATTCCACCGGCCAAAGTGGCAATAGCTTCCATTTTCTGAGTTTGCTGGAGTTGGGCTTCCAGTTCCATTTGTTCTGTGATGTCCCTGAGAAAATTAAGGGTAGCAGGTCTTCCTTCCCAGTTTATTATGACAGTGTTGAGTTGCACCCAAAAATCTTTACGTGCTTTATTAACCATTTTAAAATTATAAGTTGTAGGAAGTTTTTCTCCGGATAATCTTCTCTTATGCCTGTCTATGGCAATGGTGAGGTCATGATTTTGCCCTTTTGGCATGGCATAACGTATTTCTATGGGGTTAAAAATAATGGAGGTCTTGTTGATATTGTATTTTCCTGCCGCTGTATCACCAAATACTCGATTCACCACACCGGCATCTACTTTCTTTTCATCTAATAGTCTAAGTACCGAATGGTTGCTATCGACTTCAATGATCTTACATTCGATGTTGAGTTTCTTTATGAGTTCCCGAAAAGCGGTGTTGTGGATAGCTTTTTTTAAGAGCGCGACAGTTTTTTGGTTCAGGTCAAGTATTGATTCAATATCGGAACCATACTGACTGAACACTAGTCCCCAATTGCTAAATAGTGTTTCGTTCGTAAAATCATATTTTCTGGCCCGTTTTTTTGAAAACGCGATATATACCTGTAGGTCGATTTTGCCGTCCTCAAGTTTTTCAAGACATTCGTTCCAGGAACAGGGTACATATTCAAGATTCCAGCCTTCTTCTGAGGCGATGTATTCAAGGACCTCAATGGATAGCCCTTTGTATTTACCGTTGTCGTCTTTGAATAAAATGGGGGGATTGTCATATACCCCAACCTTTACGGTGCCCTCTCGGGCATACACCAGATAACTCGAATTACCCATGATGAAGGCTAACAGAATAACATATCCTATGATTATCTTTAAATGTGAGGACGTGTGATGTTTGAACTTTTCATTTGTTCGTTTATCGCACATTAGAAAACCTTCCAAATACCATAAAAATAAAAAAGCCCATGCATTCTATTTTCGCGATTAAAATGCATGGGCCATAATTTTTCATTGAGATTCACCCTTAAAAGCTATTCTCAAATGAAATTCAGTAATGTCATTTCAAAACAATTTAATTTGTGTAACTACAACATCATGCCACAATTCCATATTGTTGTAAATTCCAAACTGACATTTTGGATTTCTACTGTTAATTCTCACTCATAAATAAAAAGAATAACCACAACATAATTAAACCGGCTACATAATATGAGAATATGTAAGTTGTTGAATTTCATGAAATTATTGCAGATACCATATTGATACATGCAATAAGATTCAACCTCTCGAACTGTGATTAAAATCAAGTATCGCAGGAATTTTCAGAACTGATATATACCGTTTTGTTGCATACCTGAAATTTTAACGCTGTTTTTTAACCGCAGCATTTAGCTGGCGGCTGCAAGAGCAATGTTAGCAACCATCATTTTTTTATGCCCAACGAATTGCTCACCAGCGAGGTCCTTTCTTTAGCCCGAATCTGGTTAAGCAAAATGTTATGTGGTATATTTTTTAGATACTATTGCGGTCTTAAATGCATCAATGAATCCATCAAATTCTGCTTCAGTCAATATAAGTGGTGGATCTATTCGAAATGAAGTCCCTCTATTCCCCAGGATGTATCCCCGTTTAATAAGATCATTATGGATCTCATCTGCTACATCTTTGTTTACCAAGTCCATGGCGAACATCATTCCCCTTCCCCTGACATCAAGGACAATCTCGTTATCTACAAGAGATTCGAGTTGGGACAGGAATACTTGGCCTTTTTGTTCTGCTTTTGTGATTAGATCATTGTTTTCGACCTCTCGTATAAGCTCCCACACAACAGCGGCCCCCAATGGATCATTCTGGTGAGACTGGGCATACTTAAACGGTCTCTTTTCTAACTCGCTCACCGTAGCCTTGTTGATTGACACAACACTAACCGGATATCCATTTCCGATTCCTTTACCAATCGCTATCAAATCTGGTTCGATATCATAGTGTTGATATCCAAACCACTTCCCGGTCCGGCCAATACCGGTCGTTACTTCGTTTGCTATTATCTTCCCGTTGTTATTTCGAATGATTTTAACTATATTCTGAATCAACGCCTTTGGGGGAAACCTGACAAAACCTGATGAGCTTCCCGGTTCAAATACGAATTCCGATATGTCTTCTGGTATGTCCTGCAATGCTTCACAGAAAGGATCGCAATTGTCGATTTTCCTGCATGACTTACACTGCTCCCAGTTAAAGATATACCAACCTTTGGTTCTGTCAGTTACAGAAACGTATGAGCCAAGATATGAATCGTGAAGTGTCATGGACACTTTTTTATCGGAAAGATGCTTTGATATCTGTCTCGATATTTCGATGGCTTCACTTCCAGAGCAAAGAAAAACGCACTTCCCGTTAATAAAATTCGTGATATCCAAGATTGATTTTGATGATTCTTCAAGGATTTGGTTTGAATAGCAAAAACCAGCGTGCATTAAAGAACCAATTTGCTTCGTGATGGCTCTGTTAACCTGCTCGTTTTTGTGCCCGATGGAAATGCACCAGACCCCCGATTCTAAGTCCATAAAGCGCTTTCCTTTATCATCAAACAGATACACTCCCTGACTGTCTACGATATTTGGGATCTTCAATTCATGCCCGGTGCAGCTATAAACGTGTTCCATAATTCCTCTGTATTACAATAAATTTGTGTATTTCATAATGACAACATGTGGTTTTACGAATCTGGATATCACCACAAATGTAATGTTATCCGTCAAAATAGGCAACTTCGAGTCGCGCTACGGATACATCTCTTAAAAGAAACCTCGTAACATCTTCACAAAACAAATCGATACCACAATCTCTGAGATCACCTCAACACGAAAGATTTATAGCGCATTCACCACGTTCCTCTGACCCGATCGCATAGGTGATATCACAGGTTTTAGTGGGCTGGGAATTTTGAAGATATGTTAATAGAGTTTTATCAATAGTCCCGCAAAAGAAAAGGCCGAGTTTTTGGTTTGGCCCTATTAAAAAGTGAAGCAGAAGTTTTACAGAAGGGGGATTATTGATAAAACTTTCATGAACGAAGCCGCGGTGTTGAGAAGCGATCATATCTATGGGTATAGTAAGTTTGGCTTAACTTGCGGGCAGAGATATAAATTGAGAAGCTGTGGTGCAATTTTTTAATGAAGTGCAAAGAGATTTTAATCATTTTAGTGTTTTCCCTTCACATTTGATCACAATTAGTTTCTTTTTGGTTCTTTCAAAACGATTTTAACCGATTCAGGACGCAGCTATCCTGTTGGTTTGCAGCGAGCCAAAGGTAGCGCAAACGTTTCAGACGTTGTTATTCACAGGCTTTTTAATTAAGCCGATTTTCGTAAAGCGGGCGGTCGAATAATATCGTTTGGGCATATGCCTGTGTATTTGGGTACTTTATCTACAACGATCATCTTACCTCTCTTGCAGCAAGGACAAACGGTAATATCGACACCGGTAAGGGTTTTTATCATTTGCTGAATAGATTTTTCGGCCGTCTCATTTAGAATCGATGTTTGCCCAAAAAGCTTGAGGATTTTTTTCAAATTGGCCGATTTATTGCGATTGGCCAAAAATCCATAATGGCGGATTCGAACAAAACGTTTGGGTAAGGCATGCAGTAAGAACCGTCGGATAA
>Ga0255053_10001268_pt1 | contig 14000 bp, 9 predicted proteins | sample JV7_2_22_MG_FD_188635 | JGI IMG/M metagenome (GOLD analysis project Ga0255053, IMG submission 188635) | Seawater microbial communities from Jervis Inlet, British Columbia, Canada - JV7_2_22 | ecosystem: Environmental > Aquatic > Marine > Inlet | place: Canada: British Columbia | collected...
GCAGCTTCCGTGAATCCCTATGACTGGCACTTCGTGACAGGATTGCCGTACTTCGCGCGCATTCAATTCGGGCTGCTCAAACCAAAGACAAGCGGTCTGGGCGCCGATCTGGCGGGGCAGGTTGAGGCGGTCGGCGGGACCGTGACGCGGATTCAGCCAGGTGATGAGGTGTTCGGCGAGGTCGCGACCGGTGGCTTTGCCGAGTACGTATGTGTCGCAGAGGAGGCGGTGGCGCCGAGACCCGGCAACCTGACGTTTGAGCAGGCAGCCTCAGTTCCCATGGCCGCGCTCACGGCCCTGCAGGGTCTGCGCGACCAGGGACGGATACAGCCTGGGCACAAGGCGTTGATCAACGGTGCGTCGGGAGGCGTGGGTACGTTCGCCGTGCAGATCGCCAAGTCCTTCGGCGCTGACGTGACCGGCGTGTGCAGTTCGAGGAACATGGACATGGTCCGATCGATCGGCGCAGACCATGTCATCGACTACACCCACGAGGACTTCACACGCGGCGAACCGCGTTATGACGTGATGCTCGATCTCGTAGGAAACCATTCACCGTCCGAGTGCCGCCGCGTCTTGACCCGCAAGGGGGTGTACGTCGCATCCTTCGGACGACCAGAGCACCGATGGCTCGGACCTCTGGCACAGTTGCTCAGAATGCTCCTCTTGTCACCGTTCGTCAGCCAGACGCTGGCCACATTCGTTGCGAGGACAACCGAGGAGGACTTGCACTTCCTGAAGGGCCTCATCGAAGCCGGGAAGGTCACGCCGGTCATCGACCGGACGTACCCCCTGAGCAACGTTCCCGAGGCCATCCGCTACCTCGAAGAGGGACACGCTCGAGGAAAGGTCGCTATTACCGTGTGAAGGCGGGGATCGCCTCACGCCACGGATTCTGCGCACACGACAGCCCTCTCGTCGGAATCGGGTTCCTTGTCGCCGTTCGCTCAGAGCGCTGGCGCCTGCTCGTCTCGGGCGACCTGCGCGAAGGCCACTGCAGCGAGGCCAGCGGCGCTTGCCAAGAGGAATCCAATGGAGAAGAGGGCCAGGAAGCCGAGTACCGCAAACAGGACGATGGCGGTCAGCAGAGCGCCCTTGGCGATCATGCGGTGGTGCGTGACGCCTCCCGCGAGCGCCAACCCTGAGGCCGCCAGCATCATTCCTGCCCACGGAGCTACCTGCCAGACGCTGTGGCTTCCTTCGCTCGATAGGACGGTGACGTAGATCCCAACCGTTACCAGCCCCAAGACGGCGGCGGCCATGGCCCAAGGCCGAAACGGCACCATCCAATCACCGTAGCCCAGGACCAACGAACCGATCGGTGTTGACGCGCACATGGTGCCGGACCGCTCGTGCGCGGGCGTACGAACTTCGACTAGTTGAAGGGCTGCTGCGTACTGGTGTCGCCCGCCTTCTTGGCCTTCTTGGCCGCACGCTTCTCCTTCAGGCTCCGTGTCGCCGCCTTCTTGGTGGACTTCCCGCCCTTGTCCTTGTTCGCCATGGGTGAACCCTCCTCGCGCCGGACGCGTTGACCGTCGCTCTCATACTGTCACACATCGAGTCGATGCGGTCTCGACCAACCAGATGCGCCGCGCTGAGGGCTTGGGCCCTGGTGCCCCGGTCCCGGCAGCAGACCAGCCAGTACGCTCCGCCCAAACGCGGATCAGCCGTCCGCGATTCCGAGCCCCGTTGGAGGATGAGGTGCCGCGCGATCCCCGATTCGATGTTCTCTTCGAGCCCGTACGCATCGGCCCGGTGACGGCTCCGAACCGCTTCTACCAGGTTCCCCACTGCACGGGCATGGGATACCGGCGCCCGCAGTCCCTCGCCGCGCTGCGCGAAGTCAAGGCTGAGGGCGGGTGGGGGACGGTGTGTACCGAGTACTGCTCGATCCACCCTTCCTCCGACGACGAACCGCACCCCTCTGCGTCCCTCTGGGATGATTCGGATATCGATCGACATGCCCTCATGGTCGACAAGGTTCACTCCCAGGGCGCGCTCGCTGGTGTCGAGCTGTGGTACGGCGGTCCCGGCGCCGCCAACCACTACTCACGTGAGGTACCGCTCGGTCCGTGGAGCATGCCCGCCGGAGCCAACGACCCGGTGCAGACGAAGGCCATGGAGAAGAGCGACATCCAGGAGCTGAAGCGGTGGCATGTCGACGCGGCGCGACGGGCACAGCGGGCTGGCTTCGACATTGTCTACGTCTATGCGGCCCACTGGTACCTCCTCCGTCAGTTCCTCTTGCCATCCAACCAGCGCAGCGACGAGTACGGCGGTTCGTTGGAGAACCGGTCTCGCCTGCTGCGGGAGCTGATCATCGAGACCAAGGAGGCCATCGGAGATACGTGCGCGGTGGCGGTGCGGTTCGCAGCAAGTAACGGCGGAGCAGACGACAACCAGGAAACGGCTGAGCCACGGGAGATTCTCGGTCTTCTATCAGATCTTCCAGATCTGTGGGACATCACGGTTCACGACTACAGCTTCGAAATGGGAACCTCGCGTTTCGTCGAGGAAGCTGGGCTCGAGCCCACGATGTCCTGGGTCAAGGAACTCACCGACAAGCCGGTGGTGAGTGTGGGGCGCTTCACAACACCAGAAACGATGCTGCGACTGGTCCGTCAGGGCGTAGTCGATCTGATCGGAGCCGCTCGGCCTTCCATCGCCGACCCCTTCCTGCCTCAGAAGATCGCAGAGGGGCGCGACGACGAGATTCGAGAGTGCATCGGTTGCAACATCTGTTACACGGGCGATCAGACCGGAACGCCGATCCGCTGCACCCAGAATCCCACCATGGGTGAAGAGTGGCGGAGGGGCTGGCACCCCGAAATCATCTCGCCGAAAGGCTCGGACGCAAGGATCCTGGTTGTAGGCGCCGGTCCCGCGGGCCTCGAAGCTGCGATGTCGCTGGGGAAGCGTGGCTACGAGGTCACCGTCGCCGAGGCACGGAGGGAGCTGGGGGGCCGGGTCACACTCGAATCTGCCCTCCCAGGGCTTGCCGAGTGGGGGCGAGTCCGCGACTATCGCCTCAATCAGATCGGCAAGCTCCCCAACGTCGAGATCTACCGCGAAAGCGTCGTCGACGAGGCGCAGATTCTCGAGTTCGCTGCCGACCATGTCGTGATCGCCACAGGCGCCAAGTGGCGAAGAGATGGCATGGGTCGATGGTACGAAACACCCATCCCCGGCTGGGACAGTCGGTCGGTGATCACGCCGGACGACATCATGGCGGGGCTCATGCCGACCGGCCCGGTGGTTGTGTTCGACGACGACCACTATTACGTGGGCGGTGTGATTGCCGAGGCTCTGCGCCGAGCCGGGCTCGACGTGACCCTCGTGACCCCCGCCAATGAGGTCTCAACCTGGACAACGCACACCGAGGAACAGCACCGAATCCAAGCGAAGATCCTTGGTCTCGGCATCGTTCTGGAGACCGGAACCACGCTGGCGAGCGTCGGTGGAGACACCGTGGTCCTCGAGTCGATCTACACCGGGGAGACCAAGGACGTCGCGGCGGCAAGCGTCGTCATGACCACATCCCGCGAGCCGCAAGATGACCTGTACCACGCACTAGTTGATCGCATAGCGATCCAGCGCGTTGGCGACTGTCTGGCGCCGGGCACCATCGCGGCCGCGGTGTATTCAGGGCACAAGTACGCCCGTCAAATGGACGCGCCGGTGTCGATAGGGGTTCCGTTCCGCCGCGAATAGCGTCGGTGGGAGAGCAGTTGGGGCGCTGGAGTCCACGAGTCGAATCCAACCCGAAGCGGTCGAGGGCGCTCTTCGCTCAGGTGGTGGGGGTGGACCTGATGACGATCGTCTGGCTAGCTTCTCGACGCCGGCCGTACCGCGGAGGAGAGGAAATGGCGCGGAACTCACCCCTGCATTCTCGTACCGAACCGCTTTGTCGCGGCAGCCGGTGGGAGGAGTGGTCCGGGTTCCTGGCGGCCACGATGTACGAGCTCGATCACGTCCACGAATACCACGCCATCCGCAACGGCTGCGCCCTGTTTGACGTGTCGCCCCTGCTGAAGTTCGACATTCGCGGACGTGACGCGGTGGCTCTCGTCGACCGGGTGATCGTGCGGGATGCAACGCAGTGCCGAGTTGGCCAGATGCTCTACGCCACCTGGTGCGACGACGACGGGATGGTCATCGATGACGGGACCGTGGCACGGCTCGCCGACGACCACTTCCGGATGACGGCTTCGGTGCCGATTCTCGGCTGGTTGGAGGACGGCGCGGTCGGCCTGGAAGTGCAGATCGAAGACGTCTCCGAGAAGGTCGCCGGGGTCGCCGTTCAGGGCCCGACGTCACGTGACCTGCTGCAGCGGCTGACGCACCACGATCTCTCGAGTCTCGGGTTCTTCCGATGTACCACAACCGACGTGTCGGGTGTTCCCTCCCTGATCTCGCGAACCGGCTACACGGGCGATCTCGGTTACGAGGTGTTCATGGATCCCGCCGATGTGGTGCACGTATGGGACTCCATCATGGAAATCGCGGGCGACCACCAACTGCTGCCCGCCGGGACGATAGCGCTCGATCTGGCGCGGCTCGAGGGCGGTTTGCTGCTCATCGACGCCGATTTCACCTCCGCCTTTCAGACCACGTTCCACGTCAAGAAGACCTCGCCATACGAGCTCGGACTGGGCTGGATGGTGGACCTGGACAAGGACTTCTACATCGGCCAGCAGGCGCTCCGGAGCGAGAACGAGCGTGGCTCCCGCTGGCGCACGGTCGGCCTCGAGCTCGATGTCGTCGCCATGGAGCAGTTCTACGCGGAGTGGGGCATGCCGTTGCCGTTGCCGCAACGTCCCTGGGCGGACGAGGTGCCGGTCTATGCGGACGCGGACCAGACGCGACACATCGGTCGCGGGACGAGCGGCTCGTGGTCGCCCGTTCTCAAGAAGTACATCGTCATCGCCCGGCTCGAGCCTGAATACGCCGGGCTTGGCAGTGAAGTGTTCATCGAGGAGATGATTGAGGCGGTGAGTCACTCCGTGCCGGCCACCGTGGTCTCCATGCCGTTCTTCGATCCGCCGCGCAAGAGGGCACGTGGAGCCATGGAGTCATGACGAAGACCTATGACGCCATTGTCGTCGGTGGCGGTCACAACGGTTTGACGTGCGCCGCCTACCTCGCTCGCGCCGGGCGCAGCGTGCTTGTTCTCGAAGCGCGGCACGTTCTCGGCGGAGCAGCTGTTACCGAGGAGATCTACCCGGGGTTCAAGTTCAATGTCTATTCGTACGTCGTCAGCCTGCTGCGACCCGAGGTCATTCGAGAACTCGAGCTGGCGAAGCACGGCCTCCAGATCCATCCGATCGACTCCGTCTTCTCACCAATGGAGGATGGCAATCACATTGTCTTCCCGACCGACCCGGCTCAGGAACGTGACGAGCTCAAACGGCACTCGGCTCGCGACGCGGAGATGATGCCTCGATTCACCGATTTGATGTACAAGATGGCCCATGCGGTGAAGCCGATCCTCGGATACGTCCCGCCCAATCCGAGCCGCCAGGGCTGGCGCGACCTGCAGACGACCCGGCAACTCGGCAAGCACGTCGGTGGTCTCGACAAGCGGACGTTCTCTGAACTCACGAAGCTCATGACGATGAGCGTCGACGACTTCCTCGCGGAGTACTTCGAGACAGATCTGATCCGCGCGACGACGGGTCTCAGCGGCATCATCGGAACGATGCTCGGCGTCAAGTCGCCCGGAACCGCATACGTGCTGCTCCACCACTACATGGGTGAACTCGACGGGGCCTACACCGCCTGGGGGGCCCAGAAGGGAGGGACCGGCGCGGTCAGCGACGCCATAGCCAGCGCGGCGCTGAGCTACGGAGCCGAGATCAAGTTGGAAGCACCCGTCAGCGAGGTCATGGTCAAGAACGGGTCCGCGGTGGGGGTGGCCACCGAGCAGGGAGACGAGTTCTACGCGAAGGCCGTCGTGTCAGGCTGTGACCCCAAGGTCACCTTCCGCAAGCTCGTCGCCGAGAAGGAGCTGCCTGCCGATTTCGTCACCGCGGTCGACAACATCAAATTCCGGGGTTCGTCAGGCAAGGTGAACCTCGCACTCGACCGTCTTCCCACATTCACGGCGATGCCGGATCCGGCGTTGATGAGCGGATCCATCGCCATCAGCCCGAGCGTTGATTACATCGAGCGTGCCTACGACGACGCGAAGTACGGCGGGTTCTCACAGCGGCCGTGCATGGAGGTCGAGGTCCCGACAACCGTAGATCCCACCATGGCTCCGCCCGGCAAGCACGTGATGTCGATCTTCGTCCAATACGCCTCGTACGACGCATCAGAGGCCCCGAGCCGCGATCTGCGACGAGACGCCTTCGGTGACGCTGTCATCGACACGCTCTCGGAATTCGCACCGGATCTCAAGGACGTCATCCTCCACAAGCAGGTGTTGACCCCGTGGGACATGGAGCACACGATCGGCCTGACCGAGGGCAACATCTTCCAGGGCGAGCTGACCCTCGACCAGCTGTTCTTCTTCCGGCCCGTCACCGGATGGGCCGACTACCGCACGCCGATCCGCAATTACTACCAATGCGGATCGGGCACCCACCCAGGTGGCGGCGTGACCGCAGGCCCCGGTCGCCTGGCTGCGAGGGAGATCCTGGGCGGCAAGCTGTGACGGCCTCTCAGCACGACGTGATCGTGGTCGGAGCCGGTCACAACGGTCTGGTCGCCGCCGCCTACCTGGCGAGGGCAGGGCAGCGTGTACTCGTGCTCGAGCAGCGGGCCACCGTGGGGGGTGCCGCGGTTACCGAAGAGCTGTACCCGGGATTCCGGATCTCCACCGTCGCCGACGGCGGTGGCTACCTGTCTCCTCGCGTGGTTCGCGACCTCAGCATCCAGTCGCGGGTCGACTTCGTACGCTCTGAGGCGGTTGCGTTCTGCCCACAACCCGATGGCTCCCAGCTCACGATGTGGCGAGACGCCGCCCGGTCTGCCGAGGCGATCGCCCAGTTCTCCGAGCAGGATGCGCACAGGTATCCGCAGTTCATCGAATTGATGGACCGGATTGCCGAGGTGATGGCGGCACAAATGGAACTCACACCGCCGGATCTTCCAGGACTCGGTTGGCGCGAAGTGCGTGCCGGAAGCGGACTCCTTGGTCCGATCCGCAGGCTCGGTAGGAAAAGGATCGGAGAGTTGCTTCGGGTCATCCCGATGTCCGCGGACGATCTGCTGAGCGAGTATTTCGAGTCGCCCGCCGTCAAAGCAGCCATCGGGGCGAGCAGCGTTCTGAACATCACCTGGGGGCCCCGAGAGGCAGGAACGGTGTTCACGATGCTCGGGAACTGGGCGCTTGGCGGAACCGGCACCTTCCGATCAGCGAGCGCCGTCAAGGGCGGTATGGGTGCCCTGAGTGAAGCTCTGGCCGCGGCGGCTCGCGAGTTCGGAGCCGAGATCAGGACCGGCGCTGCAGTCGATCACGTCATCGTCCAGGAGGGCAGGGCGATGGGAGTCGCCCTCGAAGACGGGGAGGAGATTCCGGCCGCGACGGTTGTCTCCAACACAGATCCACGGACGACGTTCTCCAAGCTCGTCGAGCCGCGCACCCTCGATGGTTCCTTCGTACGGAGTCTGGGAATGATCAAGTATCGAGGCTCGGCAGCTCGGGTCCACCTGGCGCTGAGCGGTCTCCCGGAGTTTCCTGCGCTCGGCACCGGCGATCCCGACGTCCTGCGGGCACCGATCCAGATCGCGCCTTCGCTCGACTACGTACAACGGGCCTACGACTGCACCAAGTACGGCCGCTACTCCGACCACCCCTACCTCGACATTCTCATCCCCACCCTCAGCGACCCGACGCTGGCACCCCAGGGCCGGCACATCATGTCGATTACGGCCAAGTATGCGCCGTATGAACTGCGTGATGGGAGTTGGGACCTGAATCGAGAGGCATTTGGGGACGTCGTCATCGACACGCTGACCGACTTCGTTCCCGGAATCCGTGATCTCGTTCTCCACCGCCACGTCCTCGTTCCGACAGATCTCGAAGCCAGGTTCGGGCTGGTCGAGGGCAACCCGAATCATGGTGAGATGACGCTGGATCAGATCTTCCACATGCGCCCGGTCGCCGGCTACGCCCGCTACCGGACGCCGGTGGACGGGCTGTACCTGTGTGGGGCCGGCACCCACCCCGGAGGCGGGGTCACCGGTCTTCCGGGTCACAACGCAGCTCGCGAGATCCTCGCCGACGTCGGCTAGGCAGCGGTGGTCGCCTCTCGGAGAACGAGGAACCCGGCCGGCTGATGACTCGGTTCGAGCCCGGGGGTTCTTCTAGAGCCGGACTCGCTGGTTCACAGGGTCGTAGAAGGAGCGGATCGAAGCGGTGGCGGGGATACGCGTGGTGGCGACCTCGATCTCGAAGGTGCCGGCGTCCAGCCAGTCCTTGGTGACTCCGTCTGGGTGGGTGAGATACCCCATCGCCAGACAGCGATCCTCGACATAGCTCCACATCCCCGAGCTGGTGCGACCGACGAGGTCGCCGTTCCGGTAGATCGGCTCATCGTGGATGAGCAACCGATCCGGGTCCTCGAGCCGGAACTGGATGAGACGCTTCGTGCGCGGGAGCTCACGTTGTGCCACCAGGGCGTCCCGTCCGGTGAATGACGGCTTGTCCCACCCCACTGCGAAACCGAGCCCGGCCTCGAGCGGCGTGTCCTCGTCGGTGATGTCGTGGCCCCAGTGCCGGTAGCCCGCCTCGAGCCGGAGGGTGTTCATGGCGTGGTACCCGGCGTGCCGCAAGCCGTGATCTCCGCCGGCCGCAACGATGGCGTCGTAGAGCGAAGGCGCCTCAGCCCACGGCACGTAGAGCTCCCACCCGAGCTCGCCGACGTACGTCATGCGCAACGCGCGGACGTCGTGTCCCGCCACCGCAATGTCTTGTGCGGTGCCGAACGGGAATGCTGCATTGCTCAGGTCGGCAGGGGTCAGTGCGGACAGCAGGGCTCGGGAGTTCGGACCCATCACGCCGAACATGGAGAGCTCATCGGTGACATCGGTGATCGTCACGTCGTGCTGGCGACACCCGCGCCGCAACCAGGCCTTGTCTCGTGTGCCCGAAGCCGCTGCCGTGACCACGAAGAACTCGGACTCGCTGATTCTGGTGACGGTGAGATCGGCTTCGATGCCGCCGCGCTCGTTGCACCATTGCGTGTACACGGCCTTGCCCACCGGCACATCCACATCGTTGGCGCAGATCTCATTCAGCGCCGCCAGCGCATCGGGGCCCTCAACCCGGAACTTGACGAAACAGCTCTGGTCGAAGAACCCGACCGCGTTGCGCACCGCCCGGCACTCAACTCCGGAGGCTTCGAACCAGTTCTGCTTGCCGTAGCTGTACTCGTAGGTGCGCTCTTGGCCATCGCGGGCAAACCAGTTCGGTCGCTCCCACCCTGCGACCTCACCAAAGACCGCGCCCGCGGCCTGAATGCGGTCGTGGAGTGGAGAGAGCCGCTGGTTGCGGGCGCTCTCGTACTGGCGGAACGGCCAGTGCATGGCGTAGAGCAGGCCAAGGCTCTCGGGGATCCGCTCCTCGAGGTAGTCGGGATCGCCCTGGAACGGGAAGGTGCGGCGGATGTCGACGGCGGCGAGGTCCATCGGGGGATGACCGTCGATGATCCAGTCTGCGAGGACCCAGCCGACTCCGCCGGCCGACTGGAGGCCGACCGAGTTGAAGCCGGCAGCGATGAAACACCCGTCGACTTCTGGTGCCATCCCGAGGTGGTACACCCCGTCAGGCGTGAAGGCTTCCGGACCGTTGAAGAACAGCTGGAGGCCACACTCACCGAGCGCGGGCACTCTGTGGATGGCCCGCTCGAAGACGGGGCCGACGTGATCCCAATCCTCGGGCAGGGTGCCGAAGGTGAAGTCGCGCGGGATGCCTGCCAGATTCCAGACCTTCCCCCTGGGCTCGAAGAAGCCGGCCATGATCTTGCCCGTTTCCTCCTTGAAGTAGGTGTAGCCGCCCGGGTCGCGCAGCGTCGGCATACCTCTCTCGACCCCTGCGATGGGCTCGGTGACGATGTAGAAGTGCTCACAAGCCTGGAGGGGCACGTTGACGCCAGCGGTTGCCGCGAGGTGCCGAGTCCACATGCCGGAGGCGAGCACGACGGTCTCGGTTTCGATGGGGCCCTGTTCGGTCTCGACGCCCACGACCTTGCCGTTGGCGACGACGAGCCTCTCGACCGCGATGCCCTCGATGATGCGGGCGCCGCGGGCCTTGGCGCCCTTGGCCAGCGCCAGCGTGGTGTCGACGGGGGAGGTCTGGCCGTCTCGCGGGATGTGGAGCGCACCGACGAGGTCCTCGGTGTTGAGGAGGGGCCACAGCTCCTTGGCCCGATCGAGATCGATGACCTCGGTTTCGACATCACAGGTGGTGGCCATGGAGGCGCCCCGCAGGATCTCTTCCCAACGCTCCTCGTCTGCGGCGACGGAGATCGATCCCGGGGTGCGGTAGCCCGTGGCCTGTCCGGTTTCTTCCTCGAGCTCCTCGAACAGGCGCGCCGAGTACGTCGCCAATCTGGTGAGGCTGTGCGAGGCCTTCAGTTGTGAAACGAGTCCGGCGGCGTGCCAGGTGGTGCCCCCGGTGAGGCTGCCCTGCTCGATGACGGTGACGTCCGTGATCCCGCGCCTGGTCAGGTGGTAGGCCACGCTGCATCCAATGATGCCGCCCCCGATGACGAGTACCTGCGTGCGGTCCGGCAGTTCGGTTGCAGTCGTATCAGTCGCGTCTGTCATCTCGTGTGTCCTTACTATCGCATCAGCTTCCACATCCAACGCGCCAGCGTCGAGTCCCTGCCCGTTCGCGCCTCAGAGCGGTCGGCGATACCCATCACCGCGAGGGCACCATTGATGGCGAGCCATCGCAACGGTTCGGGCTCCCATGAGCGCGACCGATGGCCGACCCATGGGAGGTCCACTCTGGGCGATTCGGTACCGGTGATGAGGTCGGCGAGCGTCCGGCCTGCAAGGTTGGACGCGGCGACGCCCTCGCCCACGTAGCCACCGGCCCAGGCCATGCCCGTGGTTCGATCGAACCCGACCGAAGGAAACCAGTCGCGGGGCACCCCGAGCACGCCCCCCCACCGGTGGGTGATCGCGACGTCTTCGAGCACAGGCAAGAGCTCGACGAGGGTTGCGACGATGCGGTCGTGGATGCGCGACCGTTGCTCGATCGCCTGGTCGATCCTGGAGCCGAATCCATACGGTGCGCCGCGGCCGCCGAACGCAATGCGATCGTCTGCCGTGCGCTGGCCGTAGACCACCAGGTGCCGATCGTCTGCGAAGGTCTGTCGTTCCCCCAGCCCGATCTCGGCCCACGTGTCGTCGCCGAGTGGCTCGGTGGCGACCATGAGCGAATACAGCGGTGACAGCGTGCGGCCGTGCCCTTCCAGGTCCGGGGTATAGCCCTCCAGAGCGCGCACCACGACGTCGGCGCGCACCGTTCCCCGGTCGGTACTGACTCGACCCGGCTCGACGACTGTGGCCGTGGTCTGTTCGGCGATGATGCCGCCGAGGCGCTCGACCGATTCGCCGAGACCCCGCACGAGCCGGACCGGATGCAGCGCCGCGCTGTGGGCGAAGTACAAGCCGCCCAGCACATCGGTCGCATTCACGTGAGACCGGGCGTCTTCTCGGCTGAGGAGGCGGAGGTCCTCGTCGGTGAGCCCGAACCGACGTTGCTGGTGCTCGACCTCTTCCTGCTGGCGAACGAGCTGGGCACGGTTGCGGGCCAGACGGATGGTGCCGCTCTTGGCGTAGTGGCAATCGATGCCATCGCGCTCCGCGACCCGGCCAACCTCGTCGACGGAATCGAACAGCTCTCCGAGGAAGCGGCGGGCGGCTTCGTTGCCGGCAACCTCCTCATGGCGCTCCGGGCCTGCTGCCAGGTCACCGATGCACCACCCACCGTTACGGCCGGATGCCCCGTAGCCGACGATCTCCTTTTCGATCACGACGATTCGCAGCGTCGGGTCCAGCCGAAGGAGGTAGTACGCCGTCCACAGGCCGCTGTAGCCGCCCCCGACGATGGCGACATCAGCCTCGGTGTCCCCCGACAGGGGCGGACGCGGCTCGAGCGACCCGGGATGGTTGTCCAGCCACAGCGCCAGGCTCCGATAGTCCTCGGTCACGGGAGGAGTCACGAGTCGAATCCCACGCCGAAGCGGTCGAGGAGGGCGAGCCAGGGTCCCCGCTTGCCCTGGCGGCGGTCGGCTCGTTGGATCGCCGTTCGGGTCAACTCGACACCGGCCCACCGCAACGGTTCCGGCGGGAAGGGGAACGGCTTCTTCCGCACCATCTCCAGCTCGGTGCGTTCGGTGGCCTGACCGAAGGCGAGGTCCAGCGCCACCCTGGCACCGAACCGGCTCGCACCCACGCCCAGACCCGTGTAGCCGGCCACCCAGGTGAGCCGTCCCTCGTGGGCGGTCCCCCAGGTTGCGGCGAAGTGCGTCGTCGTGCCGATGGGTCCTCCCCAGCGATGGGTGAACCGCAGGCCCTCCAGCTGCGGGAAGGTCGCAAAGAAGTGCTCGGCGAGCATGCGGTGGGTGCGGTCGCTCTGGTCGTGCCGTGGGTCGAGCCCGTTGTTGAAGTGGTACGTGGCGTCGTAGCCGCCCCAGAGAATGCGGTCCTCTTCGGACAACCGGTAGTAGTGGAACTGGTTGGACACGTCGCCGATGCCCTCGCGGTCCTGCCAGCCGATGGAGGCCAGTTGCTCGGTGCTCATCGGTTCGGTCATGAGGACGTGGTCGTAGACCGGGATGACGTACCGGCGCGGTCGGCGAACCGGACCCGGATAGGCGTTGGTGGCCATCACCACCCGGTCCGAGCGAACGGTGCCCGTCGGCGTCACGACGTTGAGGGCAAGGCCGTCCGGCTCCACGGCCGTCACTGGTGAGCCCTCGTGGACTGCCGCGCCGAGGTGCTCTGCCGCGGAGCGCAGACCCCAGCACAGCCGGGCGGGGTCGACCAGGGAGGCGTCGTTGTGGCGAATGAGGCCACCGCGATAGGTGGGGGAGTGCACCCGAGCCTGCATCGCCTCGGCGTCCAGAAGCTCGACGGTGTCGCCGATCGATCGGTGCTTGGCGAGGCTCTCCTGGAGCCCTTCGAGATGCCAGGGCTCTGTGGCGACGCCGACCTCCGCAGCCCGCGAGAAGTCGGCTGAGATCCGGTAGCGGTCGATGCTGGCTTCGATCCCGTCGAGGTTCTCACGTCCCAGCCGCACGAGGAGGTCGAGGTCATCTGGCCAGTGCGAGAGCCCGTTCTCGAGTCCGTGCGTCAGCGAACTGTCGCAGAAGCCGCCGTTGCGCGAGCTGGCGCCGAAGCCGCAGCGTTCGCCCTCGAGCACGACCACCCGCAGGCCTGGCTCATCCTCGAGCGCCTGAATCGCCGCCCACAGGCCGGTGAATCCGCCTCCGATGACCGTGAGGTCTGCGGTGATGGTGCCTCCGAGAACTGGGGAGACCGGCGGTGCGTCGTCCCGGTCGGACCAGAACACCGCGGGCTGAGCGCCGTCCAGGGCCTGCCCAGCCCAGCCGTCAGTTCCCATTGCCCACGTGTTCGGTCATGCGTGTGTGTGTCTGCAATCTCACAGGTGTACGCGGAGATTCTCCGGGTCGTACATGGGTCGCAGAGAAGCCTTCGCGGGGATTCGCTCACCGGCAACTTGGATTTCGAAACTGCCGGACTTCACGAAGTCGGCGGTCACCCCGGCTTCGTGATCCACGTAGCCAAAGCCCATGGCGCCTCCGAGGGTGTGCCCATACGCGCCGGAGCGGAGATATCCGACGGTGTCCCCGTCGCGCAGGATCGGCTCCTCTCCGTAGAGGAGCGGCTCAGGATCTTCGAGCAGGAACTGGACGAGCCTGGACTTCAAGGGCCGATTCTCTCGCTGCACCAACAAGGCGTCGCGCCCAACGAAGCCGCCTGGCTTGTCGAAGTCGATGGCAAACCCGAGACCTGCCTCG
>Ga0255053_10001271_pt1 | contig 13982 bp, 12 predicted proteins | sample JV7_2_22_MG_FD_188635 | JGI IMG/M metagenome (GOLD analysis project Ga0255053, IMG submission 188635) | Seawater microbial communities from Jervis Inlet, British Columbia, Canada - JV7_2_22 | ecosystem: Environmental > Aquatic > Marine > Inlet | place: Canada: British Columbia | collected...
GAGGGTTCAGGCACCACTGGAGGGAGAATCCCGGTGGCGAAACCCCTTCCTGAGAGCTTCCGTAGGGAGAGAAGTTCCACCTTGACCACCTTTTCTGCAACGTAGACCCATTGGAGTCCAAAGGCCTATGAGTCCCCTGACCAAGAAACGGATCACCTTTCTGGCGGGATTTCTCCTCTACTTCGCCCTCCTTTGGGCCATGTGGGATACGGTCTTCATCTACCCGGTGAAAGTGTTCGTCGTCCTCCTCCATGAGGTCAGCCACGCAATGGCTGCAATGGCGACGGGAGGCTCAGTGGAGCGCATCGTCCTGAACGCCAACCAGGGGGGCGCTGCCTACACCATCGGGGGGATCCCCTTCGTCACATTGTCGGCGGGCTATCTGGGAAGTCTACTCTGGGGAGTCCTCTTCGTCATGCTGGGCTTCTCCCGCCGACTCCGCCCCCGTTGGCTCATCGCAGGGCTCGGATTGTCAGTGCTATTGGTTACCGTCTCGGTCGTAAGGAGCCCCTTCGGACTCTTCTTTGGTCTGGTCTTTGGTGGAGCCCTGCTCGCCTCAGCAAAATACCTTCCCCAGAGGGTGAACAGAATCGTCCTGCTGGGCCTTGGCCTCACATCCGCTCTTTACGCCATTCTGGACATCAAGAGCGATATCCTAGCCCGTCCGGAACTCCGTTCAGATGCGGCCATGTTGGCCGAAATGACCGGGATTCCAACGATTTTCTGGGGTTTCTTGTGGATCGCCATCGCCCTATTGGTCAGTGGATGGCTCCTTAGGTGGGTGGCCCTGAGAATGGACAGGTTCGAGTTGGATCCGGACCCTCCCTCACCCTCCCCAGTCTCCTAAGGAGGGGCCTGGGAGCACGACCCCACAACAACTAGGTGCCGAAGTGTCCCCTTGGCCCAGATCTAGTGGTGGGGCAGAGAAGTCCCGCATTTATTCCTTGCACCGGCCCCTTCGGAGCCTTACGTTCGATTCGGCCGATGCATTTGTGGCTTGGGCCGAAGGAGGGGGTCCAGGGTGGCTTCCCTCCATCGGACCGCGGGCCGGATGAGCCCGCCGGTGTTCCGCCCAAAGTTCCATTTCGAAAAGGAGGTGATCCTTGTCTAGTCCAAGTACCCTGTGCAACCTGGCACGGGCAAGCGATCGCTAGGACGGCCCCTTAGCCGAACAAAGTGATCAAGCTGTTCGCGCCGGCGTAGTGATCGCGCTGGGTTGCGACAGATACGAAAAGCGCCACCGGAAGCCTGACCGGTGGCGCTTTCCCTTTTCCCGCTCCCCCAGTCACCCGAAGTAGTCGGGTGCATTCCCCAGTTTCCATTTGATGTTGCAGCCGATGCTGGAGCGCTGATCCTCCGGCACAGTGTTGCCGTCCAGCACCGCATCCACTGCGGCCCTCATGTCCTCGCCCGTCACCGGGAGCGCGTTCCCCGGCCTACTCCCGTCGAACTGACCTCTATACACGAGTTTCCTGTCTCCGTCGAAGAGAAAAAAGTCCGGGGTACAGGCAGCCCGGTAGGCTTTTGCCACCTCCTGGGCTTCGTCCAAGAGGTAAGGGAACGTGTAACCTCCTTCCTCTGACTCCTTCACCATTCCCTCAGGACCGTCCTGCGGATACTGCGCCAAGTCATTGGAAGCGATGGCCACCACTGCCAGTCCCTTCTCTTGGTATTCTTTGGCAAAGGCCCCAAACTCCTTTCGAATGTGGACCACGAAGGGGCAATGGGAACAAATAAACGCTACCAGGAGGCCCTTTGAGCCGTCAAAATCGCTCAGGGAATGCTGTTTGGAGTGGGCATCAGGGAGTTCGAAGTCCGGTGCATCCATCCCCAATGGGGGCATGGTTGAGGGTGTGGCGGCCATGGTTCGTCCTTGGATAGAGGTTGGGTAGTAGTTTAGGGTGCGACAGTCCCTCCCGGAAGCAGTTTTCGGTTCCTCTTGTTATTGTTTTAAGCTTCAATTATTGTACGCTCCGCTCAGCTTCCCTCCAATGGATTCGGGCAAAAGGGTCAGGGGGGGAGTTAATTGTATGTCCTGATGGGAGCAGACCGATGGATCAAAAGATCACCAGCGGATTTCATCATATCACCATGGTGTCCACTCAGGCCCCAAGGACCCTGGCCTTTTACGGCGACCTTTTGGGCCTACCACTGGTGAAAAAGACCGTCAATTTCGACGATCCCGGGTCTTACCACCTCTATTTCGGCGACTCGGTGGGTGCTCCGGGAACGATCCTGACCTTTTTCGAGTGGCCAAATGCCCGCAGGGGTGGTTGGGGAATCGGAGGAATCCACCACCTGGCCATGGGAGTAAAAACACCCGAGGCTCAACTCATGTGGAAACGACGCCTGACCGACTCCGGGGTCCCCGTCTCCGGCCCCTATGATCGGGGATATTTCAAGAGCATCTATTTCAGCGACCCGGACGGCCAAGTGTTGGAGATCGCAACGGAGGGGCCGGGATATGCTATCGACGAACCGATAAACGCCTTGGGGAGCTCCCTGATCCAGCCTGACAGCTCTCGGCTCCCGGCAGAACGAGACGAGGAGGCCATCCGCTTGCTGACTCACCCGGAGCCGGTGCACCAGGTGACGGCTGCCATGCGCCTGACGGGAATACATCACATCAGTGGGATCACTGACGATCTCCAGGCTGCCGCCGAATTCTATGAAGCGGCCCTGGGCCTTCGGTTGGTGAAGAAAACTCTTAACCAGGACGACGGAAAGACCGAGCACTACTTCTGGGCCAACTATGATGGGAGGGAGGTGGGTCCCCATAGCTCTCTGACCCTCTTCGGATGGCCCGAGTCCACCCACAGAGCCCGGCCCGGAGCCGGACAAACCCATCACATCGCGTTTCGGGCTTCCTCCGAGGAAGAACAACGCACCTGGCAGGACCACCTGCGAAGTCTCGGAATCCAGGTGACCCCTGTCCAAGATCGAAACTACTTCCAGAGCATTTATTTCCAGGCGCCTGACGGTCTCTTACTGGAGATCGCCACCGACGGTCCCGGCTTTACCGTGGACGAAGATCCGTCAGCTCTGGGCCGGGCTCTCAAGCTCCCCGAATGGCTTGAAAAGGACCGGACCAGAATCCAGAGTCACCTCCGGCCCCTAGACGACCCCAAGGAGGATGGATCTAACCCCTATGCTTGATTTTCTCGCGAAAAAACCACCCGAACCGGCGGATGGGGGGCCAGTCCTCGTTCTCCTCCATGGTCGGGGGAGCGACATGGCAGACCTGCAGGGATTGGCTCAGGTTCTGCCGGCTCAGGGCACTCTGGTCACACCGCAAGCCCCGCATCCGGGAGAACCCTGGGGATATGGCCCAGGATGGGCCTGGTACCGGTACCTGGGGGGAGATCGTGCAGAATTGGAGTCGTTGGGTGAAAGCCTGAGGGCTCTCGAACGATTCGTGGAGAATCTTCCTGAAGCCCTTGGTTTCGTGCCCGGCCCGTTGGTATTGGGAGGATTCTCCCAGGGGGGGACTACGAGCCTGGCATATGCCCTCAAGCACCCCGGTTCGGTGGCAGGAGTCGTAGTCTTGAGCGGGTTCCTGGCAAACCAGGGAGGTCTGGGTGCCTGGCCTGAGGCCATTGGGGAAACCCCTCTATTCTGGGCCCATGGGACCCAGGATCCAGCGGTCCCTTTTTCCTTGGCTTTGGAGGGTCGGAAACGGATTCGCGAAGCGGGGGGAAATTTGGAAGCCCGGGACTACGGCATGGGCCACTGGGTCATCCCCGAAGAGATGTCAGATTTGAAAGATTGGCTGGAAAAATCTATCCCAGACTGGAGGGGGTAGAAGGCTGTTGCGAAAAGGGGGTGCGGCCGCGCACAGGGGTTTTACGGATGCCAGACAAGGAAGGACGACGAATGCGATGCTGAAGCATCGGGGAGGAGTTCTGACGCCGTATGGCGCCGTAACCCCCCTGTGCCCTACGGGTTACTGCGGCACGGGGCCATCTACTACGTTGGGACTTCTCGACGTAACGCATGGCTATGCCATCGAAGCCCCGCCTTGCATATGGCCCCGTGGCGCTAGTAACGCGGCTCGCCCCCTTTTCGCAACAGCCTTCTAGAGGAAGCCCTACCCCCCCTCCAACTGCTCTGGGAGCGTCAGGAGCTTCACGACTCGGTAGCGACGCTCCCCTCTGGGCAAGGAAACGGTGACCTCCTCGTCTCTCCGGGCCCCGAGCAATCCCTGACCAATGGGGGAGGCGAAGGAGATTTGCCCCGCATCGAGGTCCAGGAAGTCGCCCGCCACGATGGTGAAGTCGAAGACCTCCTTCAGCTCCAGGTCCTCGACAGACACCTTCGATCCGAACCCTACCCGATCCGGGGGGAGATTCTCCAGGTCGATCTGGGAAAGCTCCGACTGCCTCTGGGAAAGATGGGACATCCGGGCCTGGACAAACTGTTGGCGCTCCAGGGCGGATTTATACTCCGAGTTTTCCCTCAAATCCCCGAGTTCGACAGCCTTCCGAATTCGCTCAGGGAGCTCACGAGTCAATTCGTGGTCCAGGCGGCCCATTTCCTCGTCAATCTTGTGACGGATCTCGTCCAACATCGACATTGCGGGGTCTCTTCCTCACGGTTCCTTCGGAAACTTGGTCCCCCCTACTTTTCCCCCGGGGAGCCGAGAAAAGGACCGCCCCCGGGTATCGTGGGTCGGGGGCGGCCGATGGATTTCACCAAAAGTATAGCCTGAACTAGGCGCGAGGGTCCATCCCATCCAGTACAGCGCGCTTCCTCTCTCCGCGGTCCTTGCGGAAGGCCTCTCGGATCTCCGGGTATTTGTTCCCCAAGATCTGTGTCGCCAAAAGGGCTGCGTTTACGGCCCCGGCTTTCCCGATGGCCAGGGTCCCCACGGGGACACCCCTGGGCATCTGGACCGTGGAAAGAAGAGAGTCCAGCCCATCTAGGGACCAGGCCTTCATGGGCACGCCGAGCACCGGCAAAATGGTGTGGGCCGCCACCACCCCAGCCAAATGGGCCGCTCCTCCCGCTGCGGCAATGACCACCTCCAGACCCCGACTCTCCGCCTGGGAGGCCCATTCTGCCACTTCTTCAGGGGTCCGATGGGCAGAGAGGGCCAGGGTCTCGGTGGAGATTCCGAGCCCTTCGAGGGTGTCTACCGCATGTTTCATGGTTTCCCAGTCCGAACGGGAACCCATGATTACGCCGACCAGGGCATCCTCCATGATTCCTATCTCCTTAGCGGTTTTGGGGACCGGAGGTTACGATGGGCAGCGTCCTCTCCCTGGTCAAGGTGGATGGAGCATGAACCACCCCAGAACACGAACCGCTTGTTTCAAACCCCTAGGGTAGGACATCTTGTAATAGCAGATGATATTCACCTGAGGTTGGTAATTATTGCCCGGACCCCCCCCGGGTCCGGCGTCCGTGTCTCTGGAGGAAGAGATGATGGTTCGAAAGATCGCAGGTTTCCTTACCCTGTTGGTTGCCTCCGCCCTAATCCAGCCCCTGGGCGCTCAGACGTCCCAGCCATACCAGTGGACTCCCGATCGGCCGGATGCGAGAGCCCCGGTGAGCATTACCGAGGACCGGATCCTGTCGGCTGGAGCCTTCGAGATAGGGGCGAGGTACTTTTATTCCGATATGAGTGGGCAGGCATACGGAACAGATTCGCTGACGATCAACCAGGTCTTGGGCCTTTTCGATGTTGTCCCCAGCGAAATGGTCACTCAGGGTTTTGCACTGAACTTGCTCTGGGGGGCGACCGACCGCCTCACGTTGACCGCCGCCGGGACCTTCGCGCAGAAAACCATGGACAACCTGGCCAGTCTGGACGGCCAGTCGAACGCCTTCCTCTTTTACCAGACCAAGGCGTCAGGTATCCAGGATATCAAGGTCAACGCTCTTTACGATGTGTTGAGTAAGGGAGACATGCGGTTCCACGTCCACGGTGGAGTTTCCCTTCCCATGGGCGCCATCGATACGGACGATGTGACACCGTTTTCGGATCCTAGCGCCACTCAACTTCCCTATCCTCAACAATTGGGTTCCGGCACCTTTGACCTGATGCCTGGATTCACCGTCAACTTTCAGAACACGACGGCTTCCCTTGGGCTCCAAGGTAGGGCTACCATCCGCCTCGGAGAGAACGACCGTGGTTGGACGCTAGGGAACTTCTATGAAGGGGACATGTGGGCTGGGCTCAAAACCTCCCACTGGGTATCCGTATCTTTGGGTGCCCGCTACTCCTCCTGGGGAAATGTCGAGGGATTCGACGTGGACATGGATCCCAACGAGAGTCCTGCCCATAACACCCTGACGCAAGCCGGGTGGCGGGTGGATCTACCGGTAGGGCTCAACTTCGTCATACCCGAAGGTAAGTTTGAAGGCCACCGGCTGGGTTTGGAGTTCCTTCTGCCGATCCATCAGAATTTGGAAGGCCCCCAGCTCAAACACAGCTGGAGTATGGTCTTAGGTTGGAGTATGGACCTCTCCCTCTGATCGAGGGAAAGGCCCCGACTCCCGGCGCCAACAGAAGAGGGCCCCTCCGGCGAATGCCGGGGGGGCCTTCCTGGTTTCAAAAGAGTTTCAGACGTCTGGAGCTATCCCGAACCGGGGGAGTTCCTTTAGCCCAGGATTTCCGCCAGGTGGTAGTTCTTCTTCCCTTTCCGGAGTACGAGAAACCGACCCTCCAAAGCATCCTCCATCCTCACACGCCGGTCCACATCCTGAACACGAAGGTTGTTCAGATAAACTCCACCCCCCTGGATGGAGCGCCGGGCGTCACCCCGGGACGACGCCACACCCGACTCCGCCAGGATATCCAGAATCGGGATCCCTTCTCCCTCGAACGTCCCGCGAGGAAATTCCGATGACGGAACATCGGAGAAGATGTCCGCAATCTCCTCCCCGCTCAGGCCCTCCAGAGCCCCTCCGAAAAGGACCTGGGTGGCCTTTTGGGCGCGGCTCAGGCCGGTCTCCCCATGGACCCTCCTGGTCACGTCCTGGGCAAGGGCCCGTTGAGCCGCCCGTTCATGAGGTTTCTCAGCCAGAGCAGACTCCAACTCGGCCACATCTCCTCGCTCGAGAAGAGAAAAGAACTTCAGGTAAGGAATGGCATCCTGGTCATCGGTGTTGAGCCAGAATTGGTAGAACCGGTAGGGTGAGGTTCGAGCCGGATCCAGCCAGACCGCACCGGACTCAGATTTTCCGAATTTTACGCCGGTGGCCGAAGTCACCAGGGGAAAGACCACACCAAAGGCTCGTTCACCCCGCACCCGTCGAATGAGGTCGATTCCGGCGGTAATGTTTCCCCACTGGTCGCTCCCCCCCATCTGGACCGTACAGTTGTACCGATCCAGGAGGACCAAGAAATCGTAGGCCTGCATGAGGACGTAGCTGAACTCCGTAAAGGAGATCCCCTCATCTTCCTCTTCCAGCCTCCGGCGAATGCTCTCCTTCCTCAGGAGGGCGTTTACGGAAAAGTGCTTTCCAACATCCCGGAGGAAGTCCACCGTCTTGATCTCACCCAACCAGTCCAGGTTGTTCACCATAACGGCCGGATTGGTGGAAACCTCGAAGTCCAGGAAGTGCTCCAACTGGCTCCGGATGCCTGCCAGATTCTCTGCAGCCAGCTCCTTGGTGAGAAGCTGGCGTTCCAGGACCTTCCCGGACGGGTCGCCGATTAGGCCCGTTCCGCCGCCGACCACCCCGACAGGTATGTGCCCCGCTCTCTGGAGATGAACCAAACCCATAATGACGAGGAGATTCCCCACATGTAGGGAGGAAGCGGTAGGATCGAACCCGATGTACGCCGTCCTGGGTCCTTCGGAGAAGGCCTCACCGGCTCCTTCCGTCAGGTCCTGGAGCATTCCCCGCCATTGGTATTCATCCAAGGGGTTGTTCATTCCGTCTCCTGAGCCATACCGCATCTGGGTAGTCCGCCGTCCCGGTCTCAGAGAGGCCGGCGGCGGTCAGAAAATGAATAATAGGAAAAAGAGGGACGAAGGCTACTGAAAAAGGGCCCGGACTTTCTTTCGATCCACCTTCCCATGGGGGTTTCGGGGAAGAGAGTCAAGGAATCGGATGGAGCGGGGACGCTTCGCCGGGGAGAGGGCAGCCCATGCCAACGCCCTCAACTCCTCCGTCAAAAGGGGCCCAGGAGAGTGACTCACCACAACCGCGACCACCCGCTCCCCCCACTCCAGATCCGGAACCCCCAAGACCATGACCTCTTCCACCTGTGGATGGGCCTCCAAGGCCTTCGCCACCTCTTCGGGATCAACGTTCACGCCCCCACTGATGATCCGGTCCGACTGCCTTCCAGTGATCCACAGGTGGCCATCATCATCTTCTCGGGCCAGGTCTCCTGTGTGGAGCCAACCGTCAGACCGAGCCTGCCCCGGAGCCACGGTGGGCCCCTGGACCAGAAGTTCGCCTCCATCGGTCAGCCTGACCCTTGCCCCTGGAAGGGGAGCCCCCACCGTCCCGGGTTTTTCTTTCACCAGGGCCGGCGGAGCGGTGGCTACTTGGGAGCTGGCCTCAGTGAGACCGTAGGTGAGTGCGATCGGAAAGCCAGCCTCCAGTGCGGCACGGACCAGGTTCTCCGGGGCCGGAGCTCCACCGATAAGAAGGCACCTGAGGGAGTCTGAAACGGCCCCTCCCCCCCAGGCTTTCATAACCTGGTGGAGCATGGTGGGCACCAAAGAGGCATGGGTGATGGATCCACTCTCCACGAGGGCGAGAAAGGTCGTTACGCTGAACCCCCCTCGGAGAACCAGGCCGGATCCCACGACGGAGGCCCGTGTGACCAGAGCGAGACCCCCCACATGAGAGAGGGAGAGAGACCCCAGCCAACGATCCGAGGGCCCCAGATTGAGGCGCTCTCGGGACCCCTGGGCGCTGGCCAATAGATTTTGGACGGTAATCCGGACGACTCGTGGTCGGCCTGAGGTTCCCGAGGTGAGGAGGTGGGCGGCGGCGGCTTCGGGAGATAGGGTGAACAGGGGGTCCGTGGATGGAGCCACGTCCGAAAGTGAGGGCAGAGCTGGGTCCCCCGAGGACGCCAGCCTGAACACAGTTGGGTCAGAAGTGTGGAAAACAGCTTCCGGCCCGCCCTCAGGGCTTTCCCCTACCAGAAGGAGGCGGGGAGCCAGGATTTCAAAGGCTTGGGTCGTCTCGGTCCTGGTCCAGCGATCGTTGAGCGGCGCGACCGTACCACCAGCCTTCCAGATTCCGTGAAGAGCAGCCAGCACATCACGGTTCAGGAGCCCAGCCAAGGCCACGACGTGGCCGGACTCTACCCCCAAGGCTCGAAGTCTGCGAGCGATCTCTTCGGCTTTGCTCGAGAGCCGTTCATGGGTCCACGCTTTTTCACCATCCTCCGAGGCCAACCCCTTTGGATTTGCAGAGAGAGCCCGGGATAGAAATGGCATCTCAGCTCAGAGCCAGTGTGACCCCCAGGAGAAGACCGTAGAGCCCTACAGCCTGGGCGGTCCTTTCGAGGGCCGGGATAAGGGACCTCGGATCGGTGTCGGAGGAAAAGCTAGCCACGGTCCAAAGGGGCCGAATGAGAAGAAGGGCGGCCGAAAGGGTCAAGAAGCTCCATCCGGCCCAGCCGAACCAGGCCACACCCAGGAACGGAACCGCAAAACCCAGCACGAGAAGAAGGGCGAACTCCACCTTCGTTCCAGTCAGCCCGATCCGGACCGCAAGAGTCCGCTTCCCGGCCCGGGCATCCGTCTCTATGTCCCGGAGGTTGTTCACCACCAGAATGGCAGTAGCCAGGGCACCAATCCCAACACCGGCGAGAAGAACCTCGGGTCCAAAATCGAGAACTTGGACCCAATACGTACCCCCCACGGCCACAAGGCCAAAAAACACGAACACAAAAAGATCCCCGAGTCCGTGGTACGCCAGTGGGAAGGGGCCGCCAGTGTAGGCGACGGCACAAACCAACGAGGTAACGCCGATGAGGACGACGGGGGCCCCACCCACCCAGACCAGGTAGGAGCCCAAAAGCAACGCCAACCCCAGGACCAGGAATGCCCCGTTCCGAACCATCTCCGGGGGGATGATGCCGGCCTGACTCACCCTAATGGGCCCCACACGGTCCTCAGTGTCCCCCCCGCGGAGGTGATCGTAGTAGTCGTTGGCCAGGTTGGTCCCGATCTGGATGAGGAGGGCCCCAAGAAGAGCAGCGAGGGCCGGGCCGAAACGGAACCCGTCACGCCCGATCGCCAACCCTGTACCGAGGACCACAGGAGCCGCCGCCGCCGTGAGGGTCCGAGGTCGGGATGCCGTGACCCACGCTTTCCTGCGGGGCATCTCCGTTAGCCTGGAGTGCCTTCCGGCTGCCACCCATTTGCCTACCAGGGAAGCCACGGGTACTTCCGAAAATTGGGTTTCCTCTTCTCGACGTAGGCGTTCTTGGCTTCCTGGGCTTCTTCGGTCATGTAGAAGAGGAGGGTGGCGTTCCCCGCGAGCTCCTGAAGGCCCGCCTGCCCATCCACTGCTGCGTTGAACGCCGACTTGAGGAGGCGAATGGAAAGAGGGCTTTTATCCAGGATTTCCTGGGCCCACCGCCATCCTTCGGCCTCCAGCTCTTCCACCGGCACCACCGCGTTGACCAGGCCCATGGCAGACGCCTCTTCCGCGCCGTACTGCCGGCAAAGATACCAGATCTCCCTTGCCTTCTTTTGGCCGATGATGCTGGCGAGATAGGATGCTCCGAAACCTCCATCGAAGCTCCCCACCATGGGACCTGTTTGACCGAATACGGCATTGTCGGCAGCGATGGTCAGATCACAGATGACGTGAAGGACCTGGCCGCCTCCGATGGCATATCCTGCCACAAGGGCAATGACCGGCTTGGGCATACTCCGGATGTATCGCTGGAGCTCCAAGACGTTCAGCCGGGGCACTCCGTCACTTCCCACATACCCGGCCTCCCCTCTCACCGTCTGATCGCCGCCCGAGCAGAAGGCATACTTTCCATCTTTCGCGGGACCGTTTCCGGTGAACAGAACGACGCCGATCTGGGTGTCCTCGCCGGCGTCTCGGAAAGCTTCCTGTAGCTCAAGGAGCGTGTCGGGCCGGAAGGCGTTTCGGATCTCCGGACGGTTGAAGGCAATTCGGGCCACCCCGTCGTACTTGTGGTAGGTGATGTCCTCGTACTCTTTCACCAGCTTCCAATCCGGCTTGCTCATCGACTGCACCTTTTCCGTATTAGCCTTCATCTGCCACCCAGACCGTCCATGGCCTCAACCACCGCCGTCACCACCTCCCTGCGCCGCTGATGAGTCTCCTCCCGCCGAGTCCTGACCTCCAGGACGCATGGGCCCCCCGTCATAAGGGCCTTGGAAAAAGCCTCCTGGAATTCCTCCAAACAATCGGCGTGGAAATAGGGAAGACCGTGGAACTCCGCCGCCTTCCTGAAATCCAAACCGTGGGGTGTGGCAAAGAACTTGGTGAACGCAGGCTCGTGCTCACGGACCGGAAGTGTATGGAAGATTCCTCCCCCATCATTGTTCACAACCACAAATACGACCCAAGCCTTGGCGTCCTTGAGAGTCAGTAGCCCGTTCAAATCGTGCAAAAACGCCAGGTCACCCAATACCCCGACGGTGGGTTTCGCAGGCTCAGCCTCCGGCCCATCCTCCGATTCCGAGCCGGCCGCGATCCCCAGGGTGGTGGAAACCAAGCCGTCGATCCCGCTGGCCCCCCTATTCCCGAACACGCGAAGAACTTCGGGCCCAGGAAAACCGAACGCATCCAGGTCGCGGATGGGCATGCTCGATGCGACCATGAGATTGGCCCCCTCGGGAAGGTTGGAGGCTACTTTCGCCAGAACCTCCCCTTCAAGCAACTCCCCGGGACCCAACCGATCCAGAACCTGACGGGTCCGGGTCTCGGCCTCCGACCAGAGCTCCTGCCACCCTGGGTTTTGGGCGCCCCGGAACTCTCCCACAAGCCGCTGGAGGAAGGGGGTAGGTGAGGCCTGTATATAGTGGTGGGCCGAAGCCAAATGGTCCTTCCAGCGACTTCCTTCGTCCACGACGATTTGCAGGGCATCCGCGGACTCGGCGAGGTAGTCCAGAGCCCCGGAGGAGGTCGGGGACCCACCGATCCGCAGAATCACCTCGGGCTTGAGGGTTTCTCGGGCTTGGGGGGACCGCAGGAATAGATCGTAGCCCGCCACCACACGGGCTCCTTGGGGCGGGGAGAACCGGGCTCCGGACAGCGGGTCTGCCAACACCGGGAATCCAGTGGCGGCCGCTAAGGAGAGTAGGGCGGGGCCCACCTCCCAAGGATCCGGCACCGGTCCCGCCACAATTATCCCTCGCGGGGCTCCCTCGAGGCTTTCCCTCACCCGGGCCAGTTCCTCTTCCGGAACGAAGGAGAGTCTGGGCGAGACATGCACAAAAGGCTCACCATCCGGCCTCCCGATTCCGGCAAGGGGGTAGGCCTCCTTGAAGGTCTCAAGGGGATTTTCCATAGGGAGGTGTCCCGCAGCGAGATCCGGTTCCAGCGGTTTCTCGAATGGGAAATTCAGGTGAACCGGACCTCGGGGTGGACCGAGGGCCAGAGAGACCGCCCTTCCCGCCAGGCCCCTCAGGTGCCGAAGAGACGCTCCCTCCAATTGGGGCAGTTCCACCTCGAAGAAAGCCCTGGGGAAAGTCCCGAAAAGGCGGAGCTGATCCATGGCTTGATTACCGTCGGTATCACGGAGGCGGTGGGGCCGGTCCGCAGTAAGGAGCAGGAGCGGCACCTCCCCTTGAGATGCTTCGATGACCGCTGGGTAAAGGTTCGCCGCTGCGGTACCGGAGGTAGTGATGACTACGGCCGGGCGACCCGAGCCCTTCCCGATCCCCAAGGCAAAAAAACCTGCCGAGCGTTCGTCCACGATGGAGAACATCCGGAACCTTCCATCCCGAACCGCTGCAAGGACCAGGGGAGTGGAGCGGGACCCCGGCGCCACACAGATCTCCCGGACCCCAATTCGGGCCAACTCGTCAACGAAAGCTCCCGCCCAAATAGCGTTCCAGTCCCCCCGGCTCATGAATCCGGGTCCTCTCGGTCCTCGGAAGAAGGTAGGGCACGAGCGCCCGACAGAGCCTTCAAAACAGGTTGGAACTTGAGACGGGTTTCAGCCCACTCCCTGGCAGGGTCCGATCCGGCCACGATTCCAGCACCGGCGAATAGCCTCCACTCCTTTCCTTGACCCACAGCGGAGCGGAGGGCCGGCACAAACGCTCCGTTCCCGTCGCTGTCGAACCAGCCTACGGGTCCCGCGAACCAGCCACGCTGGAAAGGCTCCTCAGCCCCGAGGAACCCCATGGCGCGATCCCGGGGAAAGCCGCAAACGGCAGGGGTTGGATGAAGGGCTTCCAGGGCAGCGAGGACCGTCTCCTCGGGGTGGAGTTTCGCGGAAATCGCCGTCTCGAGGTGTTGAAGGGCCGATAGCGTCAGAACGTGAGGCTCCGGTTGCGCCTGGATGTCTTGTGAGATTTCAGTCAAACGAGCCACCATGTCCTCAACGCAGACTTGGTGCTCCCGCCGATCCTTCTCACTGTTCAACAACTCCCTGGCCAGGGTCGCCTGCTCCTCAGGGGTGTTGCCCCGAGCGATTGAGCCTGCGACAGCGGTCGCCTGGAACACCTCCGCTTGAACTGTCGCAACCGTCTCCGGGGCCGCGCCGAGGAGGATATGCCCAGGGGTAGGCTCGAAGAGGAAGACGTGGGACCCCGGATTCTCCCTCCAGAGGTTCAGGACAACGTCAACCGGGTCCATGCTACCTTCGAAGGACGCGGTTTGCACCCGGGCCATGACCACCTTGGAAAAAGCGCCTGTCGACACCTCGGCCAAGGCCCGATCCACCGTTGAAGCCCAGGCCTCCAGGTCCGTCTCGGAACGTGTGGCTGGAATACACAGGTCTGTCGGTCGAAGCTCAGGTGGGGCGATGGTCAACACATCACGAACCGAAGCGAGCTCATCACGTAGATCTT
>Ga0255053_10001274_pt1 | contig 13969 bp, 7 predicted proteins | sample JV7_2_22_MG_FD_188635 | JGI IMG/M metagenome (GOLD analysis project Ga0255053, IMG submission 188635) | Seawater microbial communities from Jervis Inlet, British Columbia, Canada - JV7_2_22 | ecosystem: Environmental > Aquatic > Marine > Inlet | place: Canada: British Columbia | collected...
AGAACACGATCGGGGCGGCCTGACGGACTTTCATCATCTCTGCCTGAACAAAGTCGGAGAGGATGAATGCCGCTGCCTTGCCGCTTTGCGTCATGAATCCGAGTGATGCACCGGAAAAGAACATTCCCGCCGGATGACCGCTTAGCCTGGAAACGATGTTCTGAAACGAACCACCCGTAATTTTTCGGAGGTGCGAACCAGCGTAGTGAATACCAATGAGGAAAATGCCGATGCCGCCGAGCACGAACGCACCAAGCTCAACCGGAGATTCGCTGACCTCCTTGAGCTCCACGGCGGCAAACAGGACTTCCGGAATGAAGGTAGTCGCGGCTACGACAAGAAAATTTCGAAACTGACCGTGCATATCCACCGTTACAGAATGATGCCTTCCATAATAAGTTCAGAGAGCTGTTGGGTACGCTCACCGGAGACCCGCTTCAGTACATCATTAAATTCCGGGAACTCCGATTTGATCCGGTCGAAGTCGTCGACCTTGAGAATCAGCAGATCGCAGTAGCCAAGCGTCTTCAATGATGCGGTTCGCCGTTCGCCCAGCACCACCGACATGTAACCGAAGTAGTCGCCTTCCGACATTGTTCCCCAGGACTTTTCACCCTCCTCGGAAGTTATTTCGACAGATCCTTCGGTGATGAAATAGATCGCTTTACCGGATTCTCCCTCGCGCACAATGTAACTGTCTGGCGAGTAAGTCCGGGACTCCAGGCTAATGAGCAACTCGTTCCTCAGCACCGGCGAGCAATATTTGAAAAGTGGCACAGTGTCGAGGATCTTTTTTGCCAGGTGCAGCAGGATTTCCAGTCTCAGCGGTCCGGGAAGGTCATTGAGCAAGTCGTTTTTATCGACGCCACGTGAGTGATCCCACACATACTCGTAATAATTTCTGACTTTCGAATTGATGTCCGCGGGCACATGGCGTTGCCGCAAAAATTCGGTGACTGAATCGATTCTCTCCCAATGCGTGTTCTTCGCCGCCTGGATGCTGCTCAATAACGATGCGACGCTACCGATGATGAACGCATAAATGGACGCACCCATCAGCATGATCATCGAAGCAAAGACATATTCGGTCGGTCGCGCGGGTGTAATATCACCGTAACCAACCGTCGTCATCGTCGTGATCGTCCAGTACAGAGACCGAATATATTGCGCTATCGGGCCGGCGTTCTCGATGCCTGCTCGAACCGCCCAGCTGTCGGCGGGGAAGGCGACGGCGAAAGCTGTAAAGAACCAGGCACACGCCAGCCAGTGCATCAATATTAATATAGATATCAGGAATTTGACGACACGCAAGAAGCCGGGGTTACTCCAGCTAAATGCCTCCCATCGACGCAATATGACAAAGAATCGAACAATGCGTAGCAGTCTCAGCAGTCTCAACGCGAGCACCAGCGAACCGCCCAGCACCTGACCGTTGCCGATCAGCACCCATGCCAGCAAGTCCAGCGGCAGGCTCGCCAGCAGGTCGATGCCCATCATTTTGCGTGAATAGCGTTTGGTGCAGACGCGCCGATCAAGCACCTCGACGCCATGTTGTCGAAACGAGGTAAAGCAGTTGAATGCGATGTCGATCAGAAAGAACAGGTCGATCAGATAGATGACCTGAAAACCATTCAGCGCCGAATCCTGGCAAAACGCGAACTGGTAAGGAACCAGGATACAACTGACGATAATCAGCAGCAGAATCAGGCCGTCCCATGCCAGCCTGAATCGCGATAGCTCTCTGATCATAATGTTGCCCGGCTTGTAATGCTCAGAACGAACCCAAGGCTTCTTCTTCGGTCGACGATACGCTCAGAATGCTGGCGAAACCAGAGATATCAAAGACTTCCTGTACCGTTGCATTGAGGCAGCAGATCTTCAGGTCGCCGCTCGATGGCTTTAGTTTTTTCGCAGTTGCAAGCAGGACACGCAGGCCAGCGCTACTGATGTAATCCAGTTTTTCAAAATTCACGAGAAGTTTCAGTGTACCGCCGTCGATCAGCCCGTTGATCTCGTCTTCGGCAGCCGGCGCTGTGTTGGTATCGAGGTTGCCCTCGAATACGACGATTTTTACATCACCTGATTCTTTTACCGTTATATCCATATGGAACGTCCTCTTTATTCAGTTTTTCGGAGTCTCAGTATTGATTTGCAAGGTAACCACGTTGCTATCCCGATTCCGCTGGTAGGCGTATTCATCCATGAGCTCGGTTACCAGTAACACGCCAAGACCGCCGAGTTCGCGTTCTTCGATGGACAGGGTCGTGTCCGGTCCGACACGATCGAATGGATTGAACGGGATGCCATCATCGCTGACTGTGATGACCAGGCGGCCTTGCGAGTAGTCAAAGCCAATCTCGATTTCATGTCCCTGACTGTTCTCATGGGCGTATGAAATAACATTGTTCAACAGATCGTCGAGCGCGATATTGACCTTTTGTTTGATAGAAGCGCTGATGCTGTGGCTCTCGGCGAACTGGTTAAAGGCGTCATTTACACGATCGATCTCAGCCAGGTCAAATTTGGCGATCAGGTCGAGCCTGTCATGTTCGATATGTTCCGGATCCTGATCGAGACAGAATGCCAGGATAGTTATGTCGTCTGCCTGTTCCGCGCCGGTCGCAAATTCCTCTACACCCAGTATGACACTATTGGTCAGCTGGTCCGGTTGCCGATCTTGCACGCGCCCCAGCAAATCCTCCAGCCGGGATTCGGAATAGAGTTGTTGACCGGTATCCATCGCTTCGGTTACACCGTCAGTGAAAATCAAAACGGTATCACCCCGGCCCAGTTCAGCGGCTGTTTCCTTAAACGCCACGCCTTCAACCGCAGCGATGATAGGCCCGTGGCGCTGGTCCAGGCATTGCAGATTACCGCCGCTCCTCAAAATATACGGCGGATTATGGCCCGCGTTCGTATACCGGAACCCGCCGGTCTGCAAATTGACGATACCCAGGAACAGGGTTACGAACATAGATGCAGGATTGTCCGCGCTTAATTCATCATTAACGCGTGTGACGATACTCGCCGGCGAATGATCGTCGGCCGCCCGGGTTTTGATCATGGTCTTTGTAACTGCCATGAACAAGGCGGCGGGAACCCCCTTGCCGGATACGTCACCGACAATCAGACAGATTTCGTTTTCTGAAATGAAAAAGAAATCATAGAAGTCACCGCCGACTTCCCGCGCCGGTTTCAGCAATGCATGGATGTCGAATTCTTTTCTATCGGGAAACGCCGGAAATTCCAGGGGCAGCATGCTCATCTGGATATCGCGACCGACATTGAGTTCCTGCTCCATGCGTTCCTTATGGCGCTTGATGATACTGTAGGCCGATTGCAGCTCATCCATGCTCTGCTTCAATGCAAGATGCGTTCGGACGCGGGCCTGGAGAATCGGCGGATTGACCGGCTTCGTCATATAGTCAGCTGCGCCGAGGCCAAATCCCTGTGCCTCATCCGTGGTCTGGTCCATCGCTGTCAGAAATATCACGGGGATATCCCGTGTTTGCTCATCTGCCTTGAGCCTTCTGCAGACCTCATAGCCATCCATTTCCGGCATCATGATATCGAGCAGGATGAGATCCGGGGCCTGCTTCTCGGCGATCTTCAGCGCCATAGCGCCACTGGTCGCAGCTTTGACAATGAACTCCGGTGTCAGAATGCCCTTGACGACATCCAGGTTCTCCGGCGTGTCGTCGACAGCCAGGATGGTGAATTTTTTGTCGGTATCAGACATCGGTTGATTAGGAATCAGCTCAGGCAGTCGCCGATTTTGTTCTTCAGCGTATCCGGATCAATCGGCTTGGTGATATATCCGACAGCGCCAAGCGCCAGCCCGCTTTCTACGCTCGCAGCGTCGCTTTCCCCGGTAAGAAAAATGACCGGAATATCCGCCGTCGACTCGGCAGCTTTTAATCTGCGACATACCTCATAGCCATCTACTCCCGGCATCATGATGTCCAGCAAGATGATATCGGGTGCCTGCTTTTCCACTATCTTCAACGCCATCATCCCGTTGATCGCAGCTTTCACGATGTATTGAGGTGTCAGTATGCTCTTTACGACGTCCAGATTTTCGGGCGCGTCGTCAACTGCCAGAACAACTTTTTTTTCCTCCTTATCGGACATGCCTGTCTTACCAACCGCTACGAATATTCTTTGATGATCGTCTTTAGCTCGTCTGCCGCGGTTTCAAAATCATACTTGCCAACACGCTTCTTCAGAGCCTGCAAAGTTGGATGGAGTACGGTTCCGGTCACTTTGCTCATGATGTCCTCCAGCAATTCTTCCGTTTCTGAATCGTATTCTTCCAACTTTTCCAAAAGGGATTGCAGCAGAGCGGCCAGATCTTCCGGCAACTCGGCCGATGACGATACGTCTTCCGAGCTGCCGATGACGAGTTCGCCCAATAGTCCCAGAATTCGATCCAGTTCTTTCCCGGTGGCAGTCAGTAGGGTCTTCGGAATGTTACCTGGTTCCTTCTTCAAGGATGCTTCGAGTTTCGCCGCTGCCTGTTGTAAATCGTCGGCGCCGATAGCACCGGCGACACCTTTCACTGTATGAGCCAGGCGAACAGAGAGCTCTGTATCGCCATCGCTGAACGCAGATTTAATGGCGTCGATAGCGCCAGCCTGATTGTCGACGAATTTTTCAAGCAGTTTCCGGTATGAACGGATATTGCCGCCAACGCGGGCAATCCCTGACTCCGTATCGATGCCCGGCAGCTCTGGCAACACATCGGCAGGCCCACTATCGGCTGCCTTCGAGTCCGGCAGTTCCGGCAGCTCACGATCCTTGTGCTCGATCCACTTGAGCAGCGTTTCGAACAGGATTTTCGGGACAATAGGTTTCGCAATGTGGTCATTCATCCCCGCCTGCGCGCATTTCTCGCGGTCTTTCAACGTGGCATTGGCGGTCATGGCCAATACGGGCAGGCCTTGGTAGCGCTCGTCCTGGCGAATATGACGGGTTGCAGTAAAACCGTCCATTATCGGCATCTGCACGTCCATCAACACACAATCGAAACGGCCTGATTCGAGCATATCGAGTGCTTCCTGGCCATGATTCGCAATTTCAACATTGAATCGCGCCTGCTCGAGAAGCTCGCGCGCCACCTGTTGGTTGATCTCGTTATCCTCAACTACAAGCAAGCGCGCTCCCTGCACCGGCCTGAGTTCATCCATGTCCGGTTCACGCCCCGAAGCGTATCTGCGCGCCGATTCGGGAACTTCCTGACCAAATGCTTCCATGACCGCGTCGAACAAGTGAGACGGGCTGACCGGTTTGGTCAGCATGCAGTCCGCGTACTCAGCCCCGGGCTTGTTTGCCAGATCGCTCATGGCAAAGGCCGACACAACGACAATGTGAGGGTCCTTTTCCAACTTGAGGTCTTGTTTGATTTTGGTGGCCGCTTCCAGCCCATTCATGCCGGGCATCAACCAATCCATCAATATCAGATCCACCGGTTTCTTCGCCGACTTCAATTCGGCGATCGCGGCTTCAGCGCTGTCGACAGAAGTTACCTCGAATGTAAACGACTCGAGATATGTCTGCAGAATTTCCCGGGCCGATGCGTTGTCGTCGACAACCAGCGCGTGCATCCCGCGCAAATCCGTATTCGGAACGAGTGATCTTTCATCCTTTGTCTCTCCGATACCGAGATTTGCAGTAAATATAAAGGTACTGCCCTTGCCGGGTTCGCTTTCCACAGAGATCTCGCCACCCATCATTTCGACCAACTGCTTGGAAATCGACAGACCAAGTCCGGTACCACCGTACTTTCTCGTGGTTGAAGTATCAGCCTGAGAGAATGACTTAAACAGGCGACCTCGCTGTTCCTCCGTCATGCCTATGCCGGTGTCACGGACAGAGAATTTCAGCATTACCTCGTCATCCCGTTTTTCCGTGGTTTCGATCTGCACAACAACTTCGCCGGACTCGGTAAATTTGACGGCATTATTAACCAGATTCACCATCACCTGACCCAGCCGCAAGGCATCGCCTACCAGCACCGGTGGTACATCCGGTGCGCGCGAGAAGAGCAGCTCCAGTCCTTTTTCCTGCGTTTTTACCGTGACAACAGTGGCCAGGTTATCCAGAACCCGGTCTATCTCGAACGGCAGTGACTCCATGTCCAGCTTGCCGGCTTCGATCTTGGAGAAATCGAGAATATCGTTGATGATGCCAAGCAATGCCTCGGCGGAGGCGTGAATTTTCGCCAGGTAATCCTGTTGCTTGGAAGTCAGGTCCGTACGAAGACACAGGTCACTCAGTCCCATAATGGCATTCATCGGCGTGCGAATCTCATGACTCATGTTCGCGAGGAAATCGCCTTTGGCCTGATTTGCAGCATCGGCCATTTTCCTCGCTTCGAGAATTTCGGCTTCTGCTTTTACACGTTCTGCGATGTTCTTAATGAACGCAGAATAAAAAATCTCGCCGTCGACCTCATTCTTGGAAATGCCCACTTCGGCTGGAAAAACGTCGCCGCTCCGGGTCTGGCCAAACAGCTTCAGGCCACGGTCCTCTATATGGACGCCGTCTTTCGCCGCATCACGAAATTTATGAATATTCTCGAGGTGGTCTTTGCGGGCGTACTCCGGAATCAGCATGGTCATTTCCTTACCAATGACTTCCTCTGCGCTGTAGCCCCACATCGCCTCACAAGCGGGGTTGAAGCCGACAACTACTTGCCGGTCATCGATCGTCAATATTCCGTCAGTCGCATTTTCCAGTATCTGGTGTGTTTGTTTTGTCGCCTTTTTCAAATCCTCGGTGCGTTCTTCGACGCGGTCTTCCAACTCGTCCCTGGCGCGTATCAGCGCCTTGTTGGTTCGTTCGCCGGTCACGAGAACGAACACGATGCCCCCGAGCGCCAGGAACAGCGTGACACCGAGAACACCGAATGAGGTCAGCCGTACGATTGTGAACGTAGACATTGCTTCAGCGACATCGATTTCGCTGGTCAGTCCCAGGCCGAGTTCGGTATCCCAAAGCCATGCGCCGTACACCGGGACGCCACGGTAGTCTCGGTACCCGTCCGTATTTACCTGCACAGGAGAACGCCCATCCCGGGTGTCGTCGCTGGCAGCAATTGCACTGTCCGCCATTAACGTTAGTGGATGCTCGACGCGGGGGTCACTGAAACGAAAACCCTCCGTCATATTCCCACCAGGGTCACGAATTTGGATATTCATGATGCTCGACTCGCCTTCAACCAGCAGGTCGATCTCCCGCAGGTCGGCTTCGAACCGGCTGGCGGAAATCAAAGTCCCAGTCTGATCGAAGGCGTAACTTTCCCCGCTTTCTCCGACTCTCGAGAACTGCAGTACGCGGGAGAATCCCTCAGCGGGATCGAGACGCATCGTCAGTGCTGCGAGAACTTCACCGTCGTTGCGCTGAATTGGCACTGCAACGAAAAGACTGATTGTGCTTTCCACGTCTGTGTCTCCGACGGCTACATCAGAGAAAATCGGCGGCACAAATACGGCTTTACCATTAAACACCCGAGCCAGCAATTCGGGTTTCTGTTCTGCTATCGGATTACGAGTGCCAACATTGCTGTCCCGGGCTGAGCCGACACTGATTCCTTCCCGGTTGATGATGAAGAAGCCAAGCTCCAGTTCTTCGCGGAACCGGTCCAGTACTACACGGGTTATCACTAGTTCCTCGGATTGCAGAAGCGCCTTGGGGTTTGCATCAATACTTAATAATTGCTCAGTTTCGATGATCAGCTCGGGGCTTCTGGCAATCTGAGAGAGAATTTGTATTCGTTGATCTACCCAAATTTCGAGCCGTTCGGTGGTAGTGACCAGTACATTCTCGAGGTTAATTTTGACATCTCGCAGGATTTTCTCGTTGATTCTTTCCAGCGCGAACCAGCCGACGACGGCGACCAGTACGACAAAGAGGCTGAGGGAGCCGAAAATGACAATCCGAAAGCGCAGTGTGCCCGTCTGCAGTACCGCGCCATCATCAGAGGAAAAGCGGCGGCTGATGATATTGAGCAACATCAGCAACAGGAAAAGGCCGAATACACCGCCGACCAGCCACCACATCGTATTGACGGCCCCACTCGTCGGTACGACCTCCTTGTCGATACCCAGCCATTTCCTGCGCAGCTCGTTTACTTCAGCTTCATCGAGCGAATCCATCGCTTTTTGCAGTATGTCACGCAAGATCGGCCAGTCTTTGCGGACGCCTATGGATGGGCTCTCTGCAACTTCGGGATCAGCACTCAAAAACGCGACCCGTAGCCCTGGCAAGCCATGCTGCTGCATCAGGTAGTTCAGCGCAGCAAAGTCGTCCATCGTTGCATCAGCGCGACCTTCAATTACGGCATACAAGGTGTCAAGCAGGCTGTCTTCAAGGATCAATTCGACATCGGGGTACACCTCGGTGAAATATTCCTCAGTGGAGAACCCCCTTGTCGCAGCGACCCTCAACCCCCGCAAGTCATCAATTGACCGAATCTGGATGTCCGGATCCTTGACGATTATTGCAGCTGATATTTGAGCATACGGCCTTGTGAAATTGACGATTTCCCGTCGTGCTGGCGTTTCCGTCGTGTTGAGCATGACATCCAGTTCATCCGACTGAATCATGACTTTGAATTCATCCCAACTCGGTCCGCTGATGTATTCAACATTGAGTCCGGCTTCTTTCGCGACAAGATTCATGTAGTCGATTGAGAACCCGGTCGGCTGTTCGTCAACATTGAAGTTGTAGGGGGGCCACGCCATCTCGTTGTGTACCCGTATGACGGGGTGCTCTGAGATCCAGGCTTTTTCTTCGGCCGTCAAGTCCGCCTTTCTTTCAGCGGAAGCCTGGGTCATTTCCGCGCCGACCCACTTCTGGCGCAGCGCCGCTATTTCATTTTCGTCCAGCGCATCCATGCCTTTTTGCAATATGTCCCTGAGAATAGGCATATCAAGCGGGACACCCATGGTGTTGACTGACGCTAACCCCGGATTCCGGGTTATGAATGCATACCGTAAGCCACTGAGAGTGTGTTTGTTTATCAGATAGTCGGTAACGGGGAAATCGTCGAGCATCGCGTCTGCGCGTCCCTCCAGAACCGCATATAGCGCTCCCAGTGTGTCACTTTCGGGCACCAATTCGATGTCCGGATGTTCTCGCGCCAAATATTCCTCAGTGAAAAAGCCCTGCGGTACCGATACCCTCTTACCGTAGAGATCCTGCAGGTTTTGCACCTGTAGTGCCTGATCCTTAACCACCACTGCTGCAGGTGATTGCAAGTATGGGGCAGTGAAGGTCAGAAATTCGGCGCGCTCGGGAGTCGGATTTATGTTGAGCATGACATCGAGCTCATCGGACCGGATCATGTCGAGGAACTGCTGCCAGGAAGGGCCGCTTTTATAATCCACCTTTAGTCCGATCTTCGCAGCCACGAGATTCATGAAGTCGATCGAAAATCCGGACGGTTGCCCATCGACGTTGAAGTTGAACGGTGGCCAGTCCATCTCGTTGTGAACCCGAATGACGGGGTGCTCTGAGATCCAGGTTCTTTCTTCGACCGTCAGCTCCAGCCTTCCTTCTGTTGCAGTGACTTTTGCTCCGACCCACTTCTGGCGCAACGCTGCCAATTCTTCTTCGTTTAACGCATCCATGCCCTTCTGCAATATGTCCCTGAGAACTGGCCAGTCGTGGCGAACGGCCAGGGCGTTGCTGGTCATTAATTCCGGATCTCTTGAAATGAAGGCAACGCCTAGGCCGATCAGTGCGTTTTTATCCATCAGGTATTTGGTGGGCGGATACGAACCGACCATCGCATCTGCGCGACCTTCCATCACCGTGTAAAGACAGTCGAGTATGTTGTTTTCAAGTATGAGTTCGGCTTCCGGATAATTACTTTCCATGAATTGCTGGTGGTGAAAACCTTCAACCACAGCCACGCGCCTGCCGCGTAAATCATCAAAAGAGTTGATTCCGGTTGTTGAAGCATCTACAACGACTCCCACCGGCTGATCGAGGAATGGTGATGTGAAATGCATGGAGTCCCGTCTTTCGTCGGTGGGAACAGCGTTGGAAATCACGTCCAGTTCCCGGGCGCGCAACATGTCGAGAAACTGCTGCCAGGTGGGGCCGCTGATATATTCCACCTGTAGCCCAACCTGCGACGTGACAAGGTTCATGAAATCGATTGAGTAGCCTCGTGGTTCTCCATTCTCATTAAAGTTAAATGGCGGCCAGTCCATCTCGTTATGGACACGAATCGTGGGGTTCTCGCGGATCCAGGCCTGCTCTTCGGCAGTCAATTCCAGCCCACCGGACTGCGCAAAGACCGGCGACATCAATAACTGAAGTGCGATCAATACCAAAGTGGCGAGTGGCCGATTACGAAGAATTCTCATGCTAACGGGATCCCCAGGTCCTCGTGCCACATGTTACGTGAAGATTGCACGTCCGACTCGGCAAATCCCGGGGTCCCGAGCAATGCCGAGCTGTTCCGCGGCCCGCTGAACGCGTCGGTATAGGTTCGGACAACGGTCTACGTTTCCTCGCTACAAGCCACGCAGAAGCCGCTATTTTCGCCGGTGCTCAATGCCATTCGTGGCTCGCAGTCTGGACGAAAATGTCAGTCAGTGCGTGTTTACGAACCCACCGTCTTGAGGGCATTTTCGTGCGCCTCGCGATAGGTTTGCAGAATGCGTGAGGTTATACGATACGGATCCGCGTTTGATGCCGGTCGTCTGTCCTCGAGATATCCTTTCCAACCGTGCTCAATCGTATAGATCGGAATGCGAATCGACGCACCTCTGTCACTGACACCAAAGCTGAACGTATCAAAAGAAGCGGTTTCGTGTTCGCCCGTTAGTCGCTCCACGTTATGTGCCCCATACTCAGCCATGTGTTCGGCGTGATGGGGACGAAAACCCTCGAGCAGCGCATTAACGTAATCCTCGCCGCCGGTTTCCCTCGTATACGTCGTCGAAAAATTGCTATGCATGCCGGAGCCGTTCCAATTGCCTTTGATAGGCTTTGGATCGAGTTCGACAACGAATTTGTATTTCTCGGCAATTCGATAAAGAAAATAGCGCGACACAACAAGATCGTCGCAGGCGCGTTTCGTCCCTTCCCCAAAGATCTGGTACTCCCACTGTCCGAGCATTACCTCCGCATTGATGCCGACGATACCGACGCCTGCAGCCAGGCAGGTCTCCATGTGTTCCTCGATAAAGTCGCGGCCGGCGACGTTGTGATAGCCAACAGCACAGTAATAGGGGCCCTGAGGCTCGGGAAACCCCCCGACCGGAAAACCGATCGGGCGTCCGTCATCGGTCATCAGGACATATTCCTGTTCAAAACCAAACCAGAAGTCCTGTTCGAGATTCCCGTCTTCGATGGTGGCCCTCGCGTTCGCCCGGTTCGGGGTGTGATCGGCGTCAAGCACCTCGCACAGGACCACATAACCATTTTCTCGCGCAGGATCGGGGTAAACGCGCACGGGCTTCAGGATGCAGTCCGAGGAATGGCCTTCGGCCTGATTGGTTGAGCTGCCATCGAACGACCATTCAGGCAACGAATTCACGTCGCCTTTGAACGACCTCATTTCCTTGATCGCAGTTTTCGATCGTATGTGTGGCAGCGGTGAATAGCCGTCGAGCCAGACATACTCGAATTTATACTTCTTCATTCGTATCTCCAATACAGGTATTCAGTGCTTAAAGGTCTTGCTCGCCTTCAATCTCGCCGTGTTCGGCAATGTCCAGACCAGCCAGCTCGTCTCCCCTGCTTACACGCAAGACGCCCGTTTGCTTCAAAATGAAGAAAAGCAGGAACATCGTTACGAATGCCCAGACCGGAATGACGATCGACCCCAGGATTTGTACGCCGAGTGCATGTGCGCCGAATATACCGGTCGCAATGCCGCCCCAAACGCCGCAAAGCCCATGGACCGGCCAGGCACCAACGGCATCGTCTATTTTCAACTTCTGTAACAGGAGTCCGCCGTAGACGACCAGGACACCGGCAATAGCGCCGATGATGATCGCTTCGCCATTGGTCACAGAGTCACAATTGGCAGTTATTCCTACCAGGCCCGCCAGCGCACCATTTAGCAGCATGGATAAGCTCACCTTGTGTGAGTGCGCCAATATTCGCGTCACAATCATCGCTGCAACCGCCCCAGCAGCACCGGCCAGCGTCGTATTCACTGCGATCAACATTGTCGCGGCAATATTCGCCTCACCCGAAAACGCAAGCTGGCTTCCGGGATTGAATCCGTACCAGCCGACCCAGAGGATGAATACGCCAAGAGCCGCTGTTGCCAGACTGTGCCCCGCCAGATGCGGGGCTTCCGGATCCTTGTTGAAACGGCCAATGCGCGGGCCGATCACAATGGCTGCCGCTAGTGCCGCGAACCCACCGACGGAGTGAACCACGATCGAGCCGGCGAAATCATAGAAGCCGAGTTGATCCAGCCATCCGCCGCCCCATTTCCAGAAGCCGCTGATGGGATAGACGATTGCCGTGATGAACAGGGTGTAGATGACGTAGGAACGAAACTGCATCCTGCCGACGACGGCGCCGGAGACGATCGTTGCTGCAGTCGCCGCGAAGGCTACCTGGAACAACCAGTCAACCTGAGGGTGCAGGATCCCGGGCCCGGCAGGGCCGCTCAATTCCGACGAGATGCCAAAACCACTCCATCCGATCAGGCCCAGGCCGCCAGAAATGTCGGACCCGTACATGATGCTGTAACCAACCAGGTAGAAGAGCAGTACCCCGACACACAAGTCGGTAAAGTTTTTGAACATGATGTTGACGGTATTGTTCAGCGGACTCATTCCCGATTCGAGGGCCGCGAAACCGGCTTGCATAAAGAGCACAAGCACTGCCGAAAAGAACAGCACGATGTTGTCGAGAGAATAATACGCGAGAGCAGCCGTCGCGTTTTCATCAGCCCAAGTAAGGTCTGCCCACAGCACGACGCCTGCGCCCACGACAAGCGCGATCCAAATCCTGTTCATTATTGCGTCTCCCAGTTAGTTATTGTTCTTACGTTTACGAACTCGATACGGTTCTAATTGATCGGAAGGACACCCCAAATTGTCCTCACATACCTGTTCGCTGGCCATTGTATTGCGCAAGGGGACTAATTCTCAATGTCTACATAAGACATAAACTTACACTCGGATTTCGAGCTAAAGATATCCAATCTAGTCGACCTCCCAGTCGACGGAACCCCTAAAAGATTCATCGATCTCCGTTTCGAGGAGTTCCTCCAGACGATGGTACGTAACGTGCCGTGAGCTTTGGAAGACAAACGTGATTCTTTTCTTCCTGGGATTCTTCTTCTCGCTCATGATGCGGCAGCCTTGTTCCTCGAGCAGTGCTCGATACGCCGCTGCCGCCTCAACGACACGCTTCGAGGGAAGTGCTCTGATGTCGATTCGATACGTGACGCGCGCATCGAGAATGTAGATAAGCACGAAGCCGAATACTGTCGCCAATACCGCAACGTGCGGAAGGTCCAGGCCGCACGATAAGCCTATGAGCGTGACGAACATTACACGGCCGGTCAGGCTCGCCGACCCGAGGAGTGTGCGGAAACGGATCAACCCGCCGATGCCGAAAAGGACAAAGCCCACCACCAGGCCGTACTTGACCACCATAATGCCGATGATCGCCCCGATCACGGCATACATGATGTAGGTCTTTGGTGCTTCGATCTCTTCCAGCGTGTCCGCCGTTTGCCCGTGCTTGGGATGGTAGGCAATGGCAGCGCCAAGAATGGCAGCGAGCATGAGCGTCAACAGTGCGTTGGCCAGGAAGCCGACATCGGCAAACCCTCGCCATCCTTCGCCTAGCGATCCCGGTTCCTGCAGAAGGAAATCCGGCACCTGCTGCGACCCGGCCGGCGATGCGACGAGCACCACACTAATTGCAAGGGCGGTCAATAGACTTTTCATTTTGACCCCAATATTTTGATTATTGCTGGTCT
>Ga0255053_10001276_pt1 | contig 13960 bp, 10 predicted proteins | sample JV7_2_22_MG_FD_188635 | JGI IMG/M metagenome (GOLD analysis project Ga0255053, IMG submission 188635) | Seawater microbial communities from Jervis Inlet, British Columbia, Canada - JV7_2_22 | ecosystem: Environmental > Aquatic > Marine > Inlet | place: Canada: British Columbia | collected...
TACGAATCCCGGAATGACCAGACCCATACCTTTCTCGATCCAAATGCCGATAAATGTCAACACACAGGCAATATTCAGCATCAGTGTTTTTCGCCGCAAAGGATGAATCATCAGGATCACCACAGCGATTAAATTGAGTACCAGAGCAAACCAGATCCAGGATTTCAGAGAATCGAATCCGCCGAGTCCGAAGAATAGATAGTGAATCGACGCCGCGTGCGCTCCTTCATTGTAGAAATCCGTGAATAACTCTGCCCCCACGAAAAACAGGCTGATTTGCAGTGCGAATGTCATGATGAGGGCGAGTAAGTCGATTACGCTTTGACTCACATGGTAGGAAGTCACCTTGCGCACGATCTGCAACGTGATGATGATTAGCGCAGGGCCGGAAGCAAATGCTGACGCTATAAATCGTGGGCCAAGCAAAGACGTGTGCCAAAACGGCCGCGCGGGGTTCGCGGAAAACAAAAACGCAGTGACAGTGTGGATCGAGATCGCCCAGAACATGGCGATTACCACGAATGGAAAATAGAGTCGGAAATTCGGTTCTTTGCCCCGGTAATGACTGTAGAGCACATAGAATGGAATCGCCAGATTCAACAAAAAGTAGACGCTGAGCACGAGAACATCCCAGGCGAGCAGCGAGACGGGCCAATGGAAGCGACCGATGCCCGGAATCATATGCCACAGCCGATCGGGCCGGCCGAGGTCGGCGATAACAAACAGGATTGCCATCGTCACTGCCGCCACCGCCATGCCCTCACCGACCAGCACGACGTCCTTTATGTCCTTTCGATCGAAGATATAGGCAGGGATCACCAGCAGCACGGCCGCCGCCGCGATGCCCACCAGAAATGCGAAATTGGAAATATAAAAACCCCAGGATACCTGGTCGCTCATGCCCGTAACGACGAGGCCGCTTGTGATCTGTTCCGAGTAGCGCCAGGCACCGAAGAGAATGACGAGGCTCAACGCAATCAGCCACAGCCAATACTCGCGCGGTCCACGAAACATTTCGCGGATACCATCAAATAAGAAGCGAATCACAGCCATCGTCGAAGATTAATCACTGAAGTACCAGAATTTGGGTTCGGTGCCGAGCTCTTCTTTCAAACGAAACACCTGCTTGTTTGCCAACACATAACGAATCTCACTATCCGGATCCAGCAGGTTGCCGAATATGCGAGAGCCTGTCGGGCAGGCTTCCATACAGGCAGGCTGCTGCCCTTTTCTTGTGCGATGAATACAGAAATGGCATTTCTCGACAACGCCCCGGGGTCGGGGCCGATTACCGAGATAATGTGTATTCGTATTCATTTCTTCTGCCGGAATTTCCGGGTCGGTCCAGTTAAAATGTCGCGCCCAGTAGGGACAGGCCGCCATGCAGTAACGGCAGCCGATACACCAGTCGTAGTCGACCACAACAATACCGTCTGGCTCCATCCAGGTTGCCTCGACCGGGCAGGCTTTTACGCAGGGCGGGTCGTCACACTGCATGCACTGAACCGGCAGGTAGTGTTTGCCTTCCACCGGCACCATCTCCGGATCATAGTAGTGATCCGAGTGCTCGAGGTTAAAATCACCCTGGTTCAGCTGAAGTACACGGATGTACTGAACCTGAGAGTCGCGACCGAGATTGTTCTCCTTGACGCAGGCATGCACACAATCGCGGTAACCCTTGCAACGCGAAATGTTGATGGCGTAACCGTAAACAACGCCCGGCTGCGGCGGCGTGTTTTGACAGTCGATCTCTACACCGTACCGTTGCAGTGCCTTGCTCTCGATTCTCTCTAGCGCCGCCTCGACTTCCTCAGCCGACATTCTTCGATAATCCTTCTGGAAGAAGTCGGCGAAAGCGTCCTGGAATGTCTGGCCGCCCCAGGCGGGCTGCGCAACGGTGGCAGCAACACCGATGCCAAGGCCGCGCAGGAAATTTCTGCGGGCTTTGTCGAAGTTGCCGCCGCCTTTTCCTGCGTTGTCGCCGTTACTCATTGTTCTTCGCGCTCCTCTTGAGAATCCCAAATGGAGCTCTTCTCGGGTTCGATGCCACGCTCGAGTTTCAGTCCGGCACGAACGGGAGGGGCCGCCTTTGGTGCCCGTGGCTGGATCGCCGGGTTGTGCGGGTTGTGGCAGTGCGTACAATTATATTGTGTTCGATCGCCCTGCAAGTTGCCTACACGCTTGCCATGAACTCCGAAATGCCAGTCCTTGTGGCGGTTTGCGTGACACCCACCGCATACCAGATGTGCTTCATCAAAATCTACCAGCTCATCAAGCAGCGTTCTCAGGTAATCGCGGTTTCTGAAATCATGACAGGACAGACACCAGATTCGCCCACGCCCATGTTCCAACTCCGAGTCATGCATCGTATTGAGACTACGTATCTCGGCGTTCGGCTCCATAGCCGCATGACATTGCGTACAGGGATAAAAGAACAGGTCGTCTTTGCGCGGCACGACCTGTACCTCCGGGGCGCCGGGATAGCCCTCGAATCGCAGCGAATTTTCCCCGGCTGGTGACTCCTCGGCGGTTACGGCCCCACAACAAAGACAGATTAAGAAACAAAGCCAGCGCGCGCCTGGCTCACCGAACGTCCGCGTTGTTTTATGTTCCGTTGCAGACAAACCTTCGCCCCCCGATCTATGTGCCGGTCATCAAGACGGCCGCTCTGAAAAGATCAGTCTCGGTAGCTCGCGTAGTAATTCACCAGCGCCTCAATGTTATCGCTGGAAATTACACTCGTCTTCTTCTCCATGGCGGGCGGTTGCACGCGCTCCCCTGCAGCATATTCTTGCAGAACATGACGAAGATAGCCCACCCGCTGACCGTGAAGAATGCTGGCTTCCGCATCTTCCGGATCATTGGCGCCGTGACAAATAGCGCAATTCTCTTGATGTATCGACTCACCTGTTTTCGCAAGTTCCGCATCAAATTCTTCGCCGGCCGGAACGTAAGGCATTGCCGAAAAATGCGCCGCGACACCAATAATCTGCTCTTCACTCAGCTTCGACACCATTTTACACATCATGGGCATGTCACCGCAGGTGCGATCGCCCTCTGCGAACGCGTAAAGTGCATCTTCCTGGATGACGGCTGGTATGCCCGCGATAATCGGCGTATCGGCGTCCGTACCACGACCATCCTCACCGTGGCAGTTCGCACAGACCTTGAGTATGCCGCCAATATCAGCCAGTCCGGGACCGCTTAACGCCAATAGAGCCGCGATCGCCATCATTCCCACATAATTCTTCAGCGTAAGCACTTTGTAGCCCTCCACTCGTCCGACCACGATTTATTAATACCGACTCGAATAGATGCTAGATTCTGGTCCCGCCGCATGCGATACGTAATTGGCGCAATACCGGCGGCGCGGCCGCATTACAAGAAAATCGGATCGCACCCTCGAATTCATTGTTCTGCGAAAAGCGGCGCAATATCAATGTAGATTCGGTACACCGAGATCAGGCCGCCATCGACTTCGAAGATATTGGCAAAAGGCAGCGTGATGTTGTTGCCATCATGTCGCGTATAGGTCACTTCGCCCTCGCAAACAACGGCATCGCCGTCCGCGACCAGTCGTTGCAAGTCGTGTCTCAGAGCAGCGAAGGATGCAAAAAAATTCTCAACAGCCGCTTGGATGGCGACTTGGCCCTGGACCGGTGGCGTGGAACCGAAGCGAAACGTCGCATCCTCTGCGATGAAGCTCAGAAAACTCTCCGTATCCATCGCATCGATGGACGCGAAGAGTTTCTCGAATTGTATGCCGCCAGCCTTGTCGCCGGTCATTGCTGACTGGCGTAGTAATGCAGCAGCGCCGTTACATCGGCATCGCTCAACGCTTCGAGCGTTTCCTGCATCTTCTTCGGCTGCTCGCGATCGCCGGTCGCATATTCTGCGAACGTATTCTTCAGGTATCCCATCCACTGGCCCGCAATAATACCAGCCTCGTCTTCCGGATTTGACCCGCCTTCGGAGTGGCAGCGGTCACATTGTGCTTCGTGCACTGCCTGACCGGCAGCGGCCAGGTCTGCGTCAAATTCCTGTTTTGCGGCAACGAATGGCAGTTCCGCATAGTGGGCAGCGATTTCGTCGATCGTTTCGTCGCTGAACTCGGCGACAACGTCACACATGGTCGTAGCCGGCCGGCTCGTATCACCCTGCCGGTATTCGCTTTCGCTGCACGGGCGCTCGTTGTCGCGGTAAATATACAAGGCGTCGGAATGCACGAACTCGGGAACACCAGCGATTGTCGGCACATCATTCCACTGGCTGACGCCATCGGTACCATGGCAGCCGTTGCAGTTCTCCACGATGGAATCCAGCCCGGCGGTCGCGGGGACCGAGACGAGCAAACCGAGCGTCAGTGAAATTGCTATGGAGGTTAAGCTCTTCATGAGTTTCCCTTTATTTTGTTTAGAGTCCCGGTCAGTTTGGTTTATACAACATGCTTTGTTAACCAAAGCTGAACAGGGCCCGATAATAAGTCAAGAGACGGGAGTCCGATAGGCCGCAGACACCGTCAACCAGTGGCCGTCGGCCGGTCATTATGTGCCACAGCTCGCCTGCGACTCCAATAGGTAAACGCCGTAATTATGCGACGAACCGCCCTCTAACGTTGCCGTCCGCGATGGCATGCAACCGGTCCCAATCGCGGATCTCTATTTTGCCGCGGGGCGCATAAATTGCACCCTGGCGCTTCATGTTGGCCATCAGCCGGCACACCGTTTCCTCGCTGAGGCCGAGCAGACTGGCTAGCTCCATCCGGGAGAACGGCAGCGCGAAGCGACAGTTGCCATGCTCCGACTTCGGCGTCATCAGCAGGATGAAAGACGCTATCTTGGCGGCAGCGCACTTTTGGCCCAGGACCTCCATCAATGCCCGGCTGTGGGCAAGCTGAGCGTTAACGGCCTGGATCAGGCTCATCGCAAGATCACGCTTGTCGCGAACCCGGGCGAGCAGCGTCCTGTGGTTGACCTTGCACCCTTTCACCGTTGTGGAGGCAATAGCCGAATAGGCGTAGCGCTCGTCGTTGATCGATTGCAACCCCACCAGCAACCGGTCCGGACTGCTAAGGCCCACGATCTGCTCTCGCCCGTCGGAGCTATGTGTGCATATCTTGACCACACCATCGGTAACCGCATAAAGGCAGGTGCTGGGCTGGCCCTGCATGAAAAGCACTTCGTCAGCGCTGAACGAGACGCGCTGTACAGCATCATCCAGCATGCACTCCATTTCGGCCGCGGAAAACGGACCATTCTCGGCGCGAATCACCTGGAATGGGCAATCACAGTTACTGCAAGACATCGATGATTTGACCTGTTTGAAATCGTCTGAGTTCCTACCCTGTTTTTTAGTCGATTTAGGGGGTTGGGTCGATAGCCGTTTGCCGGGAAAAACTTCGGTATTTACGTAGTTAAAACTGCGCTTTGTCAGTGTCCGCCGCGGATCTGGAACGTATAATTTTTTGCAGGTAAACCTTCGTTTCACGGCCCCCTCCCTGGAAGGCCAACCTTCCTGCCGCCGAGTCCGTCCACCGCGTACCTGAACCGAGTCAAACTCCGTACGTAAAAACCGCCAAAACGGCTGCCGAGAGTACGCAGAATCCACGGCCCTTTTTTGCGGTCGAAACTGACAAAAGTCAGTGTTGCCGGGCTTGCTCACCCCTAGGCTATGCGCAGCACTGGAAATCCGCCCACAAGAAATCCAAAAGCGGACTCTGGACATGGGTTTAATCGAAATGTATAGGAGTAGGAAAATGAACCGGTTCGATGGATTTAAAAAATGGGCCTGGTCGATTTTCGTTGTGACCACACTCGCATTTGCGTTAGCTGGATGCGAGGGCGACACGGGGCCGCAAGGCGCAGCAGGCGCTGACGGCGCTGATGGACTGGACGGACAGGACGGACAGGATGGGGCTGGCACGGGCACCACGCCCCTCGAAAGCTGTGGGGTATGCCATAGTGATGGCTCCTTTGCCTCTGCGCCAGCAGCCCATGAAGTATTCGACGTCGGCTCGTTTGCCGACTTCGCGGTTGCCCCGGACGTTGCTGACCTGGTCGTCAGTTTCAGCGTGACGGTCGACGGCGCACTAGCGACGGGCGCGACATTCCGCCGTGCCTATTTCTCGGACGGCACGGCGCGCACGAGCCTGTCGACCGAAATCAACGATAATCCCGACCGCTTCGTCAACAACGGTGACGGCACCTACAGCGTCAGGATTGTCGACGGCGTGGCCCGCTTCGGCGGCACGAACGGTCGTTACCTGGTCGTTCTGCTAACCGGTGCCAACGACCTCGAGATTGCCGCGGTCGGTGACTACCCGGCAGCAATCCCGCTCGCAGGTATGGCCAGCAATGAGGCCTGTATCGGCTGCCACGGCGAGAGTGGCGAGGTTGGGCGGTTCGCCCCCGACAACCGCGGCGGGCACTACTCCGCGCCGATCGCTGCGGAAGCCTGCGTGGTCTGCCATCGCCCCGACGATCCGGCAACCCCGGAAGACGACGAACCGAGTTACATGCAGTTCTTCAGACTCGTGCACGGCATACACGCCGCGCATACCTGGCCGGGTGAAGAGTTCGTGTCGGACCGTGACGGTGTCTATCACACTACCTATCCGACCTACATGTCGAACTGCAGCGTCTGCCATAGCGACGACACTATCGTCCCGGGCCCAGGCGTGTCCGCACTTGCCGCGGCGAACGCGATGCCGGTCACGGGTAGGAACTGCTTCTCCTGCCACGGCGCGATGGTGAATGATTATTGGGACTTCACCGGTCTGGACTTCCACCTGAATTATGACGAAACGACCAACTGCGAGGCGTGCCATACAGATCCCGCTAATGGCGGCATCGCGCCGGCGACCGTGGCTGAATTCCACAACTATGCTGGCGAAGACGCCAATGGCGATCCCATCGGCATCGTCACCGCGCGCGGCGGCTTGATCGTTAATGGCGTCGACACCTCCGTCACCGAGGGTGCGAAGTTTGACTGGCAGATCACCGGCGTCGTCGATGACGGCACGAACCTGGCGATCACCTGGCAAGCCTCCTACGACGGCGTTGGGGTCGATCCGTGCAACGAAACCATCGGTGTAGGCGCCCCGACGTTCCACGCCTCCGGCGATGGCAACCTCAGCATGCTGCGCAACTACGCCCAGGGTGATGACTTCATCCTCGGCCAGTCGACCAGCGCGCCAGGCCAGGCCCTCAACGTGGGCGTGAGCACCGACAACACGACCTGCGCGGGCAACGTCGCGACTACCACCATCCCGGTGGACCTCGTCACCGCCGAGCGCGGTATCGTGGCCCTGCAGGGCAAGCCGCGCGTCGTCGACCCCGTCGATCCTGCTTTGACCACGCGGGTCCGTGCCAAGACGCCGACCTACGAGTGGATCGTGGGCGATGGCGCAGCACCGCTCGAGACGCGTCGTGATATCGTCGACACTGGCGAATGCCTGAAGTGCCACGTGGGTTCGCTCTACCAGCATGGCGGCAACCGCGTCGACAACGTCGGTATGTGCATCCTCTGCCACAACTCGGCCTCCAACGAGAAGAGTGTCCGCGTGGGCATAGGTGTCGATTCGTCCGAAGCCTATGACGGCCAGGTCGGCGAGACCTTCGAGATGAAGACGATGCTGCATCGCATTCACTCTGCCGGTACGCCAGGTAAGGCTCCCTACGTGGTCTATCGGAACCGCGGCATCTATGGCTTTGCGACCGACGATTCACTTCTGCCGAACTGGCCGGGCACGGGCGCGCAGGTCGTCTACGGTTCCGATTTCGCAACAGACGGTACCCCAGGGGACGCGGTGATAAACCACAACTTCCACACTCCGACCTTCCCGCGGGCGCTCAATGCCTGCGCGGCCTGCCACACGCCGGACTTCGCCGTAATCCCTGACCAGGCCAAGGCGATGGCGGCCACAACCGACGCCGGTAACGAAGCATGTGCGCCTGGGACTGATTGTGAGTGGGACGACCAGCTTGACGATACGCTCCAGGGCGCATCGACGACAGCTTGCATCACTTGCCACACCGACAGTGCGAGCAAGGGTCATGCGTACCAGAACAGCTGGACACCGCAGGTGTTCCCCGAGGGTCGCCAGACGATCATCGACGCGGCAAATTAATAATCGGGTCGAGGGGCGGGCCTCCGGGCCCACCCCGCACAACCGATAAGGAGAAAAAATTGAGGCCGGGAGAGCAATCTCCCGGCCTTTCCTGTGGGCGAAGAACGAACCGTGGCCGGTTGACCAGGCCCGAGCTTGCATCAAGGAACCGCTTCAGGGAAGATTCAGTCTAAATTGAAAAAGCAATAAAAATTAACCGCTTGCATGATAAATCCAATAGCGACTTCCAGATAGCGCACCATCTGATTCGGTTGCCTGCTCGACGGGCGCCGACGCTGAATACGTACATCTACGCAGACATTCACGGTGTGCGTCTATTTAGGCATACGGTCATAGTCGGTAGTATTAGTCCTAAGAAACAAGATTGACGGCGGATAATTCTGCCGCGACCAACAATACAGGGTGACGAACAATGGCAAGTCTCATCAACTGCTCCGGCCGAATCGCATCTCTCCTACTCCTCGGGCTTGTCCTGGCTGGCTGTGAAGGCAGCGATGGCGCCGCCGGTGCCGATGGCGCGACGGGTGCTGCCGGACCACCAGGCCCTCCGGGACCGTCCACCGGCAATGGAGTCCCGATCGACTCGACGGACAAGATCAATATCGCGATAACGAACATCAATGTTCCTGCGGGCGGCGGTGCGCCGACCCTTCTCCTCACCCTCACCAACGACCTCACCCAGGGTCTTACGGGACTGCCTGCCGGCGATATCCGCTTCACATTGTCTCAGCTCACGCCCGGCTCGAATGGCGGTTCGAGCGAATGGCAGTCCTACATCACGCGCGACAGTGGTGGCATTCCGGATGCCCAGGCGAATACCGAAAGAGGGACAGCAGGTACATTCGTCGACAATGGTGACGGCACCTACACCTATACGTTCGCAAGCGACTTGACGGCCTATCCCGCAGGGCCGGTCTACGATGAGACGAAGACTCATCGCACCGGCATCGAGATTCGGGGTCAGGCGCCGATTTCTTCGAACGGCATCATTGACTTCGTACCTGTCGGTGGTGCACCGACGTTCGAGCGCAAGATCGTAGACACCAGTACCTGTGACGCCTGCCATGATCGCCTCGAATTCCACGGCGGCCCGAGGACCGACGTCGAATATTGCGTAACCTGTCACAACCCGCACTCGATCGACGGCGACACCGGCAACACCGTGGACATGAAAGCCCTGGTCCATAACATCCACTCGGCGCGTAGCACCTACCAGATCATCGGTTTCGGCGGCACCTTGCACGACTGGTCGGATCTCGTCTGGCCGCAGGACATCAGGAATTGCGCTACCTGCCACGACGAGAGCAATGCCAATACGCCCCAGGCAGGCAATTGGCGTCTCGTGCAGAATCGCGCCGCTTGCGGTACCTGCCACTATGACGATGGCGATCCTACGAATGGTGAGCATGACTACGCCATCGAAGATGGCGTGCATCCGTTTGGCCTTGTGTTCACTGACGATACCCAATGTGTCACGTGCCATGGGCCGGATTCGACAGTCGCCAATGGTGATGTTCGAGTTGAGAAAGCACATGAAATTGCCACACAGCTCGCGAGTGAGCAATTCCAGTACACCATCATCGACGTCCTGAATACGGCTGTAGATGACACGCCGACCGTGATGTTCTCGGTGACCGACCCGACGAATGGCGACGCGCCGTACGATATTCAGAATGATCCGGAGTTCACCACCTGTGCCCAAGGCGCGAGCCGCCTCGCGATCAGCATCGGCTGGGATACCCGGGATTACACCAATACCGGCAGCGGCAGCAATCCGGCTCAGCCGATCAGCATGAACCCGCTGACGGCGTGCGGCGGCACATCGACCGACGAGGGCGGTGGAGTGTTCAGCGTCACGTCGCCGACGTCGATTCCCGCCACGGCGAGTGGCACGCTGGCCGTAACTATCGACGGCCACCCGGCGGTCGTCATCGACGGCTCGACCGAGCGCATCTCGGTGACCAACGCGGTTGATTACTTCGGCATAACCGATGCAACGCCGGTGCCGCGGCGTAATGCCGTGGCTATCGCGAAGTGTGACGACTGTCACAACAAGCTCTCGGTGCACGGCAACAATCGTACGGACGAGCCCGAGGTTTGTGTCGTCTGCCACAACCCGAACGCAACGGATGCGAGACAGCGCGTGCCGGTAGCGAATCCGACCGACCCACCGACCGACTGTGTCAACGTGCTTGGGCCAGACGACGTACCAATCGACTTCAAATACATGATCCACAGGATCCACTCTGGTGGCGAAACACGCGTTCCTTACGAGGTCTGCGGTTTCGGCAACAGCGTGCACGTCTACGACTTCATCTACCCGGGCAAGCTCAACAACTGTGAAGGTTGCCACGAGGTTACTCGGCAGAATCCGACTCCGTACCACCCGGTAGAACCCGGCGAGATACTCGGCACGACGATCAGTGTCGGTACGGACCCGACACCGATCGACGACGTCGTCATTTCGCCGAATGCGGCTGTCTGTTCGGCGTGCCACGTCTCCGACCTTGCGAAGTCGCACATGGAACAGAACGGTGGTGATTTCACCGCGATGAAAGCCGCAGACAGCGCACTCATTTCGTCAGGCGTCGAAACCTGCAGCCTCTGCCACGGCCCGGGCCGCTCGGCGGATGTCGGTGAGGTGCATGGCGTAAGCGACTTCCAGTTCAATTGATTGCGGGAAAGGATGCTGCCATGAGGCTGCTCACAGCTGTAATCGCAGGAACAATGCTGGCTGGCCTGATCGTCAGTACCGCTGACGGTCAGGAGCCCGGCTACAGCCGCGCAGGCGCTGATTCCTGCCTGGCCTGTCATGATGACGAGGCAGTGTTTGCGATATTCCGCACCAAGCACGCGGTGCCGTCGGACGCCCGTGGCCCATTCGGTCACGGTCAGCTGCAATGCGAGGCCTGTCATGGGCCCGGTGGTGACCATGCGGGCCGGGTTCGCCGGGGCCAGGAAAGGCCAGCGATACCGTTCTTCGGTTCGGCCAGCACGACGTCCGTCGAAGAACACAATGGCCAATGTCTCGACTGCCACAACAGTGACGTCGGTTTCGGCTGGCACGCAGGAGAACACCCGGTGGACGAGGTTGCCTGTGTTGACTGCCACAACAGTCATGACCCGGTCGACGACGTCCTGCAAACCTCGACTCAACCGGAAGTGTGCTACGACTGCCACCAGTTACAGCGCACCGAGACAATGAAGGCGTTCTCGCATCCGTTCTTCCAGGGGAAGATGGACTGCAGCGGCTGCCACAGCCCGCATGGCGACGAGGTCGCGTCCAGTCTCGCGCGGCAGACCGTGAATGACACCTGCCAGCAATGCCACGCAGAGCAGCGTGGCCCGTATCTCTGGGAGCACGCGCCGGTCAGCGAGGACTGCGGCATCTGCCATGCGCCGCACGGCTCGAACCACCCCGGCATGCTGACGAGGCGCGCACCTTTGCTTTGCCAGAGCTGCCACTCTCAACTCGGACATCCGAGCGTCGCGTTCGGGCCTGAAGGACTTGCAGATGGCACGCCGTCTCAATACCTGCTTGGACAGAGTTGCCTGAACTGTCATTCGCAGGTGCACGGCTCCAATCATCCCTCCGGCTCCAAGTTGATGCGGTGATGAAGATCATGAATAACAAATCGAAGTTGCTCCTCGCCCTTGGAAGCATCGCACTGGCGCCTGCTGCAAATGCACAGGCGGTCGATACCAGCGACTGGGCCTGTGAGTACTGCCCATTCCAGCAAGGTCACCAGGGTGACTACGAAGTCGGCGCAAGCAGCGTAAGCGATGACTCCGCTTACTTCGGCAACGCCACCGGTTACGACGAGAAAGGCACTTATGCCAACCTGGACGGCCAGGGCTCTTACGGAAGCGACACACACCGCATGCGCTGGATGGTGGAAGACCTGGCGCTCGACTCCAGAGTTGCTGAACTCGAAGGCGGCCGTCCTGGCAAGTTCGACTACAACATCGGCTTCAGCCAGATCCCGTATCGGCAGTTCATCACGACCTCGACAATCTTCACGGAATCCGGCAACGCACTGTCGGTGCCTGCCGGCTGGGTTCCTGCCACGACCACTGACGGCTTCACCGAGCTCGATTCGAGTCTCGTCAGCCGTAACATCGAGAGCGACCGCAGCATATTCGAGATAGGCGGTCGCTACCTGGCGAGCAGCCGATTCAGCTTCTCCGCCGATTATCGCCGCCAGGAACAGGACGGTCTCAAGATCCAGGGTGGCTCGTCATTCACGAACTCGAGCCTGTTGCCGATGCCGTTCGACTACACCACCGACGAAGTCGATCTGGGTGTCCGTTATGGCGGCGACAACAGTTTCCTGTCGCTCAACTGGTACCTGTCAGATTTCCAGAATGACAACACATCGCTGGTATGGGACCAGCCGTTCACTACGACGGCCGGCGCGGAAACGGTCGCACAGGCACAGGCGCCGGAAAGCCGCTTCCAACTTCTGACACTTGCCGGCGGCTATGCATTTCCGGACCTGCGCACCGTGATGAGCCTGTCTGCTTCGGTCGGGACGATAGAGCAAGATACTGCGTTCCTGCCGTACACGACGAACCCGAATTTCGGCGCCATTCCGCTACCGCGTTCGGCGCTCGATGCTGAAATCGATACGACGAATTTCGCGGCTGCAATCACGTCGAGGGTTTTCGACAAAGCTCGAATCAGGTTCACCTATCGTTACGACGAACGCGACAATAAAGCCGCGCAGGACACCTGGAACCGCGTCATCACGGATCTCATCGTCAGCGGGGACCTGGAACAGAACATTCCTTACAGTTTCGAGCGCTCGTATCTGAGCATTAGCGGCGACTACGATCTGTTTGACGTACTGCGCCTCTCTGCAGGCTACGATCGCAAGGACATCGACCGTGATTTCCAGGAAGTCGCGGAGCAGACCGACGACATCGGATGGGGCCGGGCCCGGTGGCAGCCGGGGCAAACGGTTGAAATCGACCTCCGCGGCGGCGTGTCGACACGCGACGTCGACAGCTACAACGAAGTGTTCGCGGCCACGATTGGCCAGAACCCGTTGATGCGCAAGTACAACCTCGCCTACCGCTACCGCGAATTCGGCGATCTGAAGTTCGCCTGGTCACCGATCAACGCGCCGATATCGATATCCGTGAATGGTTTGTTTGCTGACGACAGCTACTCGCGCTCGCAGCTGGGGATGACTTCGGGCGAGGAATTGAGCCTTGCAGCCGATTTCAGCTGGTCGGTATCGGAAAGAGCTTCGCTTTATCTCAATACCGGCTACGAGACATTCGAGTCTACCCAGTTCGGTAGCGAGTCGTTCACGGCACCCGACTGGCGTGCGGACAATGAGGACGAATTCACGACGATCGGCGCCGGATTCAACATCCGCGAGATCGGCGAGAAATTCGATTTCCAGGTCGATTACACGCATACCGACGGAACCTCGACGATCGGCATCGATTCGGCCTCTGCTTTGCCGGCCCGGTTCCCCGACCTCGAGACTACGCTCGACTACCTGAGGCTCAGCCTCGCTTACCGGCAGTCGGAACGAGTGGAGTGGAACCTGAACCTGCGCTTCCAGAGCTTCAAGTCCGAGGATTGGGCGCTGCAGGGTGTCGCACCGGATACCGTGCCGGTGCTGTTGTCCCTGGGAGCCATGCCCTACGACGACGAGGCGATCATCGTCGGTATCGGCTTCCGCTATCGCATGGGCGGCAAATCGTCGGAGTGATCGACGCTAGAAGCGAAAGGTGATCCCTGCGAACGTCTCGAACTGAGACAGTAGATTACCGTCGACCTGAACGGCGCAGATGTTCTGATCGGGTCCGGTCTGGCAG
>Ga0255053_10001277_pt1 | contig 13957 bp, 10 predicted proteins | sample JV7_2_22_MG_FD_188635 | JGI IMG/M metagenome (GOLD analysis project Ga0255053, IMG submission 188635) | Seawater microbial communities from Jervis Inlet, British Columbia, Canada - JV7_2_22 | ecosystem: Environmental > Aquatic > Marine > Inlet | place: Canada: British Columbia | collected...
CTCGGTCAGGCCCAGAAAGTCGTGCGGGAAGAGAAGCCCACGCTCGGGGTGCTCCCAGCGAAGCAGCGCCTCCAGCCCCACCACCCGATCGGTGTGAAGATCCATGACCGGCTGGTAGTGGATCCGGAATTCCGCGTCCTCCAGCGCCTGGCGTAGCCGGCCCGGGCCGCCCGTCGTGCCGGGGAGCTCGACGGTAGTCGCGGATCCGGCCGGCTGGAACGGGGCGGTCGGGTCCAGGCTCGCGCGGTGCCGCGCCTCGTCGGCCAGTCGGCCCAGATCGGCGGAGGTCAAGGCCCCTGCCTCGCTGATCGCGCTCGCCACCTGAGCTCTCAGCTCTACTTCCCTCCCGTCGACCGTGAAAGGCACCTCGAAAGCAGCCGACACACGTGTCGCGGCTCGCAAAACAGCCGCTCTCCCCTCGACCTGCTCGAGCACGGCCATGAACGCATCGTCCCCGAGACGCACGAGGGTGTCCTCCTGCCTCAGGGTGCCCTGCAGGCGCTTGCCGACGGCAGTCAGAAGCCGGTCTCCGGCCACCCAGCCCAACTCGTCGTTGACCGAGCGAAAGTCCACGACGTCCACGACCAGGACGGCGACGGCCACCCTCGCCCGCCTCGCTCTGGCGAGGGCATGCTCGAGTCGATCGAGGAGTAGCAGGTGGTTGCCGAGGCCGGTAACCGGATCGTGAAGAGCGAGGTGGGCCAGATGCTGCCGCGCCTCGAATCGCTCGGTCACGTCGGCGGCGACACCGAGCCACCGGGCCGAGCCGTCGGCCGGAGCCGACATCGGCAGGCAACGCTCGGCGATCCAGCGAATCGTTCCGTCCGGGCGAACGATTCGGTACTCGAGCTCTCCGGGCGGAGTCGCCGCTTCCACTCGCCCGCGGTCCTCGCGGTGAACGGTCGCCAGAAACGGCCCGAAGCCGGCGTACAGCGGCTCCCGGCTCCGGCCCCAGACGCTCTCGTAGGCGGGGCTCACATAGACGAACCGGCCCGTCCCGGCATCCCGAATCCAGAACACCTCCCGCATCGAGTCGACCAGGTCTCCGAACCGGCGCTCGCTCTCCTCCAGTCTGTGCCTGGGCGGGCGGCTCTGGAGCGCCATCAGCCTCCAGGCGAGCAGCAGCGTGATGAGGAGAGCCAGTCCGGCCAGCCAGGCCACCCCACGCATGACCGGCCCCTCCAACTCGAGAAGCCGGGCCAGGCGGTCCAGCCGGGTCGTCTCGATTCCGGCGATCGTGGCGCCGAGGCGCTCGGCGGCGAGCGTGGCGCCATCGTACATCTCCAGCTGCGCCGGCATGCGGCGGAGAAACTCGGGCGCGAAGCCCGGCTCCTCTAGGAGGAGGCGCTCCTGGTCGACGTGCCAGGCGGCGGCGCGCGTTCGCACATCGCTCAGCTGTGCCACGCTCTGCGCGCCCAAACGACGGGCCAGGGGCGCGAGCTGCAGGAGGACGGAATCCTCGCGGGCTCTCGCTTGCCCGTATCGCTCCTTGTTCCTGACGTCCCGGTCAAGCAGGTATCCGCGCACGGCAGCGGCTTCCCGGTCCAAAGTCGCGCTCAGTTCCGCACTGAGCGAGCGAGCGGGCCGGACGACCTCCTCGAGCTCGGTCCGGTCCTCCAGGACACGCTGTTGAAGGCGTCGTGGCACGAGCGTGGTCACGAGGATGGCGGCAGCAAGGAAGAGGACCGCGGCCAGGAGAGGGAGGATCCTGCCGAGCCGGCGCCAAGTGGCGGACGCGGCTCTACCGGCCGGCCCCATTTGATCTCCCTCGGTCATTCAACCGATGAGCACCCCAGCGCGAGAAAGCGGCAGCTTCGAGCGAGTGCTGGCATCATGGGAGGCTGCATTGAATGTGGCAAGCTCGAGGCGGGCACCGCCGCTGTCAGGTCAGGGCTGCGGCGAGCCCCCGCATAGGTTCTCCGACAAGTGGACACGTGGTGGACCATACGTTAACGTATTGCACATCCCAGGGGGGCGTTGCGCTGTGACCATCTCGATCATCTCGATCGAAACTTCTATTAGCAGGTTGGGCCCCCGATCGCCCCGCTCTCTCCAAACGGATTGACCGAAATGGCGGCAGGCAGGGATTCCCAGCGCAAACGAAAACTGACCCGAGACGACTGGCTCGCCGCGGCTCTCGACGCGCTGGTGACGGCCGGGCCTGAAGGGATCCATGTGGAACCGCTGGCCGCTACGCTCGGCGTGACCAAGGGGAGCTTCTACTGGCATTTCGAGGACCTGAAGGACTTGGGCTCCGGCGTGATCGACTACTGGGCCACGAGGATGCTCGGCGTGGTCCGCAACCACGACGATCTGACCGGCCCTCCCGGGGATAACCTGCTCCAGGTGATGGAAGACATCACCCGCGAGGATCGTGGACGGTACGAGGCAGCCATGCGTACCTGGGCCAAGTCCGACGAGCGTGCCGAGCAGGCCGTCACGCGAGTGGACGAGGCCAGGATCGAGTGGACCACGGGCGTCTTCAGGGAGATCGGGTTCTCGCCCGAGCAGGCGGAGATCCGAGGCCGGATGATGGTGCTCTACGAGTACGGAGAGGCCCAGTTCTCGCTCCCGGCTTCGCTGGAGCAACGCCTCGAGTGGGTGAAGCTCCGGCACGAGATCCTCACCTGCGGAGGACCCTAGGGGCACGGCAGCTCCAAGAGCAGCCAGCCGCCGGCGATGTAGGCGACGGCCCACTGGAAGAGCTTGCGCTCCCTAATCCGCTCGAAGATCGCGTTCATGGAGCGGTGTATCCCCGGTCGGTGCCCTCGGGTCATCTCGCGGCCCTCCGAAGATAGGGCTTTCCGCCTGCTGTTCTCACCTGCCGTCGGCCCAGCCCTCGACAAGCTGTCGTCGATGCCGCCAATTGGACCCCTACGCTCGGGTACGGTTTGGCCTCGATCCCTTTGTTGAAGAAGGACGTTCCGATGTACAGGCTCTTCGCTCGGCGCCTCGGCGGAGGCGCCGCTCCGCTGGCCCTATCGCTGTCGGCCATCTTCCTGGTTCCTTCCGGCGGAGTCGCCCAGGAGGGAGCCCTGGAGCCGGTCCGTGCCGCGCCCGTGACGATCGCCGTAGTGGAGGACGGCCCTTCGCCTGGCGATACGGTGCTGGCCAGTATCGAGAGAGAGGTCACGGCCATCCTCGCCGCGCGAGGCGAGAGGGCGATCTTCAAGAAAGCCCCGGAGTTTGACGCGGGCTGGATCCCCGATCGGATGGAAACGGCTCTCAGGGCGGCGCTGGACGATCCGGAGGTGGACGTCGTCGTCGCACCGGGAGTCTTGATCACACAGGCTGCCACGCAGATGGAACTCAACAAGCCGGTGATCAGCGCCTACGTGCAGCGCCTGGACTTCTTCAAGGTGGCGGACGTGCGCGGCGACCGTTCGGCGAAGCCGAACCTCAACTTCATGCTTATCGCCAATCGCGCCGAAGGCGACATCCGCGAGCTCCTCGAACTGGTGTCGGAGAGACGGATTCACGTCCTGATTGACGCGGATGTGCTCGATCAACTCGCGGTGCTGGATGGAGAGCTCCCGCATCTAGCGGCCGCGACTGAGACCGAGCTGATCCCTGTGCCGGTAACGACCGACGTCGATGCGGCCCTGGTGGTCTTAGGCGACGCCCAGGCCGCCATCCTCACGCGCCTACCTCGCCTGACGACCGATGAGCACGTGCGCTTGATCCGAGGCCTGAACGCCCGCCGGATCCCGACGTTCAGCGTGGAGGGACATGGCGACGTCGTCCAGGGCGCTTTGGCAGCTCGTACGCCCGAGCTCACGACGGTCGCAGCGCGACGTGTCGCCGTGAACATCAGCGAGCTCATGCGCGGTGCGTCGATGGACGACCTTCCGATTCTGGTCTCCGCCGACCCTCGCCTTCTCATGAACGCGGAGACGGCCGTCGAGATCGGCTATCGACCCAGTGTGGCGACGATGGCCCTGGCCACGTGGGTCAACGAGGGCGCTCTCGAGCTGACCACGGAGCCACTCATCTTCTCACAGGTGCTGCAGTACGCCGAGCGGGGCAATCTAAGGCTGGCGATCTCGGCGCAGGACATCGTGACGGCCGAGAAGGAGCGGGATCTCGCGCTGAGCCCGATCCTTCCCCAGATAGGCGCCATTGGAGACGTTAGCGGGATCAGCCAGCTCTTCCTCGAGGGGACCGTTCCGGACCGCGTCGCTTCGGCCGGGGTTCGGGCCAATCAGATGATCTACGACGATGCGAGGATCAGCGACTACCGGAGCTCAGGCCGCCTTCTCGAGAGCAGAGAGCAGATCTACGATGCGACGCGGCTCGAGGCGTTCGATCAAGCCGGCACGGAGTACCTCCGCTACGCCCTCTCACTGATCCTCTACCGGATCGACGTCGGAAACCTGCGGGTCACTCAGGAGAACCTCGAGCTGGCCAAGTTCCGAGCCGAAGTCGGCTATTCGGGACGAGACGAGGTGTACCGGTGGGAAGCGGAGGTCGCGAAGCGACAGAGCCAGCTGTTCTCCAGCCTCGCCCGGATCGAGACGGAGAGGATTCGCCTCAACCAGATCCTCGCCTTGCAGCAAGACCGGAGATGGCAGCCGCAGGAGGTAGGTGAGCCGGAGGAGCAGTTCCCGTTCTTCGTAGAGATCCTCACTCCGCTGTTCGAGGACGCCGGGGAGCTGGAGCTGTTTCGGGCGCTCGCCGTACAGTTCGCGCGGGAGAACGACCCCGAGCTGCTGGCGGTTCAGAAGCAGATCGAGGCGCAGGATATCCAGGTGGGCCAGCGGAAGCGGAGGTGGTACCTCCCTTCGCTCTCCGCCGGATTCTTCTGGGACTACCAGATCGCGCGCAGACCGGAGCTGGAACAGATCGACAAGAACCTATGGGGCTTCAACTTCACGGCGACGTATCCGCTCTTCCAGGGAGCGTCGCGGGCTTTCGAGGTGGGCCGGACCAGCTCCCTGCTCGAGAGGCTGTACCGTGAGGAGCGACTGACCGGCGATATCGTGGAACGGCAGACCCGCACCGCGCTCCGTCTGCTGGAAAGCTCCTATCCGGCCATCACCTTCAACCGGCGCCAGGCCGTAGCGGCGCGACGCAACTTCGAGCTCGTGCAGGACAAGTACGCGCAGGGGCTCGTCAACGTCACCGATCTGCTCGAAGCCCAAAACGAGAGCTTCGTGGCCGAGCAGGGCGCCGCGGCGGCAGTCTATTCGTTCCTTATCGACCTCGTGAACTTCCAGCGCGCCATTGCCTGGTTCGAGGACGACAGGACCCCGGAGGAACGCGAGCAGTTCCGCCAGCGGATCGACACCGTCATGAGCACGAACTAGATCGCCGACTAGCCTTGTGACCAGCCAGCCGAAACGGCTGATGAACGGATCAAGCACCGCGAAGAGAAGAGCAGGAACCATGACCAGATCGCCAGTTGCGAGACGAGGCCTTCTACTTCCGCTCGCCACCGCTCTGCTCGCCACATCGGGATGCGGCAGAGGAGAGGAGGCCGAGCTTCCCCCCGTCGCACGCCCGATCAGCACGATGGTGGTCGGGGGCATGGGCGGGGGTCGCCTCACCTTCCCCGGGACCACCCAGGCGGCGGACCGGGCCGAGCTGTCGTTCCGCGTCGCAGGGCCGCTGATCGAGTTTCCGGTTAACGAAGGAGACCAGGTCAGGCAGGGGCAGCTTCTCGCCCGCATCGACCCCCGGGACTACCGGATCGCGCTCGCCGAGGCCAAGGCGGCGTACGACCAGGCGGAGGCGGATGCACAGCGGTACCGGCGGCTCTATGAGCGGGAGGCAGTACCGCTGGCGGATCTGGAGCTGGCCACCGCACGACGGGATGTGGCGAAAGCGCGTTTCGAGCAGGCGCAGGCCGACCTCAGGGATACCGAGCTCCGTGCCCCCTTCGCCGGCCAGGTCGGGCTCAAGTACGTCGAAAACTTCGAGGACGTGCTGTCCAGGGAGACGATCCTCAGCCTGCACGACGTCGGCGAGGTCGAGGTCGTGATCAACGTCCCCGAGTCGATCATGGCCACGGTGCGGGAGGGCAACACTCCCACCATCGTGACGACCTTCGATGTCGCGCCCAACCGCTCCTATCCGATGCGGGTCAAGGAGTTCTCGGTCGCGGCGGATCCGGCCACGCAGACGTTCCCGATCACCTTCACGATGCGCCAGCCGACGGATCTGAGAGTGCTGCCGGGAATGACGGCGCTCGTCATCCTCTCGGATCTCCTGCTCGGCGAGGAAGACAGCATTCCGATCACCGTGCCTGCCCACGCGGTGTTTTCCGACCCCTCCGGAGTCGCCCAGGTGTGGGTGGTCGACACTGAAGCCCGGACGGTCCACCGACGCGGCGTGCGGGTCGGCCCCGTCACGGGGACGGAGAGCATCGTCGTGCTGGACGGCCTGACACCGGGCGAGACGATCGCCGTGGCCGGGATCTACTTGCTCGAGGAAGGGCAGGAAATCCGCCTGATGGACAGCTAGGAGAGGGAGACGCGCGTACCGATGAACATCGCCCAGCTCGCCATCCGGAAGAGCACCATCACCTGGACGCTCTCCATCCTCCTTCTCGTGGTTGGATACAAATCGTTCAACAGCCTCCCCAGGCTCGAGGATCCCGAATTCACGATCAAGGACGCGATCATCTCGACGCCCTACCCGGGCGCTTCGGCCAAGGAGGTCGAGGAGGAGGTCTCCGACGTCATCGAGCGAGCCGTGCAGGAGCTCGGTCAGCTGAAACGCGTCCAGTCCACCAACACGCGGGGCATGTCGTCGGTCAAGGCGACGATCAAGGACCAGTATGACGCCGACGCGCTGCCGCAGGTGTGGGACGAACTGCGACGGAAGGTGAACGACTACCAGAACCGCCTGCCGCCCGGAGCCGGCCCTTCGATCGTCAACGACGATTTCGGCGACGTGTACGGGGTGTACACCGTTCTCACGGGCGAGGGCTACACGATGGCCGAGCTGTACGAGTACGCGAAGCTCCTCCGACGGGAGCTCCTGCTCGTGCAGGATGTCAAGCGGGTCATCCTGTGGGGGAACAATCCGGAGACGATCTACGTCGAGATGTCGCGGGCCAAGATGGCCGCCCTCGGGATCTCGCAGGACGACATCTTCCGGGCCCTTCAGGCGAAGAACCTGCCGGCCGACGCGGGCCGGCTCGAGCTCGGCACCGACTTCATCCCCATCGTCCCGACGGGCGAGTTCGCGTCCGAGAAGGAGTTCGGCGAGCTCCTCATCACCACCCGGGGAGGACAGGGGCAGCTCGTCTTCCTGAAGGATGTGGCCGCCATCCGGCGCGGGTACCGGGATCCCCCCACCCAGATCATCCGCCACGACGGTCAGCAGGGCATCGCGATCGGCATCTCCACCGTCCAGGGCGGGAACGTCGTGACGATGGGCGAGGCCCTGCAGCTGAAGTTCGAGCAGCTCCAGAGCCAAACACCGATCGGCATGGAGATCGGCGCCGTATCGCTGCAGTCGGAGGCGGTGACCGCGGCGATCGGTGGCTTCATGGTGAACCTGCTCGAGGCCGTGGCGATCGTGTTCGTCGTGCTGATGATCTTCATGGGAATCCGCAGCGGCGCGATCATCGGGGGCATCCTTTTCCTCACGATCTTCGGCACCTTCGTCTTCATGCAGATGCAGGGCGTGATGCTGGAGCGGATCTCCCTGGGAGCACTGATCATCGCCCTGGGCATGTTGGTCGACAACGCGATCGTCATCGTCGACGGGATGCAGGTTCGGATCGAGCAGGGCATGGATCGCGTCGAAGCCGCCTCGGAGGTCGTCGGCCAGAACATGATCCCGCTGTTGGGCGCCACCGTGATCGCGGTCCTCGCCTTCGCCTCGATCGGCACCTCCCAGGACAGCACGGGGGAGTACACCCGCTCGCTCTACACCGTCATCCTCATCTCCCTCATGCTGAGCTGGGTAACGGCGATCACGACCACGCCGCTGATAGGCAAGATCTTCCTGAAGGGGAAGAAGAAGGAGACCGCTGGCCAGGAGGCCAAGGACCCCTACGGCGGAAAGTTCTACCAGGGGTACAAGAATCTCCTCTCGGGCGCCATCCGCCGACGTTGGATCACTATGGGCCTGATCACGGGGATCTTCCTCGTCTCTCTGTGGGGGTTCGGCTTCGTCAGCAACATGTTCTTCCCGAATTCCACCCGGCCTCAGTTCTTCGCCGATATCTGGCTCCCGGAGGGCACCCACATCCGCGATACCGAACGCGAGCTTGCCAAGGCGGAAGAGTACTTCCTGGGCCTGGAGGGTGTGACACACGTCTCGACCGCGATCGGAGGGGGAGATCTGCGCTTCCTCCTGGTCTACACGCCCAACCCCGCCAGCGCCGCTTTCGGCGCCATGTTCGTGGATGTGGAAGATTGGACGATCATCGACGATCTGCAGCTGAAGACGCAGCGGGAGCTTCAGGAGATCCTTCCCGAGGCGATCGTCAACATCAGGAAGTTCCGGCTGGGGCCGGGCGAGGGCGGCCAGATCCAGCTCCGGATCAGCGGTCCCGACGGGACGATCCTGCGCGAGATGGCCGCCACGGCCAAGGAGATCCTCCGGGAGGAGGGCGGCAAGGGGGTCCGGGACGAGTGGCGCGAGCAGGTCAAGACCGTCCGGCCGCTGATGGCCGAAGCGCAGGCGCGGCAACTCGGAATCGACCGACCGGAGCTGGCGCAGCAGCTGCGCGCCGCGTTCGAGGGAGCGCAGACCGGCGTCTACCGCGAGCGCGACGAGCTCCTGCCGATCGTGGCGCGGGCGCCGGACTACGAGCGGGATGATGTGGACAACATCCGCGACCTCCAGATCTGGAGCCCGGCGGCCGGTCGAAACATCCCGATGCGCCAGGTGCTCGCGGGCTTCGAGACCGTGTGGGAGGACGCGACGGTCTTCCGCTGGAACCGGACGCGAACGATTCGCGTTCACGCGGACCCGGACGGAGAGCTGCCGAGCGATCTGCTCAACCGCTCGAAGTCCCGTATCGAGCGGGCACTCGACATCGATCTGGCCGCGTATACCGGAAAGAACTTCGGGGACCGGGATCCGCTCGAGACGCTGACCGCCACCACGATCCCGGTCGTCGAGATGGACCAGATCCCGATCAAGGGCATGCCCGGCTACTTCATCGCCTGGGGCGGCGAGGCGGAGGACGGCGCACGGGCGCAGGCTGGTCTGGCGCGTACGCTGCCGATCTTCTTCGGCCTGATGGTCCTGATCGTCGTCCTGCTCTTCAACTCGATCAAGAAGACGTTCGTCATCTGGCTCACCGCGCCTCTGGCGATCATCGGAGTGACGGCCGGACTGCTGGCATTCGGGCAGCCGTTCGGCTTCATGGCCCTGCTCGGTTTCCTGGCCTTGCTCGGGATGCTGATCAAGAACGCGATCGTCCTCGTCGAGGAGATCGGCCGGCAGATCGATACCGGAAAGAACCGCTTCCATGCCGTCGTGGATTCCGGCGTGGCCCGCATGCGGCCCGTGATGATGGCAGCCGCCACCACGATCCTCGGAATGATCCCACTGCTCATGGACGCGTTCTTCGTTTCGATGGCGGTGACGATCATGGGAGGGCTTCTCATAGCCACGATCCTCACGCTGATCGTGGTTCCGGTACTCTACACGATCTTCTTCCGGATCCCGTATGGTGGGGACGGCGCGCCGGAGGCGGTCCGGGTCACACCGGAGCCCGTGGCGCCTCTGCCCTCCGAGGCACCGGCCCAGGCTTGATCCGACTGCAGCAGGCCTCATCTTGTAGAGCGGCAACGGCCCCACGCTGATGGAGCCGGTCAACACGAAAGGATGACCATGTTCGACGATCGACGCTTTTCGCTCTCATCGCGCTACGTCTGGGCTTCGGTCCTGGCGCTGGCCGTCGTGCTGACGGGCTGCGGACCGATGGAGGTCCGGGTGCCGCGCGTGACCCAGCCCAGCACCGGGAAGTTCCAGTACGGCAAGTTCGTCTGGTTCGACCTCGCGACGAGCGATGTCGAGGCGGCAAAGCGCTTCTACGGGGAGCTGTTCGGCTGGGTGTTCTCCGACCTGGCGGAGGGAGATGTACGCTACACGGTCGTCGAGAATCGACGCCGGATGATCGCGGGGATCGTGGCCGACCCGGAGGCGGGAGGCGACGCATCGCTGTGGATCGGCTCGATCTCGGTCCCCGACGTCGACCGCGCCGCCGAGCAGACGAGGGAAGCGGGGGGCGTAGTGCACGACCCGCCGCAGGAGCTCGCGGACCGCGGTCGAACAGCCTTCGTGACCGACCCCCAGGGGGCAGGCGTGGCGTTCCTGAGGGCGAGCGGTGGCGATCCTCCCGATCGGGAGCCGGCGGCCGGTGACTTCGGGTGGGTCGAGCTCTGGACTTCGGACCTCGCGGGCTCTCTCGCCTTCTATGTGTCGCTCGGTTACACGGCCGGCGGGCTGCAGATTCGGGGTGACGAGCCGTACCGCGTGCTCAAGGTGGCCGGCGAGCCGCAGGCTGGAGTCGTGGAGCTGGAGAGGGGAGACGCGGGATCGGGATGGCTACCCTACGTGGCGGTCGACGACCTTTCCGCCACGCTGGAAAGAGCGGTGGCACTCGGAGGCCAGGTGGTCGTGGAGCCCGACCCCGAGTTCGCCGAGGGTTTGACCGCGGTCATCGTCGACCCGACCGGCGCTGCGCTCGCCGTCTTCGTCCAAGAGTGAGGGAGGAAGCCAGAATGAGAACCTTGCGGAGCCTACTCTTCGGTATCGTCGCCCTCGGTTTCTTCGCCCCGGCGCTGGTCGGGTGCTCGAACAACGTACGGAGCACGCCCGTTCATTACTCGGTGGGGGCCGGATACGGCGGCCCCTGGTGGGGCTACGGTCCGCGCTACGGCTACGGAGGTCCCATCTACGTCGGTGGCGGCGGCGGAGGGATCGACTATCCCGATGTAGACATCCCAGAGGCGACGCCGCTTCCCTCGGCGGGCTTCGAAGACATGGGCGGTTTTGAAGACTTCGGCGGCATCGACGACTTCTGAGGACTCTCTCGCTCCGTCCAGCCGGCCTACCGCCCTCTTTGCAGGCTCAGGGACCGCGGTCGAGCAGCCGTGGGTCCGGTGGAGGCCGGACCGGCTTCGGCACCTGGTCCTCGCCGGTGATGAGCCTCACGCCGCGGCTGAAGGTGAGGTAGCTCCACATCCACTCCAGCATCACCATCAGCCGGCGGCGGAACCCGATCAGGAAGAGCACATGGATGAAGGCCCACGCCAGGAAGGCGAGGAAGCCGCCGAAGCGTAGACCGTGGATCTCTGCGATCGCGCGGTTCCGCCCGATCGTGGCCATCGAGCCCTTGTCGCGGTAAACGAACACGCTCCGCTGAGGGGCCGGTCTTCCGCGAGAAGACGCCCGCACCTCGGTCGCGATCGTCTCCCCGGCGAAGCGGCCCATCTGAATCGCCCCCTGAGCCACGCCGGGCACGAGCTCCTCCGTGTGCGGATCGATCCGGTGAGCCAGATCCCCCACCACGAACACGTCGGCGCGACCGGGAATCGTGAGGTCATCCCCGACGATCACCCGTCCGCTGCGGTCCAGCTCCACGCCTAGCGTCTGGCCCAGCCGCACGCCGCGCACACCCGCGGCCCAGAAGACGTTGGCCGCCTCGATCCGCTCCTCGCCTTCCGGCGATTCCACGGTCAGGGATCCCGGTTGGACGTCGACGACCCTTGTGCTCAGCACCACTTGGACGCCGAGCTGCTCGAGATCGCGCTGGGCTCGGTCCGATAGCTCCGGGGTGAAGGTCGACAGCACACGGTCCTCGGCGTCGATCAGGATCACCCGAACGGTGCTCGTGTCGATGCGCCTGAAGTCGGCCCGCAGCGTTTGGCGGCTGATCTCCGCCATCGCGCCCGCCATCTCCACGCCCGTCGGGCCGGCACCGACGATCACGAACGTGAGGGCGGCACGTCGAGCCTCCTCATCCGCCTCGATCTCCGCCTGCTCGAACGCCAGGAGGAAACGGCTGCGCACGTCGATCGCCTCGGAGATGTTCTTCAGGCCCGGGGCCACCTCCGACCAGGCGTCGTTGCCGAAGTAGTTGGTGCGGGCGCCGGCTGCGAGGACGAGGTAATCGTAGGCGTACCTCTGATCCGTCACCGTCACGGTCCGGTTCTCCAGGTCCACATCCGTGACCTCGGACATGATCACGTCGCAGTTCTTCTGCTTCGCGAGGATCTTCCGGATCGGCGCGGCGATGTTCGCGGGTGAGAGAGCCGCCGTCGCGACCTGGTAGAGGAGGGGCTGGAAGAGGTGGTGGTTGTGCCGGTCGAAGAGCACGATCTCGGCATCGGCCCTGGCCAGCGCTCTGGCCGCCTCCAAACCGCCGAACCCGCCGCCCACGATGATGATCCGCGGCTTCGCGTCCCCCGGGGCGCTCGGAGTGCTCGAGGGACCCGCCATCTCGCTAGGCGCCGGGAGGGGTCGGCTTTAGCCGGTCCGCAAACCTCTGGCGGAACTTCGCCACCTTCGGATCGATGAGGAAGGTGCAGTACGGCTGGCTCGGGTTGTTGCGGTAGTAGCCCCGGTGATCCGCCTCTGCAGGATGGAACTCTGTGAGCTCGGCTACCTCGGTAACGATCGCGCCGGGAAAGACCCCGCTCTTCTCCAGCTCCGCGATCAGGGCCTGCGCCGTCTCCCGCTGTTCGGCCGAGTGATGGAAGATCGCAGAGCGGTATTGGGTCCCCACATCCGGCCCCTGCCGGTTGAGCGTGGTCGGGTCGTGGGTCGCGAAGAAGACCTCCAGGATCTCCCGGTAGCTGGTCACGGCGGGATCGAAGGTGACCTGCACCACTTCGGCATGCCCGGTCGTTCCGGCGCAGACCTTTTGGTACGTCGGGTTGGGCGCGCTGCCGCCCGCGTAGCCCGACTCCACGCGCTCGACCCCCTCCAGTAGCTCGAAGACGGCCTCCAGGCACCAGAAGCACCCGCCGCCCAGGGTTGCGGTCTCGCTACTCACGCGTTGAAACCCTCCCGGTTGGACCCTCGTAGAATAGTTGGGAACGGCAGATGCTGCCGTCCTCCCCACCACCCACAACCGCGACACGACGAGGATCCAAGATGCCTCCAGGCATGGTCGATGCAATCGCTCCGCTGATCGCGACCTTCATGATCGGAATATTCGTCCTCCTCTTTCCGCTGAGCCGCCGCCTCGGGAAGGTACTCGAGGAGTGGATCAAGATACGCCACGAGAGTTCCCCGGACCGGGACCGGCTCGAGCGGCTGGAGCTGGGCGTACGAGAGATCCGTCAGCTCGTCGAGGGAATCGACCAGCGAATGGAGCTTCTGGGCGAGCGGCAGGACTTCATGGAGTCGTTGATCGAAGCCAAGAAACAGGAGTCCCTTCCCTCCGAAGCCGGATCGACCGACTTCTGACGCCGGCGGACCAGGGTCTGACGCCGCCGGTCAGCCGGCGCGAATTCTGAATCCGCCCCAAATCGGGAAGGACGACCAGGTCGAGGCACCGAAACGGGAGGCGTCGGTGAACATGAGGTACCAGCGGCCGCGTATGAACACGCCAACGGTCTCTGAGACAAGATAGCCGACCCCGAGGCCGACCGGGATCGTGAACCGGGTTTCCGAATCCGGCTTCTCCAGCTCATCGCTTCTGAACTGTATCGTCGTGGCGCCCGCTCCCGCGTCGATCGCGACGATCCAGTTCGTCTGCCTCGGATCGGTCGCGTTGATCATGATCGCCGCATCGTAGTGATACAGGTTGACGTCGCGGCCGAAGAAGGCCTGATCGATGTCGGGAAGCGGCGACAAGACCGGATCCTGTCCCTTCAGCCACTCGCCCGCGAAGTCGGCGCGAACCCCCACCGCACGATTGAAGACGTAGCCGAGACCCAGCCCGCCCGAGAAGCCCGCATTCGTCAAATCGTTCAGCCGGCCCGTGGGTAGCCCGACCCCAGCGTAGAGGTCGAGAAGGAAGCCCTGGGCATGGGCCGTC